>Ga0307992_1001212_pt1 | contig 15421 bp, 13 predicted proteins | sample EllFjometagen133_FD_203162 | JGI IMG/M metagenome (GOLD analysis project Ga0307992, IMG submission 203162) | Marine microbial communities from Ellis Fjord, Antarctic Ocean - #133 | ecosystem: Environmental > Aquatic > Marine > Unclassified | place: Southern Ocean | collected 2014-10-08
TTTATTGTGTAAACTAGGGCAAGAGCAACAATTATTCCTATAGATCCCTGAATTAGATATGCCGTCAAAGCTGAAATACTTTTACTTACCGGTCCTTTTGTCCAATTGGATTTGGATTGCCTCAATCCAAGCGCAATAAATGTCAGTGCTAATAAATGATAAACATATACAATTAGCCTATCTGAGTGTAAATTAATTAATCCAAACCCTTGCGAACCGATTATAAGAGCCAGGAATCCAGCAATTAGATTATTTGGAACCAAATACGTTTGGAAAAATTTAACATACCGCCGGAGAACTGTTCCAATCATTAAAAAAGTGCTTAAATATAAAAAATCTAGTACGACAAATTTCAGGTTTACATCAAGATCCCATGGATTCATAGTATTTCCTTTGGTTTAGTTAGCAAAATATAGTTTTAAATCATTAAGAAATAAAACCACAAATTAAAATTACAAGGATTTGATTTATTACGATATATCTATGTATGTTTTTGTCAAACCAATCGCCAATTTTTAAACTAAATAGGGATGTAAAATATTATGTTAAGGAAAATCCTAGTAACAATATCCATAATTATTTTAGTTATAGTAGTCATTGCACTATTTTTAGTGCGTGGAATAGCAACCAAAGGAATCCCCGACTACAATGAAACAATTCAGCTAGAGAATCTAAAAGATGATGTGACCGTTTATCGCGATGAATTTGCAGTGCCGCATATTTACGCTAAGAGCGATGAAGATCTCTACCGCGCTACCGGATATTGTATGGCACAAGATAGGTTGTGGCAGTTTGATCTAATTCGCAGAGCGACTACCGGTCAACTTTCAGAGATTTTCGGTGAAGATATGATTAATGCAGATCAAATGTTACGAATGCTTAGAATACCGGAAAAATCTAGATCGATATTAGAGAATGCTGATGAAACGATAATAAGTACATTAACCGCATTCTGCGATGGGGTTAATCAATATATTGATACTCATCAAAATAATTTACCACCGGAATTTTCTATTCTAGGATACAAACCGGATAAATGGCTTCCGGAACATTCAATTAACTTAATTGGCTACATGGCATGGGATTTAACAATGCCTTGGCATATTGAAACAGTATTTCAGCGTATTCGTGAAAAGGTTGGTGATGATAAATTTGCAATGTTAGTTCCAGATTTAGACTTACAAAAATCTGTTATTTATACTGAGATTGGAGAAAACGAAAGTGTGATTGGAACAGATTCTCCTTACTTGGCTGCGTCGGAAAAATTAAAGGACTTAGGCCTCGAAATATTTAATGGAAGTAATAATTGGGCAGTATCCGGAGAAAAAAGCACATCGGGTAAACCGTTATTTTCTAATGATATGCATTTAGGATTAAGTGCTCCCGGTATTTGGTACACAATGCATCAAGTTGTGGAAGGCAAACTCAATGTAACCGGAGTTGCAGTACCCGGACAACCACTTGTCGTAGCAGGACATAACGAACACATTGCGTGGGGTATGACAAATGTTATGGTCGATGATATGGATTTTTATTATGAAATAATTAATCCTGACAATCCTGATGAGTATTGGTTCAACGGTGAATGGAAACCGTTAGAAGTAAGAAAAGAAATAATAAAAATTAAAGGTGGTGAAACTGTAGAAAGAGTTAATAGGTTTACGCATCGCGGACCAATAGTCACAAGTACCAAGAAAATGGATGAGGAAAAACCAATTTCAATGCGTTGGGTAGGAAACGAACCAAGCGATGAAATGTACAGTTTGTATTTGATGAATCGGGCTCGTAATTGGGAAGATTACAAAAATGCATTAAAAACTTTTGTGTCGGTAAGCCAAAATATTGCTTACGCAGATATAGAGGGGAATATAGGTATTTACTGTGCCGCCGGTGTACCGATTAGAGACGGTTGGAATGGATTAGAAATTGTACCGGGGGAAACCGATAAATACGATTGGAAAGGATTAGTTCCGTTTGAAGAATTACCACACAGTTATAATCCTAAGAGTGGTTTTGTTTCATCTGCTAACAACCGCACTGCTGCGGATGATTACCCTTATCACATTTCACATTGGTATGCTCCGCAATACAGGATTGATCGAATTCGCGAAATGCTCACTGAAAAATCACTCTTATCAATAGAAGACTATAAAAGAATGCAAGGCGATCATAAATCTAAACTAGTTGAAAGTATGATTAATAAAATGAACTATGTTATCAATAGTATTAATGATCTAAATGATATAGAAATGCAATCTGCAAAACTGCTCAATGATTGGGACGGTATATTGACAAAAGAGAGTATTGCTACTACGATATTTGATCAATTCCATTTAGAACTAATCGAAAATTTGTTCTTGGATGAATTAGGTGAAGAACTATACACAGATTATATTGGAGTGGAATATACCCCCTATTTAGCAATTGATAAATTTTGGATTGATGGAAACTCTGATTGGTGTGATGACATCAATACCGACATAATCGAAAATTTGGAAGATATGATTCAACAAAGTTTTAAAGATGCAGTTGCTGAACTTTCTACAAAATTTGGGAATGATATTGAAAATTGGAAATGGGGTAAAATACACGGATTAGTACTTGAGCATCCAATGGGCGGAGTTGCCATCTTAGATAAAGTATTTAATTTAAATCGTGGTCCGTATCCTGTTGGCGGGAGTAGCCATACCGTATCACCTTACCGTTTTGAAAGAAGTAATCCATATAACGTGAATTATGGTGCATCGCACAGGCATATTTATGATACTTCTGATTGGGATAAATCTATATCTATAATTCCAACCGGAATTTCAGGTATTCCTGCAAGTAAACATTATTGTGACCAAACTCAGTCATACGTAGATAATGAATATCGTAATGATTACATCTCCAGATATTTGGTGGAAGAAAGTGCTAAATATAAACAGGTGTTTAAGAAGTAATGTCATTCTGTACATGATACGGAATCCATATAAAAATAATAGATTCCCTCTTTCTCGGGAATGACAATTAATAAAAAAGCCCCGCACTGCGGGGCTTTTTACTATCAATATTATTTCTTAATACAAATAACCAAGTCCTATATACATTCCACTATTACCATCTTGTTCATCACTTGCAATACCATAATCAATTGCAATAATAAAATTTTGATTTAATGCAATTCTAAATCCACCACCATAAGAAATATGCAATTCGTCTTCTTTCGCATCGTCAAAAGCGTCAATAACTTTATCATAATAGTCTTGATATCCGGGACTATCATACCTTTGCAATACTTTACCACCATCAACAAAAGCATTTAAAGCCAAGTAAAGATCTTGTCCCATTAACTTGGTTTTTAAAAACTTCCAACGTGCCTCTACATTTGCAAATCCGATGGAGTTCCCAACTAAGCGATTTTTAAGAATTCCACGCAAAGTCTTTGCCCCGCCAAATCCTTCATCAGTTTTAAAAGATCCGGCGTAAAATGGAAGCATAAAAAATGGTATTTGTCCATCTATTACGCCCTGATATGCCAATCGATAAGCTACGGATAGGTTATTTTCCATTATAGTGAAATATTGACGGTGAGTAGCTGTAAACATTGAATATGAAAAATCGTTTCCAATTCCATTTGGTACAGTTGTTACTAATGCTTCCGTCCAAATACCTGACATCGGATTCGGTTCATTATCACGCGTATCAAATACCAATCCAAGTTTTACAAAATTAGTCAAACCACCTTTTGACTCTTCTTCTGTAATGGCTCCTTGTTTTAAATACGTATCATACAATAAATCTACTTCAGGCAATTTATCAGCATCATCTTTTCCATCATTAAGACTTTCAATATCAACGGTTCCTATATCAGCTTTATGATATCCAAAACCAACTAAGCCTCTTAGATTGTACTCCTGTAATAATTGTTTTTGAAAATCAGCTGTAAATTTAAAAATGTCTCTTGCATGCCGATAATATACTCTTGATTTGTAGGCATTATCTTCATCGTCTTCATATTCAGGTTTATAGTTCAATTCATATCCATTAAAACCATAAAATGGTAACGCTGCTTCAGTTAAATAGGAAAGATCAGCAGTGATACGCAAATCCCATGGTAATAAATATTTTGAATCAAATTGAATAATATTTTTTCCACTTCCTTTTGTAGTTCTTGACCATTCCAAGTAAGTTGAATGTCTATAATCCGGAAACTGACTGCCATCACCATAATTATAAATATTTAAAATAGCGCCGTATAAAAATCCAGTATCAGAATTATAAGCTACTGCCGGTACGCCGCCAAAACTCCATCCGGTTGGATTGTCATCTTGTCCAACAGCCACACTCATAGATAATGCTATTACAAAAACAATTACTAATATATTTTTAAACTTTGTCATTTTCTTCCTCTCTTTTTTGAAATTATAATATCCTACAGGCATAAAATTGATATAAAATGATGAAAAAACATAGTTTTTTATTTATTTCGATTTTATTTATATAAATAAATATATAATTTTAGTCCTATTCTCTAAAATACTTAATTATTTTCATAATCACTACCTTGACTTAAACATTATTTAAAGATAATTTCCCGCCCAATATTTAAAGGAAAAACAATATTTAATGGATAGACACGCACAACAAATTAAACGCGAACGGCAAGACAAAGCCCGCAATGTAGTAAACTCTGACAATAGGGCAAAAATGCGTACACTTATTAAAAAAGTGTTAGCAACTAAAGACCAAAAGAAAGCGGAAGGTTTTTATAAAGAAACAGTTAGTTTTATCGATAAAATGGCTGCTAGAAATTTGATTCACAAAAAAACAGCCGGTCGTCGTAAAGCTCTAATTACCCGTCATTTAAATACTATTACTAAATAATTTAAAGCGAATTTAAGTATTTCTTAAATTCGTCCGGTACAGGTATTGTTTTACCTGTATTATAATTTATTGATACCAATATAAAATTTGCTTGTAACACGGGTTTTGCTTCGCCCTCTTTATATATCGCTGTAAAAATATCGTAGCTTTTGGTACCAATCCTAGTAATACGCTGACCAATCTCAAAAACTGATGGATGAACTGCTTGACCAATATAATTCACTTCCATCGAAGCTAATATGGAACTTGCTTCTTGCTCCCATCTTTCTAAATCATGACCTATTTGTCCATACAAATCGAGTCGGGCAGTTTCCATATAAGTCAAGTATTTTGCATGATTTATATGTCGCAACCCATCCATATCACCCCAATGTGTTTGTATTTTGGTCCAAAAGTCAAAATCTTCTCTTTTATATAATTTAATAGTCATAATTATTCAATAAGTCCTCTAATATATCTCTTCTGCGAATTAGTTTGTCTTTTCCATCTTTTGTAATTAGAACTTCTGCCGGTCGTAATCTATTATTATAATTTGAACACATACTATATCCATATGCACCTGCATTCCGGACACCGATGATATCACCTTTACTAATTTTGGGTAACAATCGATCTTTTGTTAAAATATCACCGCTCTCACAAATATTGCCAACAATAGTCACTTCTTCTTTTTCTTGAGAATTGTTAAATACTTCAATTTCATGGATGGCATCATATAAAGTTGGTCGCATAAATGTGTTAAAACCAAGGTCAGTACCGTCATACTTTTTATTATAATTTGTTTTAACTGAGTGAATAGTACCTAACAATATTCCGCTCTCAGCGACGATATATCTTCCCGGTTCCACCATGAATGTTATTTCAGTATCAAAATTTGGTAGTTCATCCTTTAACAATTTATCGAGCTTATTTCCAAGTGTTTGGATATTTAAATAATCATTACTTTTCTTATTAGGAAGTCCGAAACCGCCGCCAAAATCAATAAATTTTATTCCTTTAAATTGTTTTGCAATATTTAATAATGATTTTACTCCAGCAATGTACAAATCTCCATCGTCAAAATGCGAACCGATGTGTTGATTTAATCCTATCAATTTCAAATTATATTTTTGAAGAATTGCCTTAACATCGCCTATAAACTTATGATCTACACCAAATTTTGTATCTTTACCACCGGTTATAACTTTTGGATGATGCCCTGCTCCCACTCCCGGATTAAATCTTATAAATAATTCACCACCTGAATTTAGTTTACCATACATCTCAAGTTGCGATACAGAATCAACACTAATTTTTACACCTGCTTCAATTGCATAACTAAATTCCTCCTCAGAAACATTATTACTTATATACAAAATTCGATCGGGGGAGAAACCCGCTTTGAGCTCAACATATATTTCACCGGGTGACATTGCGTCAACAGCTAAGCCTTCGTCATGAACAATTTTTAACAATTCAATATTGCTATTAGCTTTTGCCGAGTAGTTCACATTATAATTTTGTAAACTAATCAGATTCTTCATATCATTGCATTTTTCGCGAATGATATTTTCGTTATAAACGTACAGCGGTGAACCGTATTTATTAACTAATTCTTTAGGATCAAACGTATTCAATATTTCGTGAGTATTCATATTATTTTTATTCTGTAAATAACTAAAAATGTCTATATATTTTTCTGTAAGTTTCTATTAATAATTACAATTTTATCTAAGGAAATTAATACAAATGAAAATTCTTAAAACAGCTTTAATAATCATTTTAATCGGAATTTTAGTATATATGATTATTGGATTGCTCACTCCACCTGTATCGCAAGAAGTTGCGATGGAAATAGAGCAACCTGCTGATGAAATATTTTCTACCCTAACAGATCAGTCCAAAATGACAAAATGGGTTCCAGGTTTAAAAAGCGTGAAGCAAGTTAGTGGAAGGCCTAACACGGTCGGCAGTGTTTCTGAATTCATATTTGAACGAGGAGAAATAGAAATTCCAATTCTCGTCAAAATAGATGACTATAAAGAAAATGAATCAATGAATTTGACATTGACTCACGATAAGTTGGTTTCTGATGTAAAAATAAATATTTTACCGGTTGGAAATAGTTCGAAATTGGATATTTCATATAAAATTGCAGGCAATAGTCTAATGACAAAAACAGCAATGCCGTTCATTAAACCATTAATTAAAAAATACAGTGAAATGGATTTGGAGGAATTGAAAAAGCTGTTAGAAAAGAAATAACCTAAAAACCAAAACTCGTTTCTAACAAAGACATATTAATTGCTTCATCTTTATCTAAAACATCGCCGTCGCCATTTTTGTCTAAGAATGAACGTTTAAATGAATAATTTAGTATCATACCCCAACCAATTTTGGCTCCAACTGAAAAACCCATAATAGTAGTCTCTGTTGGCTCAAACTTGAAAAGATTTGGTACATTCCTCTGTTGATAAAATGCCGAAGCGGATTCAAAATATCCCATTGGTTGTGTCAATTCTGCGGATGCTAAAAAGCTTTCAAGTGTTTGAAATTTATAATCTCCATCCACTCCTATCTCACTATCCCATTTTTCTCCGAACATATTTTGGTAGGTTGCGCCAATAAGAAAATATTCGTTGATATCTATATCGGCTCTGCCGTAAATACCACGCATTGTTCCTAGCTCACCTAAATAATCTGATTTTGGTTTTACTATTATTGATGTAATGCCCTTATTTTCTATAGAAGTAATAGATGCTCGATTATGTTCATAAGCTCTGTCCCAGTATTCAAAATCAAATCTACCATCAGGAATGATACGATATTCAACTTGCCAGCTAAATATACCAAATCGATTAAATACTCCTATGGGAGCAAAGCCGTATCCCAATTCGATATTTTCATCGGTTTCAGGATCGACTGTTTCTCCAATCATTTTTGCGATTTGGCTATATATTGACAAGGATGAAACCTTGTTTTGAATTATCGAAATTGATAGATCTATTGCAATTGCGCTAATTGGTTTAGGATTGTCAAGAATATTTATTGGCTCATTTTTCAATCTAATATCAGTATCTGGCAATGAATCATAAAATGCAGGATTGAACGACCCCACAGGTAATGAATCCCAATATTTGTGTATCTCATCAAGATTATAAACATCAATTAGTCCGTCTCCATCCCTATCATACTCTGAAGGATGGCTATCTGCTAAATCATCAGGATAGTCAGTTCCTATATCTGAATTAACCCAATAATTATCATCGTTTGGAAAATTATCAACGAGATCGGGTCTTCCATCGTAATCACGGTCTTGTAATCCAAGGAATTGATTCTGATCGGTTACTGCACTAATTCCTAGATGTAACCCTGCAGGTATTACACTCGAAACGCGCGCTCCTACAACACTAGCATTCTCCTTAAAATTGTTTACAAAAGCTTGCAAGGAAATGTTTTTTGATTGAAGTTTTGCCTCTAATCCAATTTTTCTATATTGAGGATAATTAAAAGTATTTGAATATCTATTAACCAAGATCCCATATCCAAGTGTTGTACGCTCTAGAGCTCCTGCTCTTATGTACACAGGTTCATATCGAGTTCCATACTGAATAAAATATATTTTATCTAAAAGTGTGTTCTTTATTGCAGTACCATTAGAAAAATCCCATTCATCTTGGTGTATTTTACCATTTTGGTCAATATACATAACAATATCTAAGCCAAATTTGAATTTCCAAATGTCCAATGTTGGACGAAGTGCGAATTGCCCCCAAACTTGATCATCAATCGTAGCTAGACCAAAAACACCGCGCATGGAGAATGGATTTTGTGCTTTTAAACCAATTACACTAAATAAAATAAGGATTAGTAAACTATACTTCTTCATAGTATTGAACATAAATTATGCAAAAATACAACTTTTTATTAATAAATATGAATTAGGAAATATCATATTACATATTAAAATTGTTTTCAAATTAATTGGTAAAATAAATCTTTCTAATTGTTGCTTTTATAAAAATCCCCTAAAATCTGACATCAACTGAAACAATTTGTCAATAGAACGGTACTTAGATTATGAAAACCATAAATAAAATTTTCAATATTGCTATTATATGTTTAACACTTGGGATAGTTTCCTTAAATGCGCAAACAAAATCCATAATAACGCATGTAAATATTGAAAATAAGAAAAATGGAGCTTTTGTTAAGTTATTTACAACTGCTCAAGTTGACCCAAAACATATAACAGGATGGAATGGTGACGATGGATGGTTTTATATAACTGTGCTAAATGCAATTGCGGATTCAGGACGAGTTACCAATTCAGAATTAATATATCCGGTTACTCAAATTCAAGTGGATAATGCTGAGGATTCAGCTCAAATTGCATTTAAAATAAGTAAAACAATTGATAAATTTGAATTTTATCAATCAAAATCACCTCCTGAAATATTAGTTTCTTTGCGGTTCCCGATAGGTGACGTCACGGCAGTTTTAGAGCAGGAACGAGATGATATGGAATCAGTCGAATCTGTTACTGCTGAAGAAATGCAGGATGAGGCAAATCGGGGCGTACCGATACCCGATCAGTATAAAAGAATTCGTGCAGCGTTATATTTGACCGGAGCTTCTCTTACAATAGCGGGTGCAGCCATCGAATCCAATAAAAATGAAAATTTCACTTGGGAAATTCCAACTGGATTAGCGATTATAGCCGGAACATTCATTTACGACAAATATTTTCATAAATATAAAAAAGAATAATTTATAATCATTGAATTTGAAATATATAAAAGTACTATTATCATTATTAGTAATTCACGCTACTTTAATATTTGCTGATAACAAATCTATTGTAATTCAATCTGCTAATACAGTAATTGATGTACTTGAAGAGAGAACCTTTATAAGGCATTTAACACCTTACATGGCAGATATTGCCAGAAACGGTCACTTGTTACCCGACGACACTAAAGACAAACTTAAATCGTTAGGATTTGATTTTTCGGGTGATATTGTAACAATGCAACAATCAACTTATTATGATTATTACTATGATACAGAACATTTCCGAATTCACTATGATCTAACTGGAACTAATGCTGTAGATAATACTGACACTGATGGAGACTCAGTACCAGATTACATTAATTCTATAGCAACTGTATTTGAAGAAGTATATTATCATGATATTACTAAACTTGGCTATACTCCGCCTCCAAGTGATGGAATAGAAGGCGGTTCTAGCGCATTCGATATTGCTGTAAAAAGTACTAATGCTTACGGCTGGACTAATTATGGTACCTTGATAGGAGACAACCCAAATTCACCAAATGTTATAGAAAAAAATGCGTATTTAAGTAACATGATTTTGAGGAATAATTATATCGGGTTTCCGAATACTGAATTAGAGAATATTCAGGTCACTGCCGCTCATGAATTTTTCCATGCTATTCAACTTGGTTATGATGGAGACGAAGAATTATGGCTAATGGAAGCAACTGCAGTATGGATGGAAGAAGAACATTATGATAATGTGAATGATTGCTACCAATATATGATTCCATGGTTTGAAAAACCACATATTTCATTAAATCAAAATTATACTATTCATCCCTATGGTTCATTTATATTATTCAAATATATTGATGAACATTTAGGTGGACCTGACATCATTAAAAGAACTTGGGAGCAAAGTAGAAACTTTAATAGCAATAATTATGATTATAGTATACAATCTGTCGATTGGGCATTAAAAAGTGTTAATCATTCTTTCAAAAAAGCGTTAAATAACATGGCAATCGCAAATTGTATATTATCATCCGAATCATCTGCGAAGCAATTTGCATATGAAGAAGCAATTGACTATCATAACTATCGTGAATATTCACTTTACGATACACTTTCAATACAATTGGGAATCTTTGATTCCTTAAATTTCAATATTGGGGATGTCACAAAAATTGAGAGCTTTAATTTGCAACAATATGGCTCTCAATATGTAAAAATGAATTCAGCAGATCCTGTAAAAGTTTCAATAATCAAACCTACAGATGATATCGATCCAATCAGTGACCTATCTCTCCATGCTATTTCAAAAACTAACAGTGGAAACTATGAAGTGCAATCCGGTCAAGTATTAAATATTGATCCCGGTTCGGATAATGATTGGATTTATGCAGTAGTCGTTGCTAGTGGCAACGATGGAATAAATTATAACTATGAATTATCTTTTACAAATGGCACCAAAAATACTATTACAGATTTTACTATACTGAGTCAATTTCCAAATCCATTTAATAGTACAACAAATATAAAACTGAAAATTATCTTTCCTCAAGATATCGATATAACTGTCTATGATATTTTAGGAAGGAAAATAGCTACAATTTTTTCCGGCAACTTGACTAACGGCATTTATGAATATTCATGGAATGGTACAAATACCAATAATGAAATGGTAAGCTCTGGCGTTTACTATATCACAGCTGTGAGCGATAATCGACAAGAGTGGAAAAAGATTACACTAGTTAAGTAGTTCCCCTTTTTGGTCTAAAACTAACAAGTTATCGTATCCACCAATCGGTTTTTCATCAATAATAATTTGTGGAACTGTTCGGCCACCTGTTAATTCTACTAATTTCTCTCTGCTAATTCCTTCACGTTCGATATTTATTTCTTCGTATTCAAAACCACGGTCCGTTAGTAATCGATTTGCGGCAACGCAATATGGACAAACTGTTAATGTATAAATTTTAATCATTGTATTCCCTTTCATTTAAATTTTATATTAATTATAATGGAAAGGTTAACATCTTTTTCAATTGCTAATTGTAGTGTGTGTTACATTCTGAGTAATTTTTTAACACATTATGCTTAGTAAGATTCCAACACACATCATTTGCCACTATTCCGAGATCGGACTGAAAGGGAAAAACCGAAATTTCTTTGAGAAAAAACTAAAGGAAAATATCAAAATTTCTCTTGATTCACACGTTCCAGATTCATTCGTCAGCATAAAAAGATTAAGAGGACGATTCTTAATAAAACTAACAGAAACCGGACAAAATTCCACTTCTCCAATAAAAGAAATATTAATAAATATATTTGGTTTAGCATATTTTGCATTTGCTTTCGAGTCTGCACCTGATATGAATGTAATTAAGTCAGATTCATTGGAATTAATGAAAAGACTTGAATTCAACACATTTCGTGTGACTGCTCGCAGGATCGATTTACGATTTCCATATACATCGCAACAATTGAATGAAGATGTGGGTGAGGTTATCTTTGAGAAATTGAATAAAGGTGTTAACCTAAAATATCCTGAAGCAACTTGCTTTATTGATGTTTTAGATGAAGGTACATTTCTTTTTACAGAAAAGATACAATCTGCAAAGGGATTACCGATTGGTGTAAGCGGAACTGCAGTCGTAATGCTTTCCGGTGGAATTGATTCACCTGTTGCAGCGTATTATGCAATGAAACGTGGAATGCTAGTAATTTATGTTCACTTTCATTCTGTTCCTTTGGTATCGGAAGCGTCAGTGGAAAAGGTTAGAGACACAGTTTCTATACTTAAGAAATATCAACCAAAATCTAAATTATACTTGATGAAGTTTGCTGCTATACAGCAACAGATAATGGTCGATTGTAATGAAAAATTACGCGTTGTACTCTATCGTCGATATATGATGAAAATTACCGAAAAAGTTGCTGAATTAGAAAACGCTAAAGCGATTTATACAGGTGAAGCTCTCGGACAAGTAGCATCGCAAACTATAGAGAATATAACAGTTGTCGAGGAATCTGTGGATTTACCAATTATGCGCCCATTAATTGGTTTCGATAAATTAGATATAATCGCTAAAGCCCAAGAAATTGGCACTTATGAAATTTCTATACTCCCTCATGAAGATTGTTGCACTCTGTATGTTCCTAAACATCCCGCTACTAAAGCGAGACTTATCGATATTCAAAAGAACGAAGCAAGTTTAGATAGTGATACCTTAATTGAAGAATCGCTTAATACGGCTGAAATTGAAATAGTAGAATAAACCTGATTCCGTATCTAAATAAAGAATCACAAATAATATAAGAAACCCTGCAACCAAGCAGGGTTTCTTATACATTCTATTTTTTCTCTTTGGACTATTTTAAAAACATAATTTTGAATGTTTTAACCTCTTTGCCCAAAATTATGCAAAATCTCAAGTGATTATTTTAGATTATTTCTCATTTGTCATCCTCGAATAAGCATTGCGATTGAAGGATCCAATTCCTTTATATCAGATAATAATGGATTCTTTGTTACACTCAGAATGACACTCCCTTGTCATTCCCGATTTACCTGTCCCGCTCTACGGGAGTCGGAAATCCACAATCACATTTTATTAAAAATAATCTAAATTCTTCATTTATTATCAATGATTATTACTATTATCTTTTAGTAATTTTATAGGCTAAATACGAGGTGATATTTAGATATTTACTAATTAATAATTAATTATTTCGGAGTACTTAATGATAGTTGCTATACCAAAAGAGATTTTGCCTGATGAGAACAGGGTAGCTGCAATTCCTGCAACTGTTAAGGAACTCGTTAAAAAAGGCATGGAAGTAATAGTTGAAGCCAGTGCCGGAGAAAAATCCTTTTTCTCGGATGATAGTTTTAAAGAAGCCGGAACAACAATAGAAAAAGATACCAAAGCTTTGTACAAAAAAGCCGATATGGTATTAAAAGTAAACCATCCTGTATATAACGATGACCTTAAAATGCACGAAGCAGATATGCTAAAAGAAGGATCGGCATTTGTCTCACTTATTCAAACTACAAGAGAGAAAGAAGCGGTAGAAAAGCTTATTAAAAAGAAGATTACAGGGTTTTCAATGCATCTAATTCCACGTACCACCCTAGCTCAAAAAATGGATGCGCTCAGTTCGCAAAGTAATATTGCCGGATATAAAGCCGTTCTAATTGGCGCTTCTCATCTTGGCAAATACATGCCTTTATTAATGACTGCCGCCGGTACAATTCCGCCCGCAAAAGTATTGATACTTGGCGCAGGTGTTGCCGGTCTACAAGCCATTGCTACCGCAAAGCGATTGGGTGCCCAAGTGGAAGCATTTGATGTGCGTCCCGTTGTAAAAGAACAAGTGGAAAGTTTAGGTGCAAAATTCGTTGAAGTTGCCACCGATTCTGATGATGGAGTTGGCGAAGGCGGTTATGCAAAAGAGACTTCCGATGAGTATAAGCAAAAACAGCAAGCATTGATAAAAGAGCATATCGCTAAATCCGATATAGTTATTACGACTGCATTAATACCGGGGCGTCCTGCTCCATTGCTTATTCCAAAAGATATGGTTGAAGGAATGAAACCTGGTTCGGTTATCATCGACTTAGCTGCCGAAAATGGCGGAAATTGTGAGCTTACCAAAGGCGGTGAAATTGTAAATCACAATGATGTTCTAGTAGATGGCAGCTTGAACTTGCCCGGTACAATGCCGATTCATGCAAGTCAATTGTATGCAAAAAATATTACAAGTTTCGTTACCTATATGTGTCCGGAAGGCAAAATTAATCTTGATATGGAAGATGAGATTATTTCCGGTGCAATGTTCACCCACAACGGTGAAATTGTTAATGAAATGACTAAAGAAGCCTTAAATAATTAGAGGAAACAGAAATGGATATAATAAATATATTAACTGTTTTTATCCTAGCAATTTTTGTAGGAAATGAGGTAATCAGTAAAGTACCTCCTACCCTGCATACTCCCTTGATGTCAGGATCAAACGCAATATCAGGTATTGCGATCGTAGGTGCAATTATCGCCACAAAAGTTGGCGGGCAAATTGGCACATGGTTAGGACTTACTGCAGTTATTTTTGCCACAATTAATGTTGTTGGTGGATTTATGGTGACTGACAGAATGTTGAAAATGTTCAAAAAGAAGAAATAGAGGAACGCAATGGAATATATAAATTTATTTTACGTATTGGCAGCCGTCCTCTTTATCATTGGACTGAAAAAACTTAGCCATCCGAAAACTGCACGAAATGGAAATATAATCGCCTCAATCGGTATGTTGATTGCGATCGTGGCTACATTAGTTGGCTTTGATGTACTCGATTTTAAATTGATTGCGGTTGGAATGATAATTGGTGCAATTATTGGCGCAACATTTGCGATAAAAGTAAAAATGACCGGAATGCCACAAATGGTTGCGATATTCAACGGTTTTGGTGGTGGGGCTTCGGCACTTGTAGCTGCAGCAGAATTTTATTCAAAAGGCAGCTCTGCTGACTCAACTACATTTTTACTTTCAACAATTGTTATAAGTGTATTAGTTGGGACATTGACTTTCACCGGAAGTTTTATTGCATTCGGAAAACTACAAGGATTCATATCAGGTCAGCCAATCGTATTTAAAGGACAAAAAATTCTTAATGCAATTATTGCATTATTAATAATTGCTTTTGCGATTGGAGTTGTTGTTGTTCCTGCCAATATGTATTGGTATTTCCTTGGATTATTAATATTTTCCGCTTTATTGGGAATCACGATTGT
>Ga0307992_1001213_pt1 | contig 15415 bp, 16 predicted proteins | sample EllFjometagen133_FD_203162 | JGI IMG/M metagenome (GOLD analysis project Ga0307992, IMG submission 203162) | Marine microbial communities from Ellis Fjord, Antarctic Ocean - #133 | ecosystem: Environmental > Aquatic > Marine > Unclassified | place: Southern Ocean | collected 2014-10-08
CTTTATTAAACTTTAAGGCAGAAAGAAATTGTATTACTGTATCTCTACTAGTATCATCCTGTTTATGTTCAGGATGTCTAATGATGTATCTAAAATCATCACTTATACAATGAGTAATCATACTAGATACTAAATCTATTTTACCATAAGCAATATAAGCTTGTGATGTTCTAAATAAACTATCAGGCATATTACCATCTATTGACCAACCTAAATCTTCTCTCAATATTAGTCCATATTCATCAACATAATATAATTGTCCTGTTTTAGTATTATAATTATATCCAGTTCTCTTTTTTGTATACATAGTATTTATATTTTAAAACAATTAAAAATAATTAAGTATCAAGTTACAAACAATTAGAAAATCTACTTGACTTATACCTTCTCTCATAAAACTGTTAATTGAGGATTTTACTTAATTAGTTATTGATTTAGTATTAACATATTGACATCTTTATCCCAATTTGCGCTACTATTATATTTCATCTTCCGATTATATATAATTGCATTTGATGTAAAACTTTTATATCTTAAATCACTTAACCCTTCATAGTAAATGCTACCTTTAGGAATTATAGCTGTAATAACTATCCCATTCCAATCATCAGCATTCTTAATACATTCTCGTAAAGTTTTAAATGTATGTATTCCTCTATCTATTTTATTATCAAGAGGTATATCTAACTTAGATTCTACTAATACATTAAACTCTAATTTTGAAAACATATAAGGTGTTACAAGTATATCATCATACCCAAGTTCAATATGCTTAAATACTTTTATATCTTTTTTAGCAGTTTTCCTTTTGTTATTATCTTTAACGTGTAAACACATAATTATAATGTTTTAATTAATTAATTAAACTTCTGTAAGGTTGCACCTTATTAGCCTATATACATATCAATATTAATATTACTTTTATTTAAATAGAGCTTCAGGTTACATCTGTCGCTATTTCTATTACTTATTACAACTAGATTATCTAATATTAATATACTTGCAATTAGATAGAAAGTTATAGTTTTTAATATGACCAAGTTAATGCTTTGGTTATTTCTTTTTCACCTAGTATTTCAACAGCTTCTCTAGCCAATTGTTCAGTATAGAATTTTACCATACTTCTATGGTTGCGCCAACTATCTGATTTAATAACACCATATGAATTAATATATAGAGAATAATACTTACCTCCATTCTCAAATACAGCATCTTCATTCAAATACCTAGCAACATTCATTAACTTATTTAAAGCTAATAAACCTTCTAGCTGTTGTTCAGTTCCAAGATGTGGTTCTTTTAAAATAAAAGGAGTTATTAAGTAAACATCTATAGTCCCATCTGTGTTAATAAAACAAGTATCATTACCTAAAAATAACCCCTTAGCTACATCTCTATAAGTGACCTTATTTATTCCATTTTGTAAATCAGTATAACTTTTATCACTAATTTCTATTTTTGTTCCATCTTCTAATGTTATTTGTTTCATTTTAATTAGGATTAACTTTTAAATTTAAATGTTTTATTTCTTTAGTGTTTAACCTACTAGGTGTAACCCACCAAACTTCAGTATCACCAAAACTATTACAAATAATAGTCTTTATGCCTTTAGATTTAATATCTCTAATATAATTAGTTATATCAGTAAAAGCACATTGTTTAGCTGTTGTATTATTGATATTGTTACTCATAATATTAATGTTTTTTGTGATATTTTTTGTGATATTTCTTTAATTTTTTACGCTTTAATCTAGCTTTAATTATGATTGCGATAATAGAGTACTTATTAATATTAGTTATATTAAATGAAGTATTATTAGTAAATGAAGTATTATTAGTAAAAAGACAATTAATAATGTTTCTATTAACTTTTTCTATAGGTATAGATTTACAAGTAATTGTTATCTTACTATATCCACTAGTTGAAGTTAAAGTAATTATATTTGATCTCATACTATAGGTATTTTATGTTTAATTGTTACAATTTAGGTTAATAGAACTCATTATAATATAGATATTATGTCGAGTGTTATTATTCAACAAATATAGCTTAAAAGTGATAAAATGTCAAATTTAAGTGGATAAAATGTTGATTAAGTTAGAAGTAATCATTATAATAGGTAGGATAGTATAGGAATTTAAGATTGAATTAAGGTATGATTAGAGGTGGTTTATGACCAGTTGCTTCTACATCCTTTCACTTACTAATCTCACTCAATTCATCATAATATTTATACAAAAAACCATCTAGCTCATTTAAATCAAATAAAGTACTAATAGTAATTTTATCAGTAACACTCTTTAACAGTTTATTTCTAATAATAATCAATTCCATCAAAGCATTAGTTGTTTCTTCATCCATCACTTTATCATTTAACTTATTAAAAAATAGTAGAAAGAGGCTTAATTGATTCTATAGGCAACTACATTAGTTCCACTAATTTTCTACTTAAACTATGTATTTTAAAACATCCAAAAAAATACTACTCTTTCTACTTAAAACTAAACTATACCTACATTCTTACATTTAATAAACGAAAACGAGAACTTATTGTGTTATGAACTTTGTTTGAATGTAAGTATAGTTATATCTGCTACTTCATCCACACTGACAGGTGGATACCTTCCCTCCCTAAGTCTTATCCTGCTTTGAAGTAGCTAATGTTGTTATCATATCTAACAGGAAGAAGAATAAGCCCCATCTCTGAGGCTATCTATTCTAGTTGGCGAACAGTCCAGAAAACATCGTCGCCAATGCTTGTTGTTCTTCTGGCGAATCGGCATTTTGTACTGCTTTAATAGCTTTTTCCTGAAGAGTTTGCATATGTGCTGCATTTGCTGTATCTGTAGCTGTTTTCTCTTCACGATCAATAATCTTGTCCAGTTGTTTTTGTACAAGTTCAGTATTAGCTGATATGATACCACTAAGATAGTTTGCACTACTTGTATCATCTATTGGTTCTTCGTCTCTATTAATGTAGAACGTTTTATTTTCAATAGCTACTTCTGCTGTGAATTTGTATGCAGAGTTAACATCTAAATGCTTATTGCTAACAAAGCTACTACGAGTAATGATTTGAATAGTATCAACCACTGTACCATTAGGAACACTAATGTCAATGATCTTGACTTCCTTTTCTGTACCAGCTTTACCAATGTCAATACCATTGATCACACCTGTGTATTCTACAGTTGCACGTTCACGTGTTTTAATCTCTTTGATTATTTTAACTTCTTCTTTTGCCATTGTAATTAAGATTTTATGTAGAATTAACTACTGATTAATAATATAGTCCTACTCCCAATGACTAGGGGGTAAAGGACTTCACAAATATAAGTACGGGTTCATTCTAGGGTGGTTACCCGTCCCACATATACTTCCTATTTTCTTCAATCTTAACTCTAATGTAATTCAATCTTAACTCTAATATAACTCTAATATAACTCTATCTTATTTCTCACTTAATTCAATCTTAATTATCTATTATTCTACTTGATCGCATTAATACTTAAAACAACTTAACTAAATACTATATTTTTTCTAATTAACTTATAAAGTAATAGGGGGACTTCGGAAAATAGTAGAATAAAGGGTAGGGGTATTAGAAGTAGAGTACTTAGAAGAGGGTATACTTCAAGCTATATTGTAATAAGCACAGTATGACCTTGTCCCTATATCTATCTCTCTTTCTATAGGCGGGGATCAAGCTTGTATTAGTATGTAATTCACTACTTATTCAGCTGTCAACTCCTAATTACTAATAATATCACTATTTAATCACTATTTAATCACTATTAATATAGTAAATGTACTATTTGATCAGTATTACTTCAAGATTTAGTTACTATTTAATCAATATTTAATTACTAATATGTAATATTACATTCAGATAGATACTATAGTAATACTAATATATATGCATAGTAATTCACTCTTAATACTATAGTTGTAGTATATATTAATATATAGATATAAGAGTAGTTGTTATATTGTAGTATATATTATAATATGTGATACTATATTGGTATCAATATTGATTGTTATATTACATATAGACTGATTACCTTTGTTGACACTTGAGCCGCTATGTGATGTGGGCATCACCCCGCTAAGGTAAAGCGAAGTTAATCATTTTTTCTGACAATTACAAGAGTATAATATGTTAAATATATGTTAATTTTTGAATTGATCTTATTGCAAATACTGTGCCATAAATTAATATAAATCGCAAGAAGCTGCGTATGACAAGTAGTTATATGCATATAATAATATGTATATATGTTAAATTATTGTTAATTCATCATTATATCAAATATTATTTGTATGTTTGCCTTGTCTTTTATGCAATATTTAATTATAGGGTTGGTACATATAGTTAAATTATGAGCAGAACAAATATCACAGGATACAATGCAGTTAATGGTAGAGTTATAGTTAAATCAATAGCTCATATATCCACAATTACTATTGGTGCAGGTAAAAAGACAGTAGCAACTAAACAAGAAGAACATTTTATTATTGATAGTGCAAATATTGATATGCCAGTTGGTTCACAAGTTATATTAGACCCAACAGGAGTAGAAGTAAATGGTATATCTATACTAGTACTAGAAGATGAAAAGAGTGCATCAAATGTATTTAAGCATTTTGAAGCATTATCTCATATAGATAAGGCAGAAGTTATTCAAACTACTCCTACTTTAGAAGTACATTCTTATTACATTATACACGGACATGATATATTAGCTGTTAAACCAGTTACTAATTTAGGTATTATCTTGAATAATTCATCTAATACAATGGATGATATAGTAGACATGATTAACAACTAGATATATGAGCTACTTCAATAAGCAAGGAATTAAGAAGACTGCAATTGAAACAGCTATTGGAAATAGTATAACCGATGAAGCAGATAAATGGTTTCTAAATAAGTTTAATTTACTATCACTAAGTAAGCAACTATTGATATTTGATAATATAATAGATGCTTATGAAGAGGTACTAGTTGAATGTATAAAGGAAATAAAACCATTTGCAATGCCTTTTATTGGCAGAATTCACATTAGAATTGGTAAAAAGATTGACATATCGACTAGAGACAGTATAGCTAATAAATATGGCTATGTTACTTTTAAAGATATACCTAAAGATATATATCCAATAGCTAAGGCGGAGCATGAGGATTTAGTTAGAAGTGAATATAAGAAAACTAAAGCAAATTGGAAAGGTAAAAGACAATTACCTAAAGTAGAAAAGCAATTGAAAATAGGAGATGGTAGAGTTAAACAGTTCCTAAAACCATCAGCAATACAAAAAATATGGGAAAAGAAAAAGTAGTTATTAATTTTGATCCAGTCCAACATAAATATACTGATATAGTAGGTAATACTTATATTAGTGTAACTACATTGATTGGGGAATATGAATATAAGTTTAGTGATAAAGAACTTGATATAGCAAAAGCTTGTGAAAGAATAGGGAAGAATCCTAGACATCCAAAGTATTTAAAGTATAAAGGTAAAACACATAGACAGTTAATTAATGAATGGACAGAGAAGAGGATAACTGCACAGGATAGGGGTAATGCAAGGCATGATTATTTGGAACAATCTATTAAATTTTCAAATAATTATAATAATGTATTAGGAAGTAGAGACAGGGATACACAACAATTGTATACAATAGATGATTTACTTGAAACTCACGACTATGGAGTAGTAGATGAAGCTAAATTAATTGAAAAAGAGTTCGATAGTAACTATCCTAGTATATTTAGGACTCTAGTTGCACTGATGAATAATGGTTGGAAGCTATATGCAGAGATAGCTGTATATGATTCTGATAAATTAGTTTCTGGACTTATAGATTTACTTGCTGTTAAGGGTACAGACTTCCTTATAATAGATTGGAAAACTAATGAAGCTCCAATTAGATTTGAGGCAGGACATTATGAAAAAGATAATGATGGAAATATGACTGATGTATTTACATTTGCAAAGAACGAATCAGAAGATAAACACTTTAAAGCGCCATTAAAACATCTTGAATTAAGCACAGGAAATAAATATGGATTACAGTTAAGCCTTTATGCTTTTTTAGTAGAGCAGAGAGGATTTACACATAAAGGTAGTGTTATATTTCATATAAGACACGATGAGTACACACAATATTATGAAGAAGTAGATAAAAATCCTGATCTACTAGGTAAAAGTGTAGTTGATATTGTATCTATTCCATATTATAGAGAAGAGATAATAGCAATGTTGAATGATTATGAATTGAAAAGGTATAATGGAATGTTAAGTATTAATTTTAAAAATTAAATTATGAGAGTAGTAGAAACAAGTTTAAGTTTTGGGGATGCAACTGATAGAATTAAATCAAAAATAAGACCTCTTGGTATGCGATTACCACAATGGTCAGAAGAAGTAGTAATATTAGTTCAAGAACCAGATCCAAAGAGTAAAATGACAGCTCCATATTTCTATGTAAGTAGTAGATTTGGAAAAGTTTGTTGGATACCAACTATGATAGAGATGTTTAATAATAATTGGATTCTAGTTGAAGGAGATGAAGGTAGTATTGATTTAAAAATTTAAAATTATGAAGTTAGAAATAGATTTAGAAGCTAAAACAATTAAGCCTATTGGTAGTATTAAAGCAGATGAATTAGAAGTTGTATTAAAGAAGATGTTTGGTAAAGAGTTAAAGGATTATACATTATTGGTTAATGTAGAACCTATAATAGAGTATCCACCAATAATAATACCATATTATCCAACTTATCCAACTTATCCAACTTATACAGTACTTACTACAACTAGTAATAAAACAGCGAAGGATTAAGTGATCAACGCCTATAAAGAGAAGATGTATATAAGGTAGAATTAAACTAGAATAAAGATGGCATATAAATTGTTTTCATTAAGTGAGGAAGGTGGAATAATAATTAACAAATTAGTTATACTAGCTATACCTAGTTTTAAGAAGTTGTTACAACGTGATAGAAGTCATAATAAGGTTGAATCTTTCAAAGAATTAGCTTACATTTACCACGTCACTGACTACTTTAGTTCACCTAATAAAAATGGATATTCTCCAAAGGAAACTAAGAAGTATGCAATCATGAAGTCGGGACTTGATGCGGATTACAGAGAAGATGATGTGGTCAAACAGTGTATAAAAGATTATCAAGACGAACAACAGAATATTGCTTATGATACTATACAAGAACTACTTCAAACTTTTAGACTAACTAGGGGATTAGTTAGTAAAATTAGAATGTCATTAGAGATGCAACTAGTACAACCAGAAGTAACAATAGATGTAGCTAATGATATTCTTAATAAAATAGGTTTTATAATAGATGCTTCTAAAAAGATACCTGTTATAACAAAAGACTTAAAGAAAGCAGTAACAGAATTAGAATTAGAGAAAGAAGATTTGGATGCAGATACAATTAGAGGAACTAAGGAGTTAGTACCTATGTCAGCAGACCCTAGAAGAGACTTTTAAGAATGGAGAAGCTACAAGAGAATTTACCATTTGTAGAATATATACTAAGTGAAGATTTAACTAAGTATGAGTTTTCATCTAACATATTAGATGAAAGAACTGGTAAGAACTTTATTGATGTAGATAAAGATTTTAGAGTTGGTCGTAGTGGTGGATTCCTTATGAATATAGACTTTACATTTATAGATACTAACATCTTTAATAAAGTTGGAAGAACTTATACAAAGAATAGTAATGATTTAGATGTATCTAATTGGGTAGAATCACTTGATGTTCCTAAGACAGAGAATAGAGGTAAATTCTATTATTGTCCACATAGAAGTAGTAGTAGAGCATATAATACTTTCTGGAAAAGAGAGACTAGTCGTAGGCGTAATGGAATGACAGCTAAGTGTAAAATGCTTAAAACTGGAAAAGTAATAGATTTACATATAACAGGTGATCATTACAACTACTTAAATTACAGTAGAATATTAAGAACTCCTACTGAAATAGAGCAGGCTGAGCTACACGCTAAAGGCGACTTTAAAACAACACAAATAGAAGAGTTTCCTAGATTCTGGGATGGAGACTATTGGAATTTTAAAATTGATTTCTTTATAGCACAGAATAATTACCATTTAGCTAAAGGTAAAGCTAGGGGTAAAGGGTATTCATATAAGAGAGGTGGTAGTGCATCTAATACAATCAATCTAATTCCTAAAGCAACAGTAGTATTAGCAGCTTATGATTTATCGTATCTTACTGCTCCTCAGGCAACTAGTGATATGGTTAAGATTAATCTTGACTGGTATGAAGATAATACACATTGGAAAAGATTCTATATATCAGAAGATTTAAGACAAGTTGAATTAGGGTATAGAACTACATCTGGGGGAAATAAGAAGTTTGGTTGGAGAAGTAAACTATTAAGCGTAAGTGCATTTAATAATGATAGTGCAGTTATTGGTAAAAGAGCAATTGAAATTGACTTAGAAGAGTCAGGTAAATTTCCTAATATTGAAAATCTATTAGGTGTTACTTTAAGCTCAACAGAAGTAGGTAGTGCAAACATAGGTACTATTAGAGCTTATGGTACTGCTGGAACAAAGCATGCAAATTGGCAAGGATTTAGTAATATATTCTTCCATCCAAGTAAAAGTAAAATGATGCCCTTTGAAAATGTTTGGGATAAGAATGCTAGAACTACAGTATGTGGATTCTTTCATCCTCAAGTGTGGAACTTAGAACCTTTTATGGACATTAATGGAAACAGTCAATTATTACAAGCTCAACAGTATGATTCAAAGGATAAAAAGATAAGACAGCAAGAGTTACCATTAGCAGATTATATTATATATGTAGGACAGAGAGCGAATAGTCCAAGTGAAGCTTTTAAAACTGGTGGATTAAATATCTTTACTAGTGCTGAATTAAGTGATCATTATTCACGTTTAGTTAATGGCACTTCTATGGGTTATTATAGAGATGGAGCATTAGTAGAAGATAAAGAAAAAGGGTTAACTTTTAAAACTAATAATCAATTAACTAACGAAGGTTTAAATAGTTTAGTTCACGACTATATAATGGATGTACCATTTAATCCAGCAAAAGACTTTCAAGGATGTATAAGAGAATACCATCCACCATATAAAGATGAACATGGAAATACACCTACAGAATTGTACTATGCTAGCATTGACCAAATAGGTAAAGATAAGAATACAAGCCTAGTAACTAAACAGAACTCTTTAATATCTATTCAAGTTTTTATGTACCCTAATAACTATAGTAATACAAGTGGGGATATACTAGTAGCTGCTTGGGCAGGTAGACCTTCAAGAGCAGAAGAAGGAGATAGAAAGTTTCTACAAATGTTAGACTATTATAACGCAAAAGGTATAGTTGAAGTTGATAGAGGCAATACTGTTAACAATTTTAGACAGTGGAGAAAGCTACATAAGTTATACAAAGACCCAACAGTAATACTAACAACTAGGCAAGAAATAAGCGAAAATGCCAACTATGGAATAAATATTGGAAGTGGTAGTAATAAAGAAGACGGTTTAATATACTTACGCGATTGGCTTTATACTAAACGAGCAGTAGATGAAATGGGAAATCCGATATATACGTTTCATTATATTAACGACATCCCGTTCATAACTGAGCTAATAACTTATGATTTAATGGGTAACTTTGACAGGATTAGTTCAGCTTTACCAGCTATGTTTCAGCTCAATGCTAAAAAGGTACAACGTAAATCAGAGGTGTTAGGAAAAAGAGGTAAGAGTGTAAGTATATATGAACAGATTGGTATGTACGGATATAAAGACAGATAAATATGACAACTACTTACGTTGACCAAAGAGTATCAGAAGCAGCTAAACTTAAAGAAGATTGGTATATAGACAATGCTAATTACTGGATAACATTTGCTAAAAATAATAAGTCTCAACAAGCTACTATTGATAATGTAAATGCTGCTAATGGAATAGTAGATAAAAAGACATATAAGTATGTTTTAGACCCTCTTTCAGCAGCAAATGTAAAGAACAAGGAATTACCAGTTACAATTAGAGATGTAGATTTCATTACCCCCATTAGAGAAAAGAACATCGGAGAATTTATTCAATTACCAGATAATTATAGTGTAAAAGTAGATGATCCAGATATTACTATGAAACTTAGAAGCGATATTCAAGCTCAGGTGAATGGTATATTACAGCAAATGTTAGTTAATTATATGAATCAATCTGGAGATACAGGTGTACCATCTAAGGATATACCTAATCCAGAAGAATTAATAGAAGAAATTAAAAGAAATGTATTTGATGATAGAGCAATTAGAGCTTCTAAATTATTAGAATACATCAATGATAAGAATGATTTAGTCAATAAGAGAATAGATGCTTTTATTGATTGGTGGAGTACAGAAGAATTCTATTTTAGATTGTTTGAGATAAACAATGAATTAGTATATGATAGAATTAATCCAATTAATGCTTTCCCAATACTAAACGATAATCAGTTTGTTCATCAGTATAGTGGTTTTGTAATAGAGAATAAAATATCTATTCATAAGATCAAAGAATACTATGATGATAGATTAACTTTGAAAGACCAACAGTATCTAAATGAGTTATTAACTACAGTAACATCAAACAAATCTACTATTAATAGTGATATTGTACTTGATATTTATGGTAATAGAGCATTCTCAACAGATGATATTAGTATAGCAAGGGGTGTAGAACTCTCTATACAAGGAGCTAATATGTATGAGCACATTGTTTACTTTAAAACACAAGTTCCAAGGTACATATTATATAAGTTAAATGAGTTAGGTGAACTAATAGCAGAGGAGGTAGATTCTAAGTACAAAGCAAATGAAGAATTAGGAGATTTAGAAGTTAGAAAAGAATGGATTTATGAGGTCTGGGAGCAAGTAGTTTTAGGCAACTTGGATGCTACTGGAATTTATCTTACTCCTAGACCTTTTCCAGTACAGATTTATGATGATTATGGTATGGTACAACTTCCTGTATTTGGAAAGTATGGTGTATCAAGTAACATTAATATAAATCCAATACCTAAAAGGATTATACCTAACCTTGCATTGTATAGAATTATAACATTGCACATTGAAAGACAATTAGCTAAATTTAAAGGGGCAGTAGAAATTATACCTAAAAGTATGCTTGTAGGTAGTGATGACAAATTAGACCCTAGAGAACAGATGTATTATAGATTAGCAGATAATACTATTATATATGACGATCAAGCTATTAGTCCTACTTTAGTTGCATCAGGCTATAAAATTGTAGGTAATGATGCACTTGGAAATTACATTAAACAACTAATTGATTTAAAAGAGAACATCAAAGCTGAGGCTTGGGATATGGCGAATATGAATGATAGTCGTTATGGTAATGCTCCAGCTTCTTCAACAGTAACTAATAATAAAGATAATATATATAGAGCTAAATTAGGTAGTGTATTAATGCTTACTGTATTTAATAATGCAATAGGTAAAATGTATGAATCTATAATAGAATATTGTAAAGTCATCTATCCTAAAGGTGTAGCCAATAGTTATTTTAACAAAAGTGGGAAAGTAGTACATTTCAATATTCCAGCAGGTGAATTAACATCTAATAAATATGGTGTATTTGTTAGTAATTCAGTTAAAGATGATGAAAAGTTACAACAGTTTAAAGATTTAGGTTTTGCAGCTTCTCAGAATGGTGAATTTGAACTTGCAATTAAGACTATTGAAGCAGATTCAACAGCAGAAATATCCAAACATATACAAGAGTTTAATAAACTAAATAAACAATTTCAAGAGAAGACTCAAGCAGCACAAGCAGAAGCAGTTAAAGCTGATAAAGAAGATACACATCAAAATGAACTTGAAGCAATTAAACTAAAAGAAGATATAATTACAGCAAGAGATATTAAAGTTGCTGGTATAAAAACCAGTAAACAAACAGTAAGTTAAATAATAGAATAATAATCTAAAAATTAATTAAAATGACAGTAAACAAAATAGTATTAAATACAGGTGATGAGCCTATCGTTGATAAAGGTGAAGTAGATCCTATTCCTCCAGTTGTTAGTGGTAATGGTAAGGTAGATAATCCTGATTTAAATGATGATAAAACACCAGAAGAGATTGCAGTAGAGAAAGCAGCATTAGAAGATGAAGGTGGAAATAGTAACAATGACATTGATGAATCAGTAGTAGAAGCTGTTGAAATTGATGGTACAGAATATACATTAAATGAAGATGGAAGTGCAGTAGATGCAGAAGGTGTAGTAAAATATACTAAAGACGAGATGGATGCACTTGCGGAAGCAGATGTAAAGTCCACAGCTTCACTACTAGCAGAGAAGACAAATATTATACCTATTGGAGAAGATGGAAATCCAATTGAATATGAAGATACAGATGAAGGTTTATCACAATATATTTCAGATGTATATGAACAAGGACAGAAAGAAGCAAACACGAGTGCAGTTCAAGGTTTATATTCTAAGTATCCAATAGTACAAAATATAGTTAACCATTTAGAGTTAAACAATGGTAATTTTGATACATTTAACAATACCATTTCGTATACAGATGTATCTATTGACAATAAGGATGAAACTCAAATGCGAAACATTATTTTTGCCGCTAGAAAACAACGTGGAGAGAATGATGAAAAAAGTAATAAATACTATAACTATTTAAAAGATAGTGATACAGATTTAAAAGCTGTTATAAGTGAAGCTAATGACGAATTAGTATATCTAAAAGGTGTAGAAGATCAGGAGGAAGTAGCAGTACAAGAGGCATTAGATGCTAAAGCAGCAAGTAATATCGAAGCAGCTAATAACTATTGGGGTATTGATGTTGTTGATGGTAAATTAGTAGATTTAAAGACTGAAAATAGTGTATATTCAACTGTTAAATCAGGTAAAGTTAAAATAGGAGAAGAAATATATACTATTCCTGATAAGATTAGAGTTAAAGTAGGAGATAAAGTTGAATTTAAGACTAGAGACGACTTTTTTAAATATATTTATCAACCAATACAACAAACTATTGAAGGTAAGAAAGTAACACAGACATTGCATCAAACTGATATGGCTAATGAAACAAGTGGTCGTACAACTGGACATGATGTTTATGATGCTTTTAAGAGATATGTAAAATATGACAACAGTCAATTTATTAAAGAACAGATAAACCAAAATAAGGTAAACACTATCACTAGACGTTTAACAACTAAAGGTGACAACACTAGTTCTACTAGTAGAGCTAAAACAACAGGAAAGATTATAATTAAATAATAATCTTGTAATTAAATAATTTATAAACAAAAACAATAATAGTAATGAAAGAATTATTTGGAACTACATACAATAGTACAGACTATACAGATGAAAATGTACTGTACAAGAGTGGTCTAATTGATGAAGTTACTTTAAGTAGAGGTTTAACTTATCTTTGGGGTAAGGATAGTGAAATGTTTCCTCTTTTGTCATTGACAGAAGGACAAGGAGGTATAGCGTCTATTAAACCAAAAAGCTTAAACGATACTCAATACTCTTGGAGTGTTATGGGTAGAATGAAGCATATAGATGCAGTTGTAGGATTAGCTAATACAAGTAATACAAAGCCGGGTTTAGGATTTACTTCTTTTGAAGTTGATTTCTCTACTGATTGGTTCAAGAGATATTACAGTTTAACTACACCTGATAAAGAGCATCAATTACGTATTCAAGGAAACCCAACACAACTATCTAACGGCAAGTACCGTTATCGTTTAGTATTAATTGGGGGTGATCCTACAGAATATGTTACATTAGGTAATTTTACAGCAGGTCAAAATTGGGTATTAGGTACACCTTCTGTTTCAGCTAGTAAGTCTGATGGAACATCTAGTAATAGTATGGTTCCTGGAAAATGGACTAACCAGTTTGGATACAGTAGATTTAGTAAAAAGATTAGTGGTAATATCGCTAATAAAGTAACTAATATTGAATTTGATCTTGAAGGTGGCGGAACAACTAAAATGTGGATGCCATTTGAAATGAAACTATTTGAAATTGACAGACGACTAATGTTGGAAGAAGATTTATGGAATAGTAAATACAACAGAGATGCTTATGGTAAAATCACACTTAGGGATGATGAAAACAATGAGCTAGTTTCTAAAGGTGCAGGTATTAAGGAAACTTTATATACAACTGGACAGTATGATACTTATGGAGTTTTAGGACTAACTAAGTTAGACAACATCATTACACGTATATTTTCTAATAGAGTAGATGATACTCCAATGGAGATTGTAATCTATGGTGGTTCTGGTGCACAAAGAGCTTTTAATCAAGCTATTAAAACTAATGCTTTGAATAGTTCGTACTATGATAAGTTAGGTGTAGAAGAAATTATGTCTGGTAAAGATGGTTGGTTAAGCTATGGTAAATATTTCAATCAGTATAAAACTATTGATGGTCATATTATTACTTTTAAGAAAGCTAATATTTTCGATAAAGGTTTATATGCAGAACTAGACAGATCAAACGGTAATATGTATGACGGATTACCATATGAATCGTACAATATGATATTCCTTGATCACTCACGTAATAATAATGGAGAACGCAATATTCAGTTAGTAGCTGAAAAAGGTGCTGAAATTATGACAGGTGTATATAAAGGACTAACTAATCTTCCTGAATCTTGGGGAGCTATGAACACTGGCAAATTATTGTCAAGTACTAAGGATGAAGCAAGTTATGAAGTTAAGACCTCACAAGGTATAACTATGCTTAACTATACTACTTCTTTCTTCTTGAAATTTGTTAGGTAAATAGTAGGACTAATAAAGTTTATAATAAGATAATAACTTAAAGAAACATAACAATGAAAATAGAGAATAAGGTAATTTGGATTTATTGGAAAAACAATGTATCCACGTATGCAAAGTTAAACACAGAGAATATTGCACCATCACCTAAATTAATAGGCGGTTCAATCTCTGCTGTTGATGCAATGTTATCTAATGGTGAAGAGCAGAATGCACTAATGCCTACAATTTTAGGTGTTAGTGCCAATTCTCAGAATTGGAATACTGTACTTACAAACTATTGGAATAATGTATCAGCCGAAATACCTGCTGAGGGCAAGAAACTAGAAATTGGTTTTATGTATGATGTTGAATCATCTAGCAGAAAAGCATATATAGATGCTGTCAACAAGGGTATTACAAAAGAATCAGATAGAATTAAGACAGATGCCGATTTAGCATTATATATTGATACTAAATTAGCAGCAGTTTATAAGGAATTTGAAAAGAACTTTGCAGAAGCAAATAAAACTAGTGACGAAAGAGCTAAGGGAGCAGCTTTAAACACCTTGTATAG
>Ga0307992_1001214_pt1 | contig 15414 bp, 13 predicted proteins | sample EllFjometagen133_FD_203162 | JGI IMG/M metagenome (GOLD analysis project Ga0307992, IMG submission 203162) | Marine microbial communities from Ellis Fjord, Antarctic Ocean - #133 | ecosystem: Environmental > Aquatic > Marine > Unclassified | place: Southern Ocean | collected 2014-10-08
CCGTTCAAGATCCATTGAGTCCATGACACGTTCTGCTACCTGCTGGTTTTTTCTGAAAGTACCAGCCTGTTTGAGCATTCCGTCAATAAGCGTTGTCTTTCCGTGATCGACATGAGCGATTATTGCCACATTTCTGATATTGTGTTTCTGTAGATCCGTCATCTAAATCTCCCTTTGAACAACATAAGACCCGGCCTAATTAAAACCCTAACCAGAACCGGCGGTGGCTTTTAGCAGAAAAAGAGACAAAAAACCAATCATTTTTATAGAGGAAATGAAAACCGGCGAGTGCTCTCTTTAAAAATCAGCGATTGGCTCAGGAACAAAGAGAAGCAGAGAAAACAGAAACATGAAAGGGAGAAAAAGGATTCCCTTTACCACTGCAGCCAAACCAGTCTTGCATCCCTCATTTATCCCGGTGGCCGATTCGACGCAGGCAACGCCGTCCTCTTGCGCAAAAAAAAAGATGCCACATACTGCCATACATCCAGAACAGATTTGAGACACCACCAAACAAAACGCCGGCAAAATGGCAAACAGACTCCTTTCGGATGTACCGGACTTGATCTATATAGTGAATGAGTCAAACAATCTCCGGTCCGCTTCCCCTTCAATCTTCGCCGGTCAATCCATGATGTGTCACTACACTTGGATTGACACCACTCTCGGCTAACAATCGGATAATGCGCAGGGCGGCATTGGCAACAATACGAATATGCACCTCGCCATGATCACTGATACCTGAACGATCCACCGCGTTGACATTCGCGCATTTCCAGAGCTGAAACAGCTCCTGATCCGCGTTAATTCGATCCACCAGAGTCCGTAATTTTTTGTTTTTGCGTAAGGGTATTTTAAATTCCATGGACATCCCTCCCTTATCTCATTTCCAGGGCCAGAGCTACTGCACTCTCCGCATGTAATCTGGTGGTATCAAACAAAGGCACCGGTGTCTGATCCTGATCAACCAGCAGCGCGATCTCCGTGCAACCGAGAATGACCGCTTCGGCACCTTCTCTTGCAAGCTTTCCAATTATCCGCAGGTACTGATCTCTGGAACCCTCTTCAATTTTTCCCAGGCATAATTCATTGTAGATTATATCATGAACTATCTCCCGGTCAGACCGGTCAGGTATATATACTTTTAGCCCATATCCGGTTTCCAGCCGGTCTTTATAAAACTCCTGTTCCATTGTAAATTTTGTGCCAAGCAGACCTACTGATTTTATTCCCTTAGATATAACTTTCTCAGCTGTAGCATCCGCAATGTGAAGCAGTGGGATATTGATGCTTTGCTCTATTTGAGTAGCTACTTTATGCATTGTATTTGTACAAATAATCAGAAATTCGGCCCCGGCGGCCTCTAAACCTGATGCGGCGCGGCTCAAAATTTCCGCCGTTGAATCCCAGTCACCCAGATGCTGTAATTTTTCAATTTCATCAAAATCAACGCTATATAAACATAGTTTTGCGGAATGAAGCCCGCCCAATCTGGCTTTTATGCCTTCATTTATCATCCGGTAGTAAGTGACGGTTGACTCCCAACTCATGCCACCAAGCAATCCTATTGTTTTCATATGCCACGTGTCCTTTATTCTTGCAGCCTGATCCTATGGGTCGTACGCAAATTTTGTCAGGTGAATTCACTGATCTTGAGACGTTTCACACCGGGCAGCAATTAATCAATTTATACCTCTTAATACCATATTCAAAATACCTTGACAACTAATATTCCAATTATATATAAGAATCTCAAACGGATAACAGCACTTTGTAACCGTTCACGGCTTAAAGTTATCGGTTCACGGTTGAAAAATCAATTCACGCTAATTGGAAACCATCCTATGAAGATTCAACAACTTCTGCAACAGGCCAGAGCAGCTCTTGACGTCCGGGGATTAGCTACACCCAGGCTGGATGCGGAGCTTCTGCTCGCGTTTTCTATTGACAGAGAACGTCATTTCCTTTATGCGCATCCCGCGAAGGAACTCTCTGGCGTGGAGCTGAAAAGATTCCGCTCACTGGTCGAGAGGAGGATTAAAGGGGAGCCGATTGCCTATATCACCGGGAGAAAGGAATTCTGGTCGCTGGATTTTGAGGTCACTCCGGATGTGTTGATACCGAGACCGGACACAGAGATTCTGATCGAGGAGATACTGAAGTTCTCCGGACAGGAAAGAGAAAAGAAAATCAGGATATTAGAGATCGGCACCGGAAGCGGGGTAATCAGTATCGCCCTTGCATTTGAATTGGAAAATGCCTTCATCACGGCCACGGATTTTTCCCCGAAGGCTCTCTCGATTGCCATGAGAAACGCTGTGAATAATAATATGGAGGAAAAGATTTCATTTCTATGCGGGGATATATTCGAACCCGTTAAGGACAAATTTGATATAATCGTTTCAAATCCTCCATATATCTCCGAGGATGAATTCAGATTGCTCGCTCCGGAGGTAAGGGAGTACGAACCCCGGCAGGCGCTTGTCGCCGGTCCGGAGGGCACGGAGTTTCACCGGAAACTAGCGTGTGATGGGGAACGATTTCTCGAGAAAAACGGGTGGCTTGTCATGGAACTGGGTGCGGGCCAAAGGTTCGCCATAGAGAAAATACTGAAAGATAAGGATTATTGTGATATTACCTTTCGCTCGGATTATGCCGGGATAGAACGAGTCGCCATGGCGAAAAAGAGGGGATAACAAGTTGGACAAAATCATCATACATGGTGGAAAGAGGCTTGAAGGTGATGTCCGCGTAAGCGGCGCCAAGAACGCCGCTCTTCCTGTTATAGTGTCTTCGCTTCTCACAGATGGCTGGAATGTTTTTCATAACGTTCCCGATCTTGCGGACATCGGCACGACAAAGAAACTCCTGGCCGGATTCGGAGCTGAGATTGAAGGAGATGAGACGTTAAGGATTAATGCGGGAGAAATTACAAGTTGTGAGGCACCCTACGACCTTGTCAGAACGATGAGGGCCTCGATTCTTGTTCTCGGACCGCTCCTGGCAAGGATGGGCAGGGCACGCGTTTCTCTTCCGGGTGGATGCGCCATAGGCGCCAGACCTGTGAATCTGCATCTGAAGGCTCTGCAGTCTATGGGGGCGGAAATAAGCCTTCGAGATGGATATGTGGAAGCCAGGGCGCCAAGACTAAAGGGGGCCATTATATACTTTGATATATCAACTGTAACAGGCACCGAAAATATCATGATGGCCGCCTCGCTGGCTGAAGGAACGACAATTCTCGAAAACGCGGCAAAGGAACCGGAAATCATAAATCTTGCCGATGTGTTGAAAGGCATGGGTGCAAAAATCAGGGGCGCTGGTACCGATATAGTGGAGATTGAGGGAGTAAAAACCCTCCGGCCGGTTGAAGCGGATATAATTCCCGACAGGATTGAAGCGGGGACATATATGATCGCAGCGGGGCTTACCGGGGGGGATGTAAATATTCTCGGATGCATACCGGCTCATCTTGACGCCGTGATAACCAAATTGAAAGAGACAGGCATGGAGATTACTCCCATAGACGACGGCCTCAGGGTGGTTGGTAATCGGAATATAAATAGTGTGGATGTAAAAACTCTTCCCTATCCCGGTTTTCCAACGGATCTTCAGGCGCAGATGATGGTGTTGATGTCTATGAGCGGAGGGGTCAGTGTTATTAAAGAGACTGTGTTTGAAAACAGATTCATGCACGTAAATGAGCTTACAAGAATGGGGGCGAATATAACCGTTGACGGTAACAACGCTATTGTCAGGGGTGTTTCCGAGCTTCGTGGCGCTCCGGTGATGGCTACAGACCTGAGAGCCTCCGCTTCTCTCATACTTGCCGGCCTGGTGGCCGAAGGCGCGACTGAGATATCCAGAATCTATCACATAGACAGGGGATATGAACATATCGAAGAAAAACTTTCGTCTATTGGAGCTAACATAAGGAGGGTTAAAGGCTGAAGTGAAGGTTATAAACACAAATGAAATCTCATTTGAGGCGGAGCTTGATCGTATAAGAAACAGAAGAAATTCTGTCCCGGAAGCTGTAGAAAATATTGTATCTAAGATCGTGAGTGACGTGGAGGTAAGAGGAGATGATGCACTCTTTGAGTACACGGAAAGGTTTGACGGCATTCTCCTCAACGAGGATACTGTCGAGGTTTCTCCGGATGAGATAGCGTCGGCATTTCGTAAAGTCAATGCCGATGATATCGACATTCTCAGATTTTCTGCCGCAAGGATCGAAAAATTTCACAGGAGACAAATTGAAGAATCATGGTCTTATTTGGATGATGAGGGGGTAGAACTCGGCCAACTGTTGCGTCCCCTTGAACGTGTCGGCATATATGCTCCAGGTGGTCTCGCGACGTATCCCTCAACAGTACTGATGGCAGCGGTGCCTGCCAGGATTGCGGGTGTCGGAGAAATCATACTTGTCACTCCTACGAGGGAGGGATGCGTGGACCCGGTGATGCTCGTTGCCGCGAGCCTGTCCGGTGTGAAACGGATATTCAAGATAGGCGGCGCTCAGGCCATAGCCGCGCTTGCCTGTGGCACAAAGTCGGTTCCACGGGTAGATAAAATAGTCGGCCCCGGAAATATCTATGTGGCCACTGCGAAAAGGATGGTATATGGAAAAACGGGTATAGACATGATAGCGGGTCCCAGTGAGATAGTTATCATCTCCGATGGAATGGCAGAGCCGGAAGTGGTTGCCGCCGATCTCCTGTCTCAGGCCGAGCATGACCTAATGGCCAGCGCCATTCTCCTTACACCCGACAGGGAATTTGCCGACAGAGTTGCCGCCGAAACTCGAATGCAGGCAAAAGAACTTGAAAGTTCTGTGGCCACGGAGGCGCTGGAAAATTATGGCGCGGCGATTATAACTGCGGATATGGATGAGGCTATAGATATCGCGAACAGCCTCGCACCGGAACACCTCGAACTGGCAGTGAAAAAACCCAGAGATCTCCTGGGCAGAATAACCAACGCGGGGGCTGTGTTTCTCGGGACCAATACCCCGGAAGTTCTGGGGGATTATATCGCGGGCCCGAATCATATACTCCCCACCGGGGGAACGGCGAGGTTTTCTTCCCCTCTTGGGGTCTACGATTTCGTCAAAAGAATAAACGTAATATCCTTTTCCGATAAAGCACTCGAAAAACACGGGTTAAAGGCTGCTGGATTTGCCGATATTGAAGGTCTTGAAGCGCACAAAAAATCAATCATGATAAGACTTGGCAAGACGCGGTCTTAGAGAATCAAACAAAGACAAAAAACTCTGTTGTCAACAAATAGAACTGTCGTATTGGCTCAATAATTCGGTAACTTTTTGGAGCTTATCAAAGGGTGTTTTGTCCAGATAGTATGGTTTAAAAAGCAGTACAAGCTCATGCCGATTCGAACCAAAACGTCGATAGGCTTTAACAATGTTTCTTCCATTGCCTTTTGTCAATAAAAAACTGGTATGGCATCCCCGGAATTGCCGGGGATGGAGATTCCCCCGGACGATATCAATACGTTTTCTTCCACGATGACAATTTTTGTCATCAGGCTACCTGCCGGTGTACATTTTTTCCATGACATGCAGGGTGGTAAAATTGAATTCACCGCCGAGAGTAATGGCCGCAAGCGCTGCTGCATACTCTTTGGCGCTGGTAATACCGGCGATTTTTAATGCCTCTCTGGCCATGGGCGAAATGATCCCTTCCGGACTTGACGTAATCCCCACTTCCACATTCGGCAGTTCTACGCCGAATATCAGGTCATTGCCTCTGGTGTAAGTGAATATTTTCTGGAAGCAGGATACCAGATAGGGTCGGGGGTTGATTTTCATTGTGCGATAAAAAGCCGGAATGATCTCGCCGCCCATGCCGGTGTAGGCAGGCCAGCCGGTTTCTTCCATAACCCCCTGACGATCCAGCTCAATCCAGCTGAAAAAATCATCTATAGGACGCCCGATACTTTTTTCATATTCGGAAATGGGTATAGATTGCTGAGCGGACACATACCGGCCGCGCCGGTTTCTGGGAGACGGCTTCAGATCACCGTCTCTTCCCATGCCGATGCACGAAAGACGGCAGTTTATTCTTTCCTTAATAAAAAATTCGTCAATCATATTCTTGGCCATTCCCACTGCGTGGGATGTCTGGCCATGCCCCCTGTGATTAACAAATCGCGTGTAAAAGCAACAGTGCAGAATCCGGTCGCCATGATACTGTTTGTACAGGAAATCAACATCGAAAATTTCTCCGCCCCAATCCGCCAGTTGACCGGCAGTAATCCGGGGAAGAATTTCAGGGAGCTTTTCTTTGATCAATTGCCTGGCCTTTTCGCGTTCACTTTCGGAATCGAATACAAATGAAAGGTTTCTGGCGGCAACCCCCCAATCTGAAACCTTTATTTCAATCGGCCCGTACTTGTTGAGTTTATGACAGCCGACACTGATCCCCAGATGTCCTACGCCCGGCCCCCAGCACAGAATGTTTTGAAATGTTTTCTTCACTTCACCACCGACGGTAACTTCACCAGCATAACTGTAATAATCTTCAATCCCGCCGATATAATTATTCACCAAAGGGTTGTACCGCTCTTTTTCAGGCAGGATATCCAGTGGTGCTGCACACATCCCGCAGTGCAAATCAGTATCATCCGCCGCCAGTGTCCACAAGCTGTCATCCCGGGAGCAGCGATAGGCAACATGATACGGCTTTTCAGGCAAAACAATATGATGAAATTTATGGCCGCTTTTCTCTTCTACAAAAGCCCGCCGCGCCATGACACCAACCGTTATATTTTCAGGAGCTGGAATCGCCTCTTTTAGCGCCACTGCTTCCGCTTTCCAGGGGGCAACCTCTCCCTTCAGCATCATATCCTTGATTTTTGCAACAATCTCCCACTTCATCATATCTCCACCAAATCGCATTGTCATAAAATTCCTCCAGTATCTACTTCCAGCGCGGCTCCGATCTTTCGCCCGCCTGTTGAAATAATAAGAGCTTTGAATTTTGTCATCTCGAAGAAGCGCCAGCGACGAGCTATAGTCCCCGTCAGGGGGAAATCTTATTGATACAGGCCTGTTAGAGTTTCTCCCGCGGTCGAAATGACAAGTAATGATAGTTATTCAAACATCTCTTAATATATATCGTCCGCCCTGAGACTCATCAATTGTTTTTAAGAATTTCCTTTTGCGTGAAAAGATTATAAAAAATGGCCCTGTGAGTCAATGGAATAATGGCAACAAGACAAAAAATTCTTGACAAAAAGCGCATGGTCACCTAAAGGTCTGCGCAGGAATTGTTGAGCGGGCGTAATTCAGGGGTAGAATGTCAGCTTCCCAAGCTGAATGTCGTGGGTTCGAATCCCATCGCCCGCTCCAATCTTTTTGGTTGCAAAAGAGTTATTGCTGTGTTATCAGCATCTGAGAAGTGGGCTTTGCCCGCTTTTTTTATTTTTTATGGTGCAAAATGGATCATTCAAGTCGATCATATCGCGAAAAGATAATAGAGCTTGTTGAGCCGGTTGTTGAGTCCCAACAAGTCGGGATGGAACTTGTCGACGTCGAATGCCTCAGGGGGAAAACTCGCTGGATTGTCAGGATTTATATAGATAAAGCAGGGGGGATGGGCCTTGATGATTGCGCCACGATAAGCGGTGAGGTTGGTGATCTTCTTGATGTAAATGAGACCCCTCCAGGCTCTTACTCTCTTGAAATATCATCACCAGGCCTTGATCGTCCCATTGCGCGGGATAAAGATTTCATAAGGTATACGGGACACAAAGTCAGGATTCGCGTTGCCGAGAAAATAGAGGGAAAGAAAAACTTCAGTGGCAGGCTGGTGGAGTTTGTCGAGAAAGAAGGAGAAAAGATTGTTGTTATAAATGTGGAGGGGAAAGCTTATAATATACCGCGCATTATGATAGAAAAGACAAATCTTCAATACGAATTTTAGCTCGGAGGGTCAGTAGTATGTTGCCAGATCTTAAACGCCTCGTTGAACAGATGGGGAAGGAAAAGGGCATAGATAAGGAAATAATAATAGACGCGCTGGAAACAGCTGTTTTAACCGCTGCAAGGAAGAAGCTTGGATTGGATCTGGACCTTGAAGTGAATTACAATGAGGAATCGGGGGAAATAGAGTCCTTTCTTTTCAAGACAGTGGTGGAACATGTCCTGAATCCCGACACACAGATATCCCTGGAAGAAGCGCATGAAACCATGGATGAAGATGCGGAGCCGGGAGACAGCCTTGGGATAAAGATAGAAGTTGATACTTTTGGTAGAATTGCCGTTCAAACAGCCAAGCAGATTATAATCCAAAAAGTCAAGGATGCCGAGCGTAACAATGTTTATGAGGAATACAAAGACAGAAAGGGTGACCTTCTCAATGGCTTCGTGCAAAGATTTGAGGGAGGAAGCATAATCGTAAGTCTCGGCATGTCGGAGGGAGTCATTCCTCCTTCTGAGCAGATAAAGAGGGAATCGTTCAGAAGAGGGGAAAGAATAAGGGCATATATATATGACGTAAAAAGGGTATCAAAGGGCCCCCAGATACTGTTATCTAGAACACACCCCGGTTTTATTAGAACACTCTTTGAAATGGAGGTACCTGAAATATCAGAAGGTCTGATAGATATTGTCAATATAGCAAGGGAACCTGGAAACAGGACCAAGATTTCTGTAAAATCAGTGGACAAGGATATTGACCCGGTCGGAGCGTGTGTGGGAATGAGAGGATCGAGAGTGCAGGGTGTTGTGCAGGAACTTAGAGGAGAAAAGATAGATATTGTTCCCTGCTCCGATGATCCTGTGAGATATGTATGCAACGCCCTGTCTCCGGCCAAGGTTGACAGGGTGTACATGGATGAAGATTCAAGAACTATGGAGGTCATCGTGCCGGATGACCAGCTTTCTCTGGCTATTGGCAGGGCCGGTCAGAATGTCCGGCTGGCCGCCAAGCTTACCGGCTGGAGGATTGATGTCAAAAATGAGGCCGGTGTGGCGGAAGAGGAAAAAGAAGGATATGAGTCTCTCATGAAGATCACCGGAATTGGTGAGCGTACAGCCAATCTTCTCTATGAAGAGGGGTTTAAGGATGTCGCGATGGTGGCTTCCACAGAACCCGAGGCATTGAGTTCCATAAAGGGAATCAGCCAGAAGAAAGCCGCCACATGGATTGAAGAAGCAAAGAAAATTATTGATAATGAGAGCAGCGAAAGTTTGTCTGAAGACATTTAAAAACGGTTCTTGCGCTACCGGAGAGGCAATCAGGAGTTCTAATAATGTCCAAAATAAGAGTATACGAATTAGCGAAAGATCTCGGTATAGACAATAAAGATCTTATCGCGCGATTAGAGAAACTCGGAATAGCCGTCAAGGCCCATTCCAGTTCTCTTGAAGAGAGTGATGTTGAGAGAGTGCGAGAAGAGTTCTCGCTGGGCGAGAAGAATGCAATCGTAGAAAAAAGGGTCAAGAAAACGGTTATCAGGAGGAGAGCGATCCGCCAAGAAGTCCCGAAAACTGAGGAAGCTTCTGATGAACTTCAACCTGAAACAGTACCGGAAGAGGCAATAAAAGAAACAAAAGAAGAGTCGGCAGAGATCCTGGGAAAAGATACGCCGGCCGAGAAATCTGTCCCTGAAGAAAAAGGAATCGAGAAAAAAGGAGGGGCTGTAAAACCGGGAAGAAAACCTCATCAGGCAAAAATAATCCGTAAAGCCCCAAAAGTGGAGCCAAAGAAAATACCTCCGGAAAAAGAGAAACATCCCCAGCAGGAAAAGGAAGCGCCATCGCCTCCGAAAGACAAATTCACGCATAAGGCAAAAAAGCCTGTCAAGGTGGTTGTGGATAAAGAATGGCAATCTAAAAAAACCTTCGTCAAGCAACAACAATTCGATAAAAAAAGTAAGCGGATAAAAAGAAAGAGGGGTACAGAAAAATACCAAAACTGGAAAGAGGAAAAAATCGTAACTTCCGGGATGAAGGCAACTGAAATTACGACTCCCAAAGCGATAAAGAAAAGGATAAAAATAGAAGAAGCTATAAAAATAGGCGACCTCGCAAAGAAAATGGGTATCAAGGCGGGTGAATTGATCGGCAAGCTTGTTTCATTAGACATGATGGTTACGATCAATCAGTCAATAGATGTCGATGCCGCGACCCTCGTCGCCGGTGAATTTGGATATCAGGTGGAATCTGTAGGGGCAGAGTATGAAGATATCATGCACAGAGAGAAACCCCTGTCCAAAAACCTCAAGCCCAGAGCCCCCGTGGTAACTATTATGGGTCATGTTGATCATGGCAAGACATCTCTGCTGGATGTTATAAGGCAAACAAATGTTATAGATGGAGAGTCTGGAGGAATAACCCAGGCTATAGGGGCATACCACGCGCGTATAAACGAAAAAGATATTGTATTTCTTGATACGCCGGGGCATGAGGCCTTCACCGCAATGAGAGCGAGAGGGGCCCAGGTAACTGATATCGTGGTGCTTGTAGTTGCCGCTGATGATGGTGTTATGGACCAGACGATTGAGGCGATCAATCATTCCCGAGCCGCCGGTGTCTCCATGATAATAGCAGTTAATAAGATTGACAAGGCAAACGCTGATCCGGAAAGAATAAAACAGCAACTCTCGGAATTTGACCTTGTGCCCGAAGCATGGGGAGGGGATACCATATATGCTGAGGTTTCGGCGAAACAAAACAAAGGCATAGAGGAATTGATGGAATTGATTCTCCTTCAAGCGGACATTATGGAGCTCAAGGCCGATCCGGACAGGCTGGCACAGGGAGTTGTTATTGAGGCGAAGCTTGACAAGGGAAGAGGTCCTGTGGCTACTGTTATCGTTCAGGAAGGCACCCTGAAAGAGGGGGATGCTATTGTTTCCAGGATGGAGTATGGCAGGGTACGAGCCATGGTCAACGACAAGGGACGCCGGGTGAAAGAAGCGGGACCTTCAATGCCGGTTGAAGTTGTGGGTTTTTCCAGTGTGCCGCAGGCCGGCATAGATTTTGTGTGTGTGGAAGACGACAAGAAAGCCCGGACCATAGGTGAGCACTGGTTGAGGAAAGAGCGGGAAAAAGAGCTTTCCAGGACTTCAAAGATTACGCTTGAGCAACTGTATGAAAGGATTAAGGAGGGGGCCAAGGAACTGAATGTTGTTGTCAAAGCGGATGTTCAGGGATCGGTGGAGGCACTTTCGGAGGCTCTCCTCAAACTCAGCACAAACGATATAAAATTGAATCTGGTACATGGTTCCGCGGGTGCAATAACTGAAACAGACATCATGCTGGCTTCGGCGTCCGATGCGATAGTAATAGGATTCAAGGTCCGGCCTGACGCGAGGGTTTCGGAAATTATCGAAAGGGAAGGCGTTGACGTAAAGCTTTACGATGTCATATATGATGCCATTTCTGATGTAAGAGATGCTATGGAAGGGCTGCTTGATCCCATTTATGAAGAGGTCGTTCAGGGACGGGCGGAAGTTCTCCAGGTGTTCAAGGTGTCAAAGATCGGTACCATCGCGGGGAGTCGCATTACCGATGGTAAAATAACCAGAAATGCCAGATTGAGGCTGTTGAGAGATGGAGTGGTTATTCATGATGGTAGTTTCCTGTCGCTCAAGAGATTTAAGGATGATGCAAAGGAAGTGCTCTCCGGTTTCGAATGCGGCATAGGAATAGAAAACTTTAATGATATCAAGGAGGGGGATATCATAGAGACATATACGAAAAAAGAAATCGCCAGGAAATTATAGGGAAAGATGGATTAGATGAGTTTCAAGAGGGCTGATAAAGTTGCCGATCTTATAAAGGCTGAGATTTCAGATATCCTGTTGAGGCAGATAAACGATCCGCCGGTAAGAGAAATAACGGTCACCGGGGTCAAGGTGACGGATGATCTCCGCCAGGCGAAGGTCTTTTTTGTCCGGATGGGAGAAAATGTCTGTAGTGAAGAGACAATAAAGGGACTGCACAGGGCTGCAGGTTTTCTGAGAAGGGAATTGGGGAAAAAATTGAGGCTTCGCCATGTTCCTGAAATAAAGTTTATGTTTGATGAATCATTCGAATATGGAGATCGGATTGAAAGGCTATTAGCGGAAATAAAAGAAAATGTTTAATGAAGTTATTGAAGTTATAAATTCCTGCTCCACCTTTCTCATAACCGCCCATGCAAGACCGGATGGGGATGCCTTGGGGTCTGAACTGGCCATATATCATGTGTTGCGTGGCATGGGAAAGGATGCTGTTGTTTATAACCAGGACAAAACACCAGCCGTGTACGAGTTTCTCCCCGGCTCAAAGAATATTATACATTCACTGGATTCTGTGAGCAGGTTTGATGCGGTTTTTGTTCTGGATTGCAGTGATATTGAAAGGGTCGGAGATGAAAAGGACAAGATAAGTTCTATAAAAAAGATTGTCAATATTGATCACCATGCATCCATTGGCACATTTTCGGAGATATTACTGGTTGATTCCACGGCGAGTTCCACGGGGGAGATAATCCACCGCCTTCTGAAAAATATGGGGGTCACGATAACCGAAGACATCGCCACGAATATATATACGGCTATTATGACGGACACCGGCAGTTTCCGCTATTCCAATACTGGAATCGACACCTTCAAGGCAGCTGCTGACCTGGTAGAAAAAGGGGCGGACTCCAGACATATAGCGCAAAACATTTATGAAACCAAACCCGTGGTTCAACTCCGGCTGATGGGAAGAGCTCTGGATACCCTGGAATTTTATGAAGGTGGAAAGGTGGGTTCCATTTATGTCACACAAGAGACACTCCGTAAGGAAGGCGCGCTGCCGGAGCATACAGAGGGTTTTGTGGATATAGTCCGCTCGATAGAGGGCGTTAAGATTGCCATATTTTATTATGAGGCTTCCAAAAACCGGGTTAAGATAAGCCTGCGATCGAAGGGGACGGTAGATGTGGAAAAAATTGCGGGCAGATTGGGAGGGGGAGGACACGTTAATGCCTCCGCCTGTAGGGTTGAAGGAGATATAAAAACAGCCAAGGGAAAAGTGCTCGGCGCGATAAGAACGGCGTGTAACAATTTATGAAAAGGAATTTGGTAAGATGAAGTTGACCCTGAAGATCCTGTTAATTCTGCCAAATAAAGATACGAAGCTTGTGATATGAACGGAGTGTTGATCATTGACAAACCATCCGGCATGACGTCGTATGATATTATCCGCGATGTCAAAAGATTCTTAGGGACGAAAAAAGTCGGTCATGCGGGAACACTTGATCCACTGGCAACGGGTGTCCTCACCGTTTGTGTAAATGAAGCCACTAAACTCGCTCAGTTCTTTTCGAATGATGATAAGGACTATCGTGCTACGATGCTTCTTGGCGTCAGGACAGACACCCTTGATATAGAGGGTAAAATAATAGAACGCTGTGAACCCGTTCTCCAGGCAGAAGAGATAAAAGATGTGGTGGAAAGTTTTGCCGGCCGGATAGAACAGAGGGCCCCTAAATATTCTGCTATAAAGTTCAAGGGCAAACCTCTCTATAAATGGGCAAGACAGGGGGTTGACATTGAACCTCCCCTGAGAAAGGTTGAATTGTACGATATAAATGTGGAGGAGATAAAACTCCCCTATGTAACTTTTACAGTTTCCTGCTCTAAAGGCACTTATATTAGGTCGCTGTGCGCCGATATCGGGAACAGATTGGGATGCGGTGCCTGCCTGTCTGGTCTCAGGAGAACGAGAAGCGGCAGCTTCAATGAGGAAAAAGCCATATCACTTGAAAATCTCGTTGACGTGGAAAAAGCCGGGGTCCTTGAAAGAAAACTTATTCCCATAGCAGACGCATTGCCCGACATCTGTAATATTGCTGTTGATCAGAATACAGCAGACAGGATAAGAAAAGGATATCAGCCCGACCAGGGCATCCTGAGAGATAAAAATATTCATTTGCCTGAGAGGGAAACTCTGGTAAAATTTGTTACGGAAGACAGAATGCTCATCGCTGTTGCAAAAATGCTTTTCTCTCCGGAGAAAGTTTCACTGCTGAGTGACAAAGAGCGAATAGTTAAAATTTTAAGAGTATTTAATTAAAAAACGGATATAAATGTATAAGGGAGGGTAAGTAACTGTGTTAACTGAAGAAAGAAAAAAAGAGATAATAACTGATTTTCAAACTCATGAGGGTGATACTGGGTCCCCGGAAGTTCAGGTTGCACTTCTGAGCGGTAGAATAGAATACCTGACAGAACACTTCAAAACCCACAAGAAGGATCATCATTCCCGTAGGGGACTTCTGAAGCTTGTCGGGCAGAGAAGAAGCATGCTCGATTATCTTAAGAAAAAAGATGTGGAAAGATACCGGGAGCTTATTAAGCGTCTTGGGCTGAGAAGGTAAATAAACAACTACTCAGGTCCTCAGGTTTAAGGTTTACAGTTCGCAGTTTGGAAACAGTAAAGATTCAGTGGATTAATGTTTGGAAAATGGCCTTCGTCTGTCGACACGCGGACAGACACAAATTGAAGCGAGAGGTGTACAGACACCGATAAAAGGCCAATTTTCCCGAAATAACCTTGACCCTTGAGTAAACTAAATAAAGGAGTAATAGTATGAGTGAAGTATTTAAAACGACTTTTGCGGGTAGAGATATATCTGTAAAGACAAACTACCTTGCTGGTCAGGCGGATGGGTCCGCCTTGGTTACATATGGAGATACAGTTGTTCTTGTAACGGCGGTATCACTTAAGACCAAGAGAGAGGGGCTGGATTTTCTGCCCCTGACCGTAGACTATCAGGAAAAGACCTTTGCCGCGGGCAAGATCCCCGGCGGATTTTTCAAGAGAGAGGGGCGTCTGAACGAGAAGGAAATCCTTACATCGAGAATTATTGACAGGTCCATACGTCCACTTTTCCCCGAGGGATATTTTTATGAAATCCAGGTAATCGCAACGGTGCTTTCAGTGGATAATGAAAATGACTCCGACGTAGCGGCCATGTTTGGAACCTCCGTGGCTCTTGGTATGTCCGACATACCCTTCAAGGGGCCTATCGCGGGAGTGAGAGTGGGAAGAATAGCTGAAAAGCTGATTTGCAACCCTTCCGCAGAAGAAATGGGTGATAGCGATCTGGATATGTTCCTTGTTGGAAGAAAAGTGCCTTCCGCTGATGGAAAGAGAGACTTCGATGTTAATCTCATCATGCTGGAGGGAGGAGCCTGGGAAATCCCTGAGGATGAAATACTTGATGCCATCAGTTTCGGGTTGGAATCAATGAGGCCGTCCATCGAACTTCAGGATAGTATCTGCAAGGCTGTCGGCAAGACAAAGAGAGAATTCGAGCCTGTTGAGATTAAAGAGGAACTGAGAAAAAAGGTCAAAGATATTGTCTATGCCGGTTTGAAGGATGCCTATCTTGAGGGAAGAAAACTGGAGAG
>Ga0307992_1001215_pt1 | contig 15413 bp, 17 predicted proteins | sample EllFjometagen133_FD_203162 | JGI IMG/M metagenome (GOLD analysis project Ga0307992, IMG submission 203162) | Marine microbial communities from Ellis Fjord, Antarctic Ocean - #133 | ecosystem: Environmental > Aquatic > Marine > Unclassified | place: Southern Ocean | collected 2014-10-08
TGCTATTTGGTCCATAATTTATATTTTTTAATGATTTATGAATTAAGGTTATTGAATAACTTGTTATATGTAAACTATGTTATTTAGATAAACGTCTTTTCTCGTCGATTCTAGTTTCTACCGAACATCCCTTTCCTCTTCTTATCAACCTTTGGTTCACCTTCAGTCATCTTAGTACGAGAGTACTCATCTAATTGGGTGATTAATTTTTTAAATCGTGAGTGCTTGGTTGTACACTAGTTGTATCTTCCTTAATGATTTTCTTCACTAATTGTTCTATGTCTGATTCTGTTAATCTAATTACTTTTTTCATTCTTTTTTTTTTGTTGCTTTTAAAGCTTTAGCGCTGCAGCGCATTTATATATATCTAAATTTTAACCTAAATATTGTATAATTTTATCTTTCCCATAAACAGATGATAATCGTTTGATGATAGCTGCTGGATTTTTTCTCATGTATTGAATCACATTTGGTGGTACATCATCCTTATATGGACCAAATACATCCATTAATTCCGACTCCCTATCATAGGGTTTAAAGTCACCTTTTCTATAGTTATTATCTTGTCTTTCACGTTCCCTTCTCGGTAAACCCTCATTTACATTCTCCTCACCAATAATTTTCTCCACTAAAGATTCGATATCTTTCTCCGTTAATTTAATTATTTTAGTCATTATAATATGTCATTTAATTTATTTAGTAATGTGGACTCAGTTAATGTACCACCCTTATTAGATGATTCTGTGAATGTTTTTAAATCACCTTTATCTGTTGAAATCCAAGAACCTGGTGTTGATGGTGATGTAACAATATCCCAACAAATGATTTCGAAATCACTCTGTACCACATTCTTACCACCAACTTGTTTTAATGAACCAACACCTCTTGATGAGATACCTACGGTCCAACCCTTTCTAATCATGTTAGCAACCTTATCACCAAGTGTACTAACGATACCTTGTTTATGGTAACCTGGTGTTGTGTCCAATTCAATCTCACCCATAAGTGTTACACCTTCCCACCATGTTTTGGTGATACAGTGTGATACCCTCTCACCATCGATGATTGAAGACTCAGGGTGATTAAGTTCACCTAATGATGTCCCCATCTTAATAAATTCTTGGTAAGCCTCGTTTTGTTGAATTAATACCTCTTTTGGGTATACCCTTCCGTTCTTATTCTCGATACCGTACTTTTGTAGTACAGCGTATAATATAACCTTATCTGGTACATCACCATCGGTATATAAGTCAGGTGACTTAATGTTCGATTCAAATTCCCTTAATAGGTTAGCGTTTGAACATGAACCATCAGCACAAGTTAGTGCTGGTGTTATGTATCCAGCATCGTATTCAATAAGAACACCTTTTTTATCTAATTCGTTGGTTTTATTTACATACATATATATTTGGTATTTTATATATAAATATGTACCTTTGTTAGTATATTTAAACACATATGAAAGATACGATTAGAAAGATATTATTAGAGGGTGGTGAGATTAGAGTAAAACAGGAAATCCCAGTACCTAAATCTATCACAAGAATCCTTGGAATCTTCAAGGAAAATGGTTTTGCACTATACCTTGTGGGTGGTGCTGTTAGGGATACGTTAACTAAAAGAGTACCTAAGGATTTCGATTTAGTTACTGACGCAACACCCGATAAAATCAAAGAATTATTACACATGTACTCAACAATTGAGTCAGGTGAACAATTCGGTGTTGTTAATGTTGTTACTGAAGATGATACTTTCGAAATTGCCACTTTTAGGTCTGACGTAGGTTCGGGCAGACGACCCGACTCTGTAGAATTCACAACAATCGATAAAGATGTACTGAGACGTGACCTCACAATCAACGCTTTATTCTATGATTTAGATACTAAAGAGATTGTCGACCTTGTTGGTGGTATCTCTGATTTAGAGAATGGTATCGTTAAAACCGTGGGTGAGGCTAGTGAGAGATTTAATGAAGATAAATTAAGGATTTTAAGAGCTTTAAGGTTCGCCGCACGTATCGGTTCAGATGTTGATAAGGGTATTGATGAAGCTATTAAGAAAGACAACTCAACAATTAGTGGTGATGGGAAACCGTTAGCTCAAGAAAGAATTCATGATGAATTTATGAAGGGGATTAAACAAGCTAGGTCTTCTAAACATTTTATTGAGATGGTTAAGAGATACGGTTTATTTAAATGGGTATTCCAAGACTTAGAGGCTAACGGTGAAATCATTGACACTAGAATACCAATCGTAGCTGTTGCGTCGATATTAAGAAACGAAACAGGTGATTTAACGAATAAATTAATTAGGGAATTAAAGTTCCCCAAGGTACAAGGTAAACAAATTAAGTTCTTAATTGATTTCTTTAGGGACGGGTCACCCGATACCTCATTTCAGTTTAAGGTACGAATTGGTACACTAGGTATTGATGGTAATATATTAAGTACGTTCGGTAAGGTGATGGGTATGGATAAGACCTTTATTAAATCATTCATTAAACATGAAATTACCACAAGTGGTAATGATTTAATTAAACAAGGGTTTAGAGGGGTTGAGTTGAGAGATGAAAAGGAACGATTAGAGATTGAGTTATTTAAAATAACTATGGGTAAATCAACTATATCATACTCAGGTGTGGTGTTAGATGATGAATCACATAACCGTTTAGTGTCACGATTACCTAACACCTTTAAGGGTTGGACTGTTGTGTCCCATCATATGACTGTGGTCTTGGGACCTCTTCAGATGAAATACAGACATCTAATAGGTCAAAACTTTAATCTGACCGTAACACACATCGGTCACACCGATAAGGTCGTGGCGGTCAAGGTAGACACCACATTCGATGTGGATAACCCACACGTAACTATGGCCACCAGTTTAGATGGTACACCTGACCTGAGTAAGGGCATAAAACAATGGACACCCATAGAATCGTTTAATATTTCAGGTATTTTAATAGAAACCCCACATTAGTGGGGTTTTTCCATTGCCAACCCACATATTTGTTGTATATTGTAGTATGAGAAAATTTATAACTATATTGACATTCGTATTCCTTTCAATCTTGTCTTTCGGACAAACAGATAGAGAGATGGCCTTATTTAATGAGGTAAATAACTTCAGGTCTAACCCAAAGTCCTATATTCCATTGGTTGAGGACTATATTAGACTACAAGGGATGTGTATTGATATGGTTAAAGATGGTTCCATGGTTATAAAATCTGGTAATGGTAAAATGGATAAAGATAATAACATGTATGAGGTTAAATCCTTAAATGGGTTAAACCGTATTAAGGCGGAAATTAAGGCAGCTAATGAATTGTTATCGATTTTAGATACCTTAGTGTTAGATACTATCATATTTAGTTCGGAAATGTATAAAATTAGTAAAATTCATAACATCCACTTAGATAGTGTTAAAAAGATTGGTCACTTTGGTACCAACGGTACTTCACCACATGATAGATTTAAAGATACGGGGTACACTATTGGTGAAAATTTAAGTACCCTTGGTAATATTGGTGATACGATGACCTTTAAATCAACCATATTAACAATGTTAGTTGACGCTGGAATCTCAAACAGAGGTCACAGATTAATGTTAATCAAACCCAACTACACACATGGTTCTGTTGGTATTAGTTCTTATGAAAAAACATCTAGTGGATTCACCTACGATAATGAATATTGTATAGTAAATTTAGGGTACAAAAAAGAGGGTTACTAACCCTCTTTTTTTTTTACATACCACCCATCGGTGTGGTAATCCCTTGAGCTCCTTTACCTTGTCCGAATGAACAACTAGAGGTACCTTTATTACCTTTAACTTTTTTACATTTAAAATTCTTAGTGGTTGTCTCAAAGTGACCACCACCTTTTAAATTAACAGGTTTCCCTTTCTTATAGGCTGATGTGTTGACCATCTGAACCTCAATCCACTTTCTTACTTTAACTATTGTATCCAGTTCAGGGGTTGTTGGGACCACGTATTCTACAATAAACTCAACTGTAACGTACCTATATTCAGATGTTTGTTCTCTAGCTAATGAACGTTCCTCACTACTCATACCCCCTTTATAAACACTAGGTCCTCCACTAGGTTGGTTTGGTAGTGTATTAATATTCGTCTTAGCCTGAACACCGATAGACGATAAAAATGATGAAACACTTTCAGCTCTTTTTTGTGCTAAAGTTTCATTCCCCATTTTAATTGGTTCCTTATCCGTAGATGATTCTATATTAACACCCATAACCCTACCTTCACCAGCATTAATAACCATAAGTTGATTATTTATCTCATTCATTACCTCAGGTTTTAATTGAAATTTCCCTGTCACAAACATAGCCTCAGATGAGTAATCAACCTTAATCACATCAGTCATATAAACCACTGTCTTAGGTTGTAATATTGTGTCACTGTGTACTATGATATCCGATACAGCGTAACCTTGTTTTAATTTATTACTGATTTGAACCCTTTGTTGTCTAACATCTTTAATATCTAACGTGAGTTTAAGTTTTGTGTTTTTAGCTGCGGCGTCGAAATCTATTTTAATTTGGTCACGATTATGTTCCATATAATTCACCAACTTCTCAGGTTCCCACTTAATGAATTTAGCTAACTTTTCCACACCATTCGAATCTTCTAATGTTGTTTTAATGTTCTGTAGTATTTCAGTTTGGTTTATTGCGTCATTAGCTTGTTGAGCCATGGCTTTATTCCCACCAAACGACGCCCCTAATAACATAGCGGCCCCTAAAGCCACCTCTTTCCAACCCTCTTCAAGTATTTCAGAATTATCCCCATCTTTAACATGTGTTACAATTCTTTTCATCTGTGATTCGGTTATATAGTATTTTTTACCCATTTTTTCTTGACTTTCTATATAAATATCATTGCCTATTGAAAAGCAACACATAAATTTACATTCAAGATAATCAACCCTGTGTTAACTAATAATATTTATAAGTATGGAAAAGAGTGATTTTAAATTAGAGGTTATTGGGTTACAGTCTATATTAGATAACCCTAACATAGATTCAACCTACGATTATGACCGTAGTTGGGTTGAGGAGTTAATGAGTGAGGATGGTTACACCATAGCAATAACCGCTTGGGAGAACGATAGTGGTTTCATGATTGACTTACACGTCACCGAACTATTTCCCGAGCTAATTAGGTTAGGTGTCGAGGAATTACAGGAGGGTGATATGTACTACTCAGGTGGTCTAGATGTTAATGGGTTAATAGCTCGTTTAATTAACATGGGGTACCGAGTAGCAACAAGTACCTCAAACGTCATAGGGACACTACGGGAGGTGATGCAACCATCCGTGGATGAATTACGGGACCAAATGAATCTAGCTGCCGATAATGAAGATTATGAGGAGGCAGCTAAACTTAGGGATATGATTAAGGTATCCCTGATAGAATCCTTCAGACAATAAAAAACCCCTCTTTTCGAGGGGTTTTAATTACTTACGATTTTCGTCTATAGAATTTAAAGTCCTTATCAACCTCAAATACATCAGTTATTAATCTACTAGAGATATTTGTTAATGTTGGGAATAGTTCATCTGAATTCACTTGGATGAATGGTTCTTTCTGAAACAACGTCACTTCAACCGACATAAAACTCCTCTTATTAAACGATACACCTGATGATGCCATATTAAAGTCGACGATACACCTATCATTATGGAACCGTTCGTCCTTCTTGAGAATCTCATATAATTTCTGTTTAACCGTCTTAGACTTTTGTTTTATGATATTCACATAATCACCATCCTCATCCACTTTTGGTTTACCCCACGCTGATATCTGTATATAAATTGATTTTGGTTGGTGGTTATCAACCGTCCCCGATACAACATTATATTCATATGGTAACGTTAGTGATATTTCTTTGCCTCTTTTCATTAATAAATTATTTAATTTACTGTTATTATTATCACCTTAAACATTTAAAGTGTATACCACTAATATTAATCATTTATTTACCATATGTCAAATTACGGTACGATATGTGGTATGGGCACAAAAAAACCCATCTTTCAACGGGTTTCTATTACAATATATAACTATCGTCACTATTTGTCCACTATATCACTGTTTCCACCTCGAACCGATTTATAAGCCGTTATAAACTTTCCACCGAATACATAACCCCCGAATAGTGTCATAGTATACTCCAACGCTTCAACTATCATTTTAAAATTTTCCATCTCTATTTCACTCTTCCTAATACCGAAGTAGGTTAAAATACCAAGTGTGATGTAGTAAGCGAAAACTGACCACAATAGGTAAACCCTCCCTTGTGAGTACTTACCCTTTTCTGTAAGCATGTCTTTAAAAATATTCATTATCTTTTTCATCATTTCAAAACCTTCTATAAAACTATTTATTTCCCACTATATGATTTAAATTTATCCTTAATCACCTTAATAATACTATCATTGTTTCTCCCAGATATCACACCAAGGTTCTCCAGTACAGAGATTAAATATTCAAGATTTACGTATATGAATAGTGTTCCATGTAACCACGTAAACAACCCTGAGGCTAATTCGTTGAAACTCCCATCATCGTGATATTCTCTTTTTAGTGTGTTAATGATGAACATTAGTGTTAACCACACCAGCATTTTTAAACCAAACCTACCGAATTTTTTAGAAACTATGGGTTCTCCCCTCATCCTAGACGCTATTAAACCAGTTAACAACTCGAGTACAACTAATACAACGAAAGCTAACACAGTTAACCCCTGTAAACCAAAAACGGTTTCAACGATTGACGACATACCAGCTAAAGGGATTAAACCCAACAACCAATTTTTGTGTACCAAAGAGGTACTAAAATCGGATAAGTTCATAAACCCGAAGTTGGTCACTACATAATCTAAAAGTATTTTCATTACGACACAATTGTTTTAATGTCGTAGAGTTTTTTGATGTTTTCACCGAATGTCTCTACGTTATAAGTCTCCATACCGTACACAACATCCTTAGTTTCTAATAATTTAGCTTTAAGGTCAATATTGTTACCAGTGTCTTTAAGCTTGTCGTTAACAAGTGAGACTGTCTCTCTAATCATGGAAGATAATAATGAACTTTTTGTCTCATCAGTACCTTCACGTAAAACCTTAATAATATTTTTCTCCTCTTCAGATAAGTCAGTGTATTTCTCATTGTACAAATCAGTAGCAATTGTTAAAAACCTCTGAACATCTAAATTCTCCTTAACCACAACACTGTCATCAACTTCAACAACCTTTTCTGTCATTAAAGACTTAACGATTACTAACTTAGATTCAAACAATGTATCAATAGACTTAATCGATTTACGAGAGGTTGTTAATGTGTGCAACGACTCATTAAACTTGGTTGGTGAACCGATTACGATATCGTTGTTCTCAAGTAAGTTAATTAGTTTCTTACATTCAGTAACAATACCCTTATCACCCCTAAACTTTTCTAAAGTTGATAGGTTCTCCTTAAGATATTCACTAGCCTCAAACTCACTTGACACTGTCTTATCCTCTAAATTCTTATAAACGATGAAGTGTGTCTTTAATGTTTCACTTTCCCTCAAAACCCCCAAGAATCTTTTATATAACTCTTTACCTTTTTCATCACCATTAATGTGTGACTCTATGTAGGTTTGAGTAAACGTATTTTTTAATGTTCCGAAATCCATATTCTATTTTAATATAAATATGCCCCACTACTCTAATACGTCACCATCCACATTAATCTTACCCTCAGTTTCACGAATTAGGTCATTTACACCATCAAATAACATTTTAATGTCTTCGTTCTTACTTCGACCCTCATTCAGTAACTTATCGATAACACCTGTGTTATAACCCTCACCGAAGTCAGCATCCCCACCAGCATCCCCACCAAAGTCACCACCTTCATCACCTCCGAAGTCAGCATCCCCACCAAAGTCACCACCTTCATCACCTCCGAAGTCAGCATCTCCACCAAAGTCACCACCGCCTCCACCGAAACTACCACCTCCACCTCCGAAGTCAGCATCTCCACCTTCTTCAGTATCTTGGTCAGTTGTGTCCTCACCACCGATTTCACCATAAAGTTTATCGATTTTACTAAAGAAACCAGTTTTCTTAATTACATTAGGTGTGTTCTCAAGTTCTGCCGCTGCAGCTCTTTCAAGTCGTTGTTGTTCTAAATCCAATGTTATCTCATCACTAGAGAAGTTAAATATGTTTTGTTTAGCCCAAGTATGTGATGTTGGTGCAATACCATCAACAGCTGTAACAAGGTCTCTATATAATAACACTTTTTCTTTCCATTGTTCGATTTTTAACATCTCACCTTGTGTAGATGGGTTAGTTAACATTAATCGGAAATTATTTAATTCCTCTTCAAAACCTAGAATGTATAAATGGATAATAGCTATTTTATTCAACTCCTGAATCATGGCTTGTTGTATTCTATTAATTGTTCTAGCGAATCTAATATCCATTAATGCTAAATTCTTCCCGTCACCCTGAGCATCATCAAAACCTAAGATTGGTTTGGGTACCCTAAGTGCTGTAACCATCTTTCTTTGGATGTACTGAATATCAGCAATTTGGTCTAAGTTTGATGCCCCAGCTAATGTTTCTATCGGACTTCCAGCGTTCATATCTCTCACTGGGATAAAATAATCTTGGTCAACAGCTAATGTGTTATATCTAAGGTCTACTTGACCTGTTTCATTATCAGCTGTTTGTGTTCTCTTGAACTTATTAGCGACTTTTTGTACATATGACTCAACATCCTTATCATCAATATTACCCACATAAACTTTAAATACCCTTCTTTCAGGTGCTCTAACAACACGGTAAACTAACATAGCATCTTCCGCTAATAACAATTGTTTCCATATTCTTCTAACCTTCTCAAGTACTGAAGTACCATAAGGTAATTTTCTATCATCACCTAATAACCTAAAGTGAGCTATCTCCCAAGCGTTGAAGTTCATACTTTTATCTTTCCATGTGAAAGTAACTTCTTTTTTCTTCGTTTGTGACGCATCAACAGATGAATGTGGTGAAATACCACCTTGTTCATCACGTTCCATTTCAACATTAGTCAATTGGGATGCACCAAGGATACCCTTACTTCTATCAATTTTTAAATAGACGAAGTTATCACCATACTTACATGTGTTTCTTGTCCACATTTGTAGGTTGGTGTTGACATCCAATATATTCTCGAATAAATCTTCTAATATATTCTTAATCCTTTTAGACTCAGAACGAACAGTGATAACTTTACCCTGTTCATTTAAAGTGCAAGATTCCTCAGACATAATATCTAATGCGGCTGAAATTTCAGGTGTAAACTCCATAGCTTCGTAATCCATATAAGACGCAATACGACTTGTTTCATAATATACAGCTTTCTGATAAAGTTCACTATCCACACGTGCCCACTGAGCTTGCATGTGATTTTGTTGTTGACCCTCTAACTTCTCTTTTTCGTATTCTTCCCTCGATTTGGTCGTTATTAGGTCCGATTTATCAATCGTGTATTTAGGTGTTCTAGGTCCATTCCCTGTCCCGAACATTGTAAATAATTTTTGATATACTGTTAAATTGTCTTTTTTATCCATTAAATTTTTGATTTTATTCTAATATAAATATCCCATCATAATAGTAATGGTGATATTATAAATGTGAACGATTATTGTCTCTTATCACCCTTCCTAAATCCATACATACCACCGAACAACCAATTATGGGGTGAGTCAGCTTGTTGTACGTGATTTACTTGGTTATGTGCCATGTGGAAATCAACGTTTCTAGATAGTGTGTCGACCTCTGTTGAATCTGTACTCGTCACAACCCAACTCTCAACCATCGCTTTAGCTTGTCCCCTGGATTTTTCTAAATCCTTGAATGAACTCATCGCCACGAATAGACACATACCTATTGACATAAGTAAATCATCGTGATAACCTTTCATGTGGTCAGGTCGACCATTAACGTAAACAAATGTATCCATCTCATTAAGAGCTCTAGCTGAACGTAGTTTAAATGAATCCATACGGATACCCTTCTCTAATTCAGAAATAATAACATTTCTATTCTTTTGGAAGTTTAGACCAGGTAATTTACCTTTGTCTAGGTGTTTTTGTAATGCTTTATTGTTTTCCACAGCATCGATACCAACAGATATATCGTAATACATCATTTTCTTAGGGTAACCCAAGTCAATAAGTTTAAGTACTGTCGCAGCACCCCACCCACCTGTAATATCAACCACAATAAACGCATCATATGACCTACCATAATGGGCTGAAATCTCACCCAAAATATCGGGTGCAACCTTACCTTGATATTCAGCAACCTGATTACCTGTCGTGTAATCGAAAATACAAATACCAGCTGAATCGGCCGCTGAACCACTTGAAGCATCTGCCGCTAATATGTATTGGTGGTCCTTAATTGGGTCCTCCCATATCCACATATTACCGTCAAGCCATTCCTTTCTAATTGGTTCTTTAACGTTATATTTTTCCTGACGTTTTACATATTTGTCATCGATAACATTATCACCAGAACCTAAAAATGAACAAAGTAACTCTTGGGCTATCGAACGTGGGTTATGGTTAAGTTGTGCACACATATCTTCGAACCATAATGATGTTGCTGCATAACCCTTACCAATCATCTCATCCCAAGTTTCTTCAGGGACAACCGAACCTTCACCACCACTCTTAGGGTCAACAATAGTATCAACCACCTCACCATTCTTATCGTCTAAAAGAATCCATGACATACCAGTACCATCTTGTTTACCGTTATAACGGGGGTCTTCATACCACTTCATATCCGTAATGTTAAACTTATTTTTACCTAGTTTAGCCATCTTATATGTTCTATGGTATAATGGGTCGTAACCGTTTGGTGTTGAAATTAGTATTGAACGTCCACCTGTTGATAATGATGGTTGTGCTGCTTCATAGAATTCCTCACCCCTACTACCTTCAATAAAGGCTGCCTCATCAACGATAATGATTGAAGGTGTATATCCCCTCAAAGCATCTTTTGATGATGCCACGGCCTTCACCTCACTACCATTATGTAATCTATAGTGGGAATCCGAGTTTTTGTCAGGTGAGAACCAATCCTTAGCGTTGGGTGGTCGATATATGTCCATCCATGCTGGTAATTGTCTCGTAAAATCTTTAATTTTTTTAAGGAATTCCTTAGCTGTTTCCTGTTTGTTGGCCGCGATTAGTATTTTATGTTTTGATTTAGGGTTAGCTAAAGCACATAAAATAGCTGCGTAAGCCGCTGTTGTTGTTGATATCCCCGCCTGACGAGGTTTCATAACTATGTTATGTCTATGGTCAACATATCCATGTACTAATTCCCTTTGTCTCGGGAATAACTTAAATGGTACCTCACCACCCTGTGTTCTATCTTCTGTGTGTAAGTAATTTTCAATAGCATATATTGGGTCCTTAAGACACTTAGCTATTTGAAAAAGTTTTTGACCTTTTGTTAAACTCATACATATAAATATCTACGAGGTTCTAATTAATCACCTACGATACCCATAAATATCATCACCAACCTGAACCAATTGTCTTATTTGTTCTTCGGAATGGGTTTTACTTATTGGTGTCCCTTCCAAATTCAAATTACCACCAACGGATTGGAGATTACCGAGGGATGTGATTTTTGACCCATACAAATCCAAATCACCACCAACGGATTGAAGGTTTCCGAGGGATGTGATTTTTGTCCTTTCCAAATCCAAATAACCACCAACGGATTCAAGATTTCCGAGGGATGTGATTGGTACCCTCATCAAATCCAAATCACCACCCCAATGTTCCCCAAAGGTCCATTCGGTGATGTTATTATCTTTAATATGTTGAATCACCTCCTTATGGGTGAATTCGTGTTCCTCAATCCAATCGAAATCATTCATTTCTTCGTTTATTATTTGTTTTACGTTTTTCATAATCCCTTACATATAAATACCATCACCAACCTGAACCGATTGTCTTATTTGTTCTTCGGAATGGGTTTTACTTATTGGTGTCCCTTCCAAATCCAAATAACCACCAACGGACTGTAGGTTTCCAAGGGATGTGATTTTTGTCCCCCACAAATCCAAATCACCACCAACTGATTGAATATTTTCGAGGGATGTGATTTTTGTCCCATACAAATACAAATCACCACCAACGGATTGAAGATTACCGAGGGATGTGATTGGTGTCCATCTCAAATCCAACCAACCACCAACGGATTCAAGGTTTCCGAGGGATGTGATTGGTGTCTCTCTCAAATCCAACCAACCACCAACGGATTCAAGATTACCGAGGGATGTGATTGGTGTCCCATACAAATCCAAATCACCATCCCAATGTTCCCCAAAGGTCCATTCGGTGATGTTATTATCTTTAATATGTTGAATCACCTCCTTATGGGTGAATTCGTGTTCCTCAATCCAATCGAAATCATTAATTTCTTCTTTTATAATTTGTTTTATGTTTTTCATCCCTGTGGTAATAAATATGTGTGTAAAAGAGAAACCCACCCTAGTAGCGATACTGAGTGGGTTTCGTAGTCGAAACTACAACGGTCCTAAACCATTATCTTTAACTCATGTATGGTCCGATTTTACCAGCTAACGCGAAGTTACCTGAATCCAATGCGTCATCCATGGCACTTTGTAGGTCCCTATGTGACATTGTACTGTAATCGGGTTCACCTGATGTCGTCTCTTCGTCACCCGATGAATCACCACCTAATATTCTATTTAACTCAGGGTCACTATACTCACCACCCTCATCATTCTCAGGGTCAGGGAATCCATCATCTTCCAACGGTGGTTGTTCCGTTGGTTCATCATATGTACCCATAGCGTCATTATATTCCTCATCACCTAACTCCTCAGACGTTGAATCAGCAATCTCCTGTACACGTGCAACACTAGTTCCATCACCCTTAACTAAACCTCTCATAAGTTCGTTGAACTCCGTAGCGGGTAAAGTGATTAATCTATGGTAGAATAATGCCTCATGTTGTTCACTCTCGATATCAATGAATCTCGAGACTTTTTCCCATATACCAACACCTAATCTAATGTCGTCAGGTTCAGCACCTAAATGGTCAGTCTTATCCTCAACATACTTTCTAACATCATCATCTTCTGATGTACCGTGTAATGACATTAATTCCATAACACCTTTAACAAGTTCATGTAATAGGAATGAGAATGTCATCCCTTGTGCTATAATCTTTGGTCTACCATCTTCTTGGATAACAACCCTCACATTACCAGCGTGTTGTCCACTCCTAGACTCATCCGATAACGTTTGTTTATCGATTGCCCAATACATGAAATCATTCGCTGCCATAATTTTGGCGTAATCTTGTGATGCACCTGTATCCCCTAATGATTCCCCAGCCATATGAAAAAGGTTTTGACCTTTTCTAGCTGCACCATGTGTCATACCGTTAATAATTCTCCTTTTAGTGATTTCAGGTTTTAATTCCTCCTCAGTTTTCCCCTCAGGTGGTGGTGTTGTTCCCCTTTCATATTGAACGTTACCTTTAGTGATTTCTCTACCACCTAAACCAGGGTGACCCGTGATTTCAGCTTCAATATCAACAGCGTCTTCAGTTAAAGCACCATATTTTTCCCTAACCAACCTAATAGCCTCAGTCGTTAATTGGTCTTTCTTGTCCATCTCGAATTGTAGAATTCTCATTAAAGAGTTACTCATTTCTCTAGTAGCACTTGTTAAATTAACATTATCACCGAACTTCTCTCTGGCTGCTGAAGCGATGTCGTTATATAATTCTCTACCCATGTCCCTAACTGAATCGGTATCTAAATGTTTTGCGTAATCATTATCACCTGACTCTAAATCACCATCATATGCGTTAGCCTCAGTAATGATTTGTCGTCTCATCTCTTGAATTAGTTCAGATTTAGACATGATTGGGTTTTGATTATCCATCATAGTTTCAGTAATTTCTTCTTCAGATAAATCATCTTCCTCATCTACAGTAGCAACACCATCACCGATGTTAATCTTTTCGGGGTCCACTTTATCCATCTCATCATTAAACTTTTTGGTGTCGTCACCATCCGATAAGTCATACGATGTTACTGTGGTTTTTTCTTCCTCTGATAAGATACGCCAATACAGTTCGGTTAATTGACCCTCATTTAAATCAGATACCCTTTGACCCTTTGACCTTAAGTAAGTCTCAACCTTTCGTCTAAGGTTTTGTTCCATTAATTGTTTTGCCATTTTATTATGTTTTAGTTTTGTTTTCTGTGTATTTTAAATCGATACCCATTGTCATTAGTTTGGCCTCGACCTCAATCTTAAGGTCACCAAATTTAAAGACTAATCTCTCCAAATCCTCAGGTATCTCTTCTTCCTCATCGAAATCTAGTTTCTCCCAACCCAAAGCAATGATTCCTTCAACAGCGTTATAGATTTGGAATACACCCGATTCCTGAACTAACTCCAAATCTAACGATTTTGTTTGTAAAAACCCAACAATTTTGATTAAAGTTGTGTCAGGTGTTAAATCAGTCATGTCAGTTATGACACTAGATTCATACCATTCCTCGTCCCAATCATGGTCGATTTCATCAGAAAAGAGGAACTCAAACATGTGTTCCCCTTTAAAGTTAGTACCTATTTTGTTTATATAGATTAATTTTAATTCCATTAAGAAAATTCTACACCGTCTTCGTCATCCATATAACTAGTACCTCTTCTATCCGCCTTTGGTCTTGGTTCTTCACCTGGTCTAATACGACTTGGTGGTGTGAACGGAGATTTAGATGGTCTAGATGGTCTATCCGTACCTGGTTTAGTTGGTGCTATCGTTGGTGACTCGTTTGGTTCCTGTGATGGTCTTGGTTCAGCCGCCATATAATCCATTTTACTTCTTCTTCTATCTGCCTTTGGTCTTGGTTCTTCACCTGGTCTAATACGACTTGGTGGTGTGAACGGAGATTTAGATGGTCTAGATGGTGTCGGTGTATCCGTACCTGGTTTAGTTTGTGGTTTTGCTGGTGTCTCTTGTGGATTATTCATACGATAAAGGTCGTTAGAATTTTCCGTATTGTCAAATAATCTTTCAACTTCTTCATCAGAATATTCGTCACCCATATAAGAAACATCCTCGTTAGTCTCCCAACCCATTCCACCTTCGTTGTCGGCATCATTCCATTTACTCATACCTTCAATTGTTGGTTCTTCACTAGACATGTAACTAGTTCCATCGATATCTTTTCTACCCATTCGTAACCTACTATTATCTCTATTTCTTGGTTCTCTATTTGGTTCAGGTCTTCTATCTTTTCTACCCATTGGTAACCCACTATTCCTAGTGTTAAAATCCGAT
>Ga0307992_1001216_pt1 | contig 15406 bp, 16 predicted proteins | sample EllFjometagen133_FD_203162 | JGI IMG/M metagenome (GOLD analysis project Ga0307992, IMG submission 203162) | Marine microbial communities from Ellis Fjord, Antarctic Ocean - #133 | ecosystem: Environmental > Aquatic > Marine > Unclassified | place: Southern Ocean | collected 2014-10-08
ATGCAAACTCAATAAAAAAAGACTTCACAGATGAGATGGAGCACATAAGCTCTTACATAAATGCCTCACCATTAATTATAGCAGAAAAAGCAGGTTCTAGCCTTGAAAATAATGTTGTTTACTCAAGGTTTGGAATATACACATTAAATCTTGCAACATTCAGAAACTGCATAAACAATAATTTTCCTTTTGTAAAAAGAACACAAGCCGGGCTGACTGCATGCATTCTTGGAAAGAAATTAAAGCAGAAAAGAGAGCAGGAAGGTTATTCTATAAATGAACTCTCAAAAAAGCTCGGAGTAAGCAGCAGGATGATAACCAAGTATGAAAACAATGATTCAGAGATAAGGATAAAGAAAGCAATAAGGCTTTACAACTTGCTTGGTGATGAGGTCTTTGACAAGATAAATGTTTTGGGCTCTGAAAAAAGATTGTTTGAGGAAGGCAAGTCAGACATATCCAAAAAATACTCTAACCTAGGATTTAAGTCACTTGAAACAAAAAAAGTGCCTTTTGACATAATAGCTAAAAAAGACAAGGATATAATCCTTACAGGAATAGGAGACAAAACAAATCCAAAATTCAGCTCATTATCAAGATTATTAGACGTTGACAACCTTATCATCTTCAAAAAGAAAAAGCCAAAAAACATACCATCATTGACAAAAGAGGAGTTTTTGGATTTTGAAAAATCCAATGAATTGATAAAGTTTTTAAAGGAGTTTGACTAACTATATGATTATGGCTCAGAAAAAACAATGCGAGCTGTGCAATGGAGATATGACCAAAATATCTTCTGTTCTGATTAGTGATACAGAATATGCTATATGGAAATGCCAGAAATGCCATCATGAGGTTGCGAGTACAGAAGATTAATTCTTTCAAAGCCTTTTTATATTAGTTCTAAAAATCCTTTAGATATGAAAGCAATAATTGTTTCAAAGAAAGACTTGGCCGGAATGAACATAAAAGAGTGCCTTCTAAGACTTTTTGACTTCAAGGAAACTGAAGAGGAATTTGAGGATGAAAAGGTTTATGAAATTGAGGTTGAAAAAGAAAAAATAAAACTTTACACAACTGAAAAAGATTCAATTGACTGCGAAAATGTTGATGAGAAAATAAATGCTGATTTCATTGTTTTTGCAACAAAACATCAAAGCAAATCAGGTATTCCATCTCTTTCTGTTCACATACAAGGTAATTGGACAAAAGCAGAGTTTGGTGGCTCTGACAGAAAGCTTTGCATTGCAGATGCAGACTATCTAAGAGACTGTTTATTTAAAATTGAGGAACTTGCAAATAATAATGATAAGTATGATATAATACAAGAATGCACTCATCATGGTCCTTATTTAGCAAAAACACCCTGCATGTTCATTGAGATTGGCTCTTCTGAAAAGCAGTGGCCTGACAAGCAAGCAGGGGAGATAATTGCAAAAACTATAATGAGCATAATTCCAAAAAAGCCAAAACACTATAAAACAGCATTTGGCATCGGCGGACTGCATCACTGCCCTAATTTCAAAAAAGTAATGGAAAAATCTGACTTGGCATTTGGCCACATCTGCCCAAAATACATGCTTGAGAATTTAGACAAGGAAATGATTCTGCAGGCCATGGAAAGAAACACCCATAAGTGTGAGGAAGTTGTTTTGGACTGGAAGGGCTTGGGCCCATACAAACAAAAGATTGCAAAGATGCTCGATGAATTAGAAATAAAATACAAAAAAACAAAAGAATTCAGCTAATCACTTTTTTTTGCTGCAATATTTCCTATCCAAATTGTAGCAAAAACTGCAACTATTGTTATAATTATTGCATAAACCCAAGGCCCGCCAGAAGACAATTTACAAAGAGCACCTGCTCCTTCTGTTCCGCATGGTCCTACAAACAAAGCCTTTATCGCATCATTCCAGGCCAAAGCCGCAACTAGGCCAAAAGCAGCTGTTAACAATGCTGCCATCTTTTCAATCACATCTTTTTTCATAAAATCACCCCTTATACATCTTAAATGAAATCAATCTTTATAAAGATTACTCTATTTTCAGCGCTTCTTTTATTATATTATATACTTCCGGATAAAGTTCTGGATTAAGCATCTCTGAGTGAAGCTTTTTCAGGCCATCGCATGTGCCATTTATTATAAAATTTTTTACCATCCCGCCTTCAAGCTTTGCATTTTTTACAAGCACTGTCCCATCTCCCGGCTGGCCATTCATCATACATCCTTCTCCTATTATCATATTAATCTCAATATTTGGAAGCTCACCCCTGTTAAGCTTGTTCATGAAAAGACTGTTCACAGCCATATCACGGCATGCATACTTATCGCCAATTATTGGGCATACATGTGCAATATCCCCCTCTATGCCCTGATTTGGCGTGCCTATCATTATGAGTTTTTCAACATCATCTTCTCCGAATATCTGCAAATACTTTCTTGACACAAGGCCGCCCATGCTGTGGGCAATTAGTATTACTTTTGGCTTTCCTGTTTTATATTTTACAGTCTGTATTATTTCTCTTAACCTGAGTGCATAAGTGTCAATATTCTCGCTTTTTGTCTGGACAACAACATAGTTTTCAGGCTCTTTAAAGACATCAAAATAATAGCTTGCCTTTATGCTTACTGGTGCCTGCGAAAGGCCCCATACTCCCGGGCTTGTGTCAACAGGAGTGTAAAGCGAGATTGAGCCTGCATTGAGGTAGCCATCTTTTTCAAGCTCTTTTTGCAGCTTATTGAATGCATCAAGACTGTAATCTGCTGCGGTCTTTTTGTTAACGCTGTGGCCATGAACAAATACAACAGGGAATTTTGAAGGGTTATTAACGCATTCTTCACTTAAGCAGCATGGAGAGCATTTTCCAAAAACACAGCATTTTGGCAATGGCTCATCAAACTCAATGCCAATTTTTACAGGCATTGTTTCTTCTTCTTTAATTAATTCAATGCTTTCATTGTTCAAATCATAATAAGTTATATTTAGTTTTTGGCAGCTTTCTGGCTGGCCTTTTATAAGCTGGTCAATTATTTTCTCTGTTGAATTATTACCATCTGATGTTAAATTTTGAATATAGGTCAAAAGAATTTTTTTTATTATCTCATTGTTATATCCATCTTCCGGCAGTTCATTAAGATACTTTTCTGCAATATCTTTTTTAATTATACCTATGCTTCCATTTACATAGCCATTTTTGCTCATATTAAGATAAATAATTTTAAGCTGTTCTATTTCATCACAGGCATTTTTAAGTTCAAATTCTGTCTGATTTGCTCTTTCACTTATTGAAGGCCTTTTAACACAAGTTTGGTTTAGCATGCACAAAATATCATAATTTATATCAACATCTATGCTTCTTTTTAGAGACCCTTCTCTTTCATAATTATTTATATGTTCATATAGTTTATCAACAGAATAATTTATTGAGTATACCTCAATTCTTTTTTTTGAAATATCATTCCTTAACTTAAATGATTTTATGACAGAATTAAAAACTTTTATGTTATCATTTATTTCAAGGGCAAGATTTTCATCCAGAACTAAAGCATTTTTTATTTCTTTCAGTCTTTCTCTTGTTTCATTAAGCCCGTTTGCAAAGTTATTGTATGAAAAAACAGAATCAGATATATTCCTGTCAATTTTTATAATCAGGTCTGCTGTTTTTATTGATTCTGTATCTACCTCTCTGAATTTTTTATTTAATTCATAATAATCCTGCTTGTCCCATATTTTTTTAAGCACATTTAAATCTTCAATAAGTTTTGAAATTTTTGCATTATCAAACTCCTTTTTTGTTTTATCAATAGAAGCATGCTTGTCCAGCTCATTAATAACTAAATCAACTTTATTTGCTTTGGTAGCCAGATCAGAAAGCCTTTCTTTTAAATCAATAAGCTTATTTTTTAAATCATGTTTTAATTTTTCTTCATCTTCTGTTAGGTTATATTCAACAGTAATAAGGATATTTCTTGATGTTGACTCGCCTTTAGTATGGCATAAGAAACTAGCTGAACCAATGCATTCAAGCCTGAACCTGTAAAGTTTTTGCCCCTCTCCAAAGTCATCCACCATAATTTTGTATTCTTTTGTAATTGGTATTCCGGGAGTAAGTTTAAATTTATCATAGTCAATAGTTTTATTATTGCTTATGTCCTCAAATGACGATTCGCATTCTGCAGTGCAAAATGGGTTTGTTATTACACCTGCTTTAAAATTAATTAATTCTTCTTCTCCACGAACAATATTTAAGTCCTCTTTATCTGCATCCAAATGAATGATAATATCATTCCCTAGAATGAAATTAAGGTAAAGAAATATCTTTGTACCAGACGTAACAAGAATCATAATTATTATAGCAAAAATTATAATTATTGCCCTGTGCTCTTTTAGCCAATTTCTTTCTGATTTTATGGTTTTTACTTTTTTATTTCTTGGCTTTTTCATATTCAAAAATGAATAAAACAAAAGCATTATTTAAATACTGCGATAAAAATAACCTGAAAAACAAAAGATTTAAATAGGTAAAAATACATAGTATAAACATACATGAATAAAAAAACTTTTTCTTGTGAAAGATGCTAAAACCTAAAAGGTGGTGCAACAATGCCTTACAAAAAGATTTGTATGAGATGTGGTGCAGAACTTAAAGAAGACGAATATATATGCCCAAAATGCGGAAAAAGATACGATGATAATGAGGCTTATGGTTAACTTATCCAATTGATTCTAAGTGACCCGAATAGAACAACTTGGAGTGAGAGCACAGCAGGGCAAGTTGCCCGAATCCCGCCTTTAGTCTAAAGAATCATATTCCGGTTTCCACTCAATGTTTCCTTTATTAAATTCTGCTTTTAGTTTTCTTTTTAAAATTTTAAGCATATCCATCAATTCAGGAAATGCTTTCACAGATTTATTTGCATGATTTGCAATAAACTCTGGCTTATCATAAAGTTTATACCCCATTTCTACAATTTGTGTAAGGGTTTCAATCTTATCCAATGCTTTTATGAATTTAGCCTCTTTTGTATCTTCATTATTATACTCATGCCATAACTCTGAAATTTCTTTCCCTATTTTTTCTGGGAGGATTTTCCTTAAATTATTAATAGCTTCAATCTCTTGCCTTTCTTTTTCTTCTCTGGAAAATCTTCCTTCTGCAATTGAAACTGCATCAATATCCCCAGTCAATGTTTCTGCAATATCATGAACCAAGGCGATTTTAACTGATCTATTGACATCAACATCCAACTTTAATTCATCAGCAATTATAAATGTAATCAAAGCTAATCTCCAGGAATGCTCAGCAGTTGACTCTTTTCTTCCAGAGGTTGTTTTAAGATATCTTAAGGTAGATTTAAGATTTTCAATTTTATGTAGAAATTCAAATATTTTTTCCAAGTTTTCTGAATTATTTTCATTCATAACAACTTAATAAAAATTAGAGGTATATAAACCTTTTTATGTATACAGATGAATGGCAATTTCACTTAACTAACATTAGGATTATTTAGCTTTTTTCTTAAGCCAATTAATTCTCTGTGTGATTTTTGAAATATTTTTTTTCTTGTCTTTTATCTTATAAAGCTCCTTTGCAAGCTTTGTATCTTTTATTATGTCATTAATCCAGTTGGCAAAATCATTCTTTTCCTTATTGACATGGAATTGAAAGATATTTTTCTTCATATTTTTAAGTGCAGAAGGAATTTCTTTCATATTTCTTAGAATACTACCGTCACAAACCCAGAAATTATGTTTAGGATTAACATCAGACAAGGCTTTTAATGCATCTTTTTTTGAATTTACAGCCATCTAAAACCACCCCTTTTAACCTCATAAGCACAAACTTATATTTAAAACTATTTATTTTTAAGGATTAAACTACTTCTCAGGTTTAGCCTCTTCTTTCGGAGCTTTCTCTGCACCAGGCTTTGCTTCTTCTCCTGGCTTTGCCTCAGCTGGAAGTAATTCTTCTATTATAACAGCTGGTATTTCTGCTTCTACAAGCTTAGCTTTTATCATCCCTCTTTCCTTACCTTCCATCTTAGAGATTATCTCCTTTGCACTAGTTAAGAATTCCTCACGCCTTTCTTCCATTTCCTTTGCTAATTTCTTTTTCTCTTCCTCAAGCTCTTTTAGCTCTTCTGCTGAAATTTCAGTCTTTTCTTCCTTAATTTCCTTGTCAAACTTTCCTTCATTGATCTCTTTTACTGCATCAACAGAGGGCTTTCCCTCTACAAGAATTCCCATTGAGCGGCATGTTCCAACAACTTCTTTTATTTTTTGCTTTAATGTTTTCCCCAGTAAAGAGTCCTCTTTCATCTTTGCAATCTTGATTATCTGCTCTATTTTTAAGTCAGCAACCTTATCTGTTTTTGGGCTTGAACTCCCTTTTTCAATGCCAGCTTCTTTTATAATGAGTGATGAGCATGGCGGTGTTCCAACACTGATTTTGTATTCTTTTGTGTCTTCATCTACTATAATCTTGACAGGAACCTGCATTTTCTTAAAATCAGCTGTTTTTTTATTTATATCAGCTATTATCTGGCCTATATTTACGCCTAATGGACCTAAGGCAGGTCCTAATGGCGGTGCTGCTGTTGCCTTTCCGCCTTCAATCAATGCTTCAACTGTTTGTTTTCCCATTTTAAGAATTGGAACTTATTAATTATATATAAAGCTTATGATAAAGAAATCAGTCTTGCTTTTCTTCTTCCCCCTCACGTCTCACTACCTTAATTGTATCCATTTTAACTGTTATTGGGATTGGAACTGCTGCTTCCAGGAGCTCGATAACAACATCTTCCTTTGCCCTGTCTATCCTTGTAACCTTGGCATTTTCCCTTTTGAAAGGGCCGGATATCACCTCAACAATATCATTCTTCTTTATATTCATCTCTACTTTCTTTGATTCCTCAAGCATGTGCTCTATTTCCTTATACTCTACTTTTTTTGGTAGGATTCCTCTGGCATATGGTACATTAAATGCTGCCTGCTCTGCTTCTTCCCTGCTTTTTGCCTCAACAAATATATAACCCCTCATACCATGTGGTCTTATTACAGAATAAACATTCATGCCTTTTTTTGTAGCATTGCTTGTAACAAAATCCATTACCTGCTCTTCCCTGTTTGCAGTTGTTCTTAAAATAAATATATTTGATTTTTCTTCCACTTAAAACACCTTAAAAGAATAATTGTTTTACCATATGTATCATAAACCCAATTAATCCCATAACTATCATTCCAAACCCAGAGGCCTTGACAATAGTCTTGAACTCAATATTAGATGGCTTTTTTGTTACCCTGAATACCCTCTTGCATTCAACAACAAAACTTTTAAATTTAAATATTAAAGAGTTAAAATTCATTTTCAGTCAACAAACTCTATCCCCAGCTCTGTTTCAATCTCTTGCTTCTTCCTGTCTGAAACCTTTGTTCCAGACCCAAATATCTGTGATGACTTAACTCCTGTAACTATAAGCATGGCTCTTATTGTATTTTGCAAGTCTTCTGAGATTTGAGCACCCCAGATTAGTTTTGCATCCTCATCCAGTTTTTCAGATATTGCTTCAACAACCTTTCTTGCTTCATCTAAAGTCATGTCAGGTCCTCCAGAAACATTTACCAGGGCACCATTTGCTCCTGATATATCAACATCCAACAAGGGGTTTGATACTGCCTTTTCAACTGCCTCAACAGCCCTGTTTTCTGAGTCTGACTCGCCGACACCTATTAATGCAACTCCTCCACCAGTCATTACAGCCCTTATGTCTGCAAAATCAAGATTTATTAATCCTGCTTTTGTTACCATTTCTGCGATTCCCTTTACAGCATTCGTCAGTATTTCATCTGCAACCTTAAATGCAGTATGCAATGGCAGGTCAGGTGCAAGTTCTAATAGCTTATCATTAGGAATAACTATTAATGTATCCACAATGTTTTCCATTTTCTCAAGTCCAATTACAGCATTTTCATATCTTCTTTGGCCTTCAACTGAGAATGGGATTGTTACAACCCCAACAGTGAGTGCCCCGCCTTTTTTAGCAACTTCTGCTATTACTGGGGCAGAGCCTGTTCCAGTTCCACCTCCAAGGCCGCATGTTATAAAAACCATATCTGCACCCTGAATTGCGTGCTTTATATCCTGCTCATTTTCCCTGGCAGCCTCCTCGCCAATCTTTGGATTAGATCCAGCGCCAAGGCCATGAGTGACATCCTTGCCAATGAGTATTTTTTTATCAGCTGTTGTGTAAAGCAAATCCTGAGCATCTGTGTTAACAGCTACTGTTTCAGCGCCAACAACTCCAACTTCGCTTATCCTGTTGATTGTGTTATTGCCAGCACCTCCTGTGCCAATAACCTTTATCGTAGCCCTTTGTTTTGAAAGCATCTCCTCTAGTTCAGCGTCAAGTTCAACATTCTTTTTAGTTTGTTCAGGTTCTATAATATTTTCATCAGGGTTGTCTTTGATAAAATCATCCAATTTCCCCACCTCATATCTAACTATAAGATTATTATTCTATTACTTATATTTAAAGTTGTCGAAAAACTAACTCTTATTTTCTTTTGATTTAGCTTGTATTGGCTTGAACTCAATCTTTTTAATTGATGGTATGAGTTCCTTGATATATTCTGTTAATTTTTCCTCAACAGGCTTTGGCAAATTCTGTTTTATGTTTAAGCTTATTGCAGCATCCCCTTCTTTAATAACTACTTTTACATCCTTTAAATTGAATTGCAATTTTAGCAATGCCTTGAGTTTTTCCTCATCATCTTTTACTATTTTATTAATCTTGAAGTCATAAATTAATTCTTTTCCTGCAAGAGGATGGTTAAAATCAACTAAGGTACGGCCTCCACTGACTGTTCTTATCATGCCCATCATGCCATCTATATTCACCTGCAATCCTGGCATTGGGTTAATTTTCTGCTTTATGAATTTGCTTGTAGCTACGAGCTGTATTAGTTTTGCATTCTTTTTTCCAAAACCCTGCTCAGGGCTTAACTCAATGTGATATTTTTTTTCTGGTTCCTTTCCTTCAAGCTCTTCATCTAATCCTTCGATTACATGTTTTTGGCCGATGCAGATTATTACAGGGCCGTAAGATGCTTTTGCATCATGAATATTGTTTTCCTTTGCAACTTTCTCATCTGTTGTATCAAAGACAATATTCATTTCTTTTATTTTTCCAGTATATTCAAGTTCTACAAAATTTCCTTTTTTCATCAATTTAATCCCTCATTAACAGAATAAACACTTTGAGAGTATTTATTATATTTATAAAGTTATCGAATTTTTTCAATAATTTCGTCAACAACCTCTTTTATTGTAAGATTTGTTGTGTCAATAACATAATCATAGTTTTTTTTGTTAAAAATATCTAGATTGTAATACTTTTTGTATCTTAACTCATCAGATTCAAGTCTCATTCTTATTTTTTCAATTGCTTCATTCAAATTCTTATATTTCTCATCATTTCTGCTGTGATTAAGGACTCTCTCAGCCCCTATTTTTGGGTCAACATAAAGAAAGATTTTTACCGACTTTGGTATGAAATAAAATGATGTTCTGCCAACCATCACAAAGTTGTCTTCTGTTTTTCCCTTTTCCTCAGCAAATTTGTCTGGTTCTTTATCAGTAGATGGATCTTCTTCTCCTAATTTATTTAACTCTGCTAAGCTGATGCCTCTTTTTTTGGCCATATCTCTTCTTAAATCGCCAATGCAGTAATATTTAAACCCAAGTTTTTTTGCAACAAGAATTCCAACACTGCTTTTTCCAGATCCAACCATGCCAGAGATTGTGATTATCATTATCTTAAAGCTTATCTTTTAATAGTATTTCAACAATAGCTGCAAATGCAGGCCTTGTAATAAAGACACCAACTGAAATGCCTATAATAGTTGTTATTGCAAATCCCTTTAATAAGCCTGCTCCTGCCCTCATTAAAGGAAGCATGGCAACAAATGTTGTGAAATAAGCTGCCATTATAATAAAGAATGCATTACTGATTCTTTGTTTCCAGTTAAAAAATACCTGCTGTTCCTTTTTTAATAATTCATCAGATATGACTATCTGGTGGTCAACACATGTTCCTATGACAATAATTATTCCAGCAATAGCAGCAATATCAATATTCCACCCAATTAATGCAGCAACTCCTAGAATGATTATAACCTCTGCTATAAGTGTTATCATCATTGGCAGGGTTATCTCTAGTTTTCTGTATCTTAAGAAAACAATTAACGATACACTCAGTATTGCAAGAAATCCAATGAAAAATGCATTTTTAACAAATTCTCCCCCAAGAGCTGGTGAGATAGCATCTGTCTTGACAACTTCAAGCTTAACAGGCAATGAGCCAGTGATAAGTATTGTCTGCAGCCCTTTCATATTCTTCAATGAATTAAATAATGCCTCCTGCTCTGTTGCTCCAGCGCCTGAGCCAGATATCTGAATGTCTGTTACAGCACGCCCCTTTAATTCAGAGCCTATGTTTAAGGTATCAACATGCTGATTATCTAAATAAAGGTCAAGTGTCTCATTAAGGTAATCATTATTATTTTCTGTTATAATATCCAGGTTTTCTGTAAGATCTGCCTGCCTCTGGGCTGCTTCAGGACTTAATGAAATGGAAAACCTGAACCTGCAGAACCATTGGCCATTAGATTGGCTGCATCCATTATTTGGGTCAATGCCAGAACAGTCAGCGCTTCTGCAAATATAAGTTATATCATTTCCTCCTTTAAAAACAACATCATTCCCTATTTTTGCCTCAAACTTTCCCTGCTTTGCAACCAATTCCCTAACCTCTTCTTCATTAGCGCCAGCTACCTCAATAAGGATATATTGATTGCCTGAAAGGTCAGCAGTTGTTCTTACAACAATATCACTGAGGCCATAAACATTAAGCCTCTGCTTGATATTGGAAAGAACCAGTTCCATATCATCTACTGATATTTTTTCCTCTGGCTCAAGAAGAACTCTTGTTCCACCCTGAAGGTCAAGCCCTTTTCTTACATTTGTTGTTGGTGCATTATAAACCCTTATTCCGAGGTCTATTGATTCATTGTAAACCCTGGTTATTGTTTTTGGAACAGTTATAATTTCTGTCTTGTTTATTGTTTTATTGACCTTTGTTCCATTAATTATTTCTGTTACATCAACCTCTTTGGTAATTGTTTTATTTATTGTTTCATTAAGGACAATTGTCTCTGTTCTGTATTTCGTTATTAGTCTATAAATGCCCTTGTTTGTTTTTATTCTTACTGTCCTGTTTGGCTTTAAGCTCGCTTCAAATGAATAATAATCATTTACATTGTTGATTGGTTCATTATTTATTGATATTATTAATTCCTTGCTTATAGGACTTGCTGTAGGCTTTGGGCTTTCTATTCCAGCCAGGCTTGCCGACGAATTCATCATGACATTCCTGATAGCAACTCCCTTGTTGAATGGGCGGGGGTTTATAGCTATAACAGCAAATAGGATAACAGCCAGGAGGATTATTATTCTAAGGTTTGTGAATATTTTTTTTAGCTTACTCATCTTTTAGTTCTCCTCTCTAAGTATAATCTTAATATGCCTGCATTCTGCACCCATGTGTTTAAAACATCCATTAAAAGGCCAATTATAAGGATTAGCATAATCTGGCTTAATGCAGCTGACTGTGAGAATGTATACGCAACAGCTACTGCTGTAAGTGTTGTGAAGGTCATTGTAAGTCCTGTTTTCATGCCATTAATTATTCTGTCTATAACCTCCCCACCCTTTCTCTTTAAGACCTTTGTTGACAGCAATATATTTGTATCAACACTATATCCAATTAGCATTAGAAAAGCAGCAACCCCTGCAGTAGAGAGCTTAACACCCATCAGATTGATAATTGCTAGGGTAACAACCATGTTTGAGAATGCAGAAAGCACTATTGCAAGCGATGGTATTGGCTGCCTGAAATAGAAAAAAACAATAATTGCCATAAACAAAAATGCAAATAATATTGCAGTAAAGACCTCTTTAAAAAAACTTTTTCCAAGAGATGAGCCCATTTCCTCAACATTATAGTCAAGCTCACCAAATTTTGTTTTTAGGCTGTTTAATAATTCCTTTGATTCTATGTCTGAGCTGCTTATTGTAGCCCCTGTTTTTTCACCTAATTTTGTTAATGTCCTTACAGAGATATCTGATTCTGGAAATTCAGATGATAAATATATTTTTAGATTATCAGCATCAATGTCTTTAGATGGAATTGTTATTGTAATGCCTCCTTTTAGGGATATATCTTTTTCTACAAAGTCACCTGTTGCTGCATACTTATAGGATATGAGTCCAATAGAAAGTATAAGTATGAAAATAGGAATAATCAATAGCTTCTTATAATTCTTATCATACCATTCCAATAGCCTGGAAATCTGCTTATTTTTAGCAAACCTGCCCCCATTATTATCCTCTTCTGACATAAAAATAGGGGAAAAAAGCTTTATTAATAAATGTTTTGGAAAAACCAAAACCAAAATGTACTAATTAATTAGTGATAGACTAGTAGTAACAAAATAGAAAAATTTATAAAACTTGCCCCATACTACATACAATTATGATAAAATACGGAAAAAATAGGGTATATATAAAAAATTTAATTGAACTTAATACACATTATAGAAGAGATAGTAAATTTAAAATGCCAAATCTTTCAAATCTTAGAGATAAATTCAATAATAAAGTAAAAGAAAATGGAAACAATCTTTACAATGGGTTAGGGAATCTCCTTACAACAGAGATTGCTAAAAGAGAAAAGGAAAAAATAATATTTTTAAGCCTTTTTATCCCTGCTGTTTTGTTTAATTTCCTTAATTATTATGGGGCACAATCCAATCAAATTCAAAAAGAAATCCAGAAACCGAAGGTTGTTTATTCAAATTCGATTGGGGATTTAATTTTGAAAACAAAAAACAAGGCATTATTAGTACAGCAAAAATTTACAAGAGAAGATGATATTGATTTAATGGGAAGTGAATTAAGTAAAAGGAACTTTAGTGTTGAATTTATCCAACCAAAGGATGCTACAAAAGAAAACTTACTTGATAAGATTGACAAATTAGCAAAAGAAAGCTGTGATAAATCGAACACAATTTTGTATTTTGCAAACCATGGCAGCATTAAAACCAAATCTTTTAATAATGGAATTGAATACAAAACAAAAATACAGGGAATTTCTTTAAATAAAGATTCTACATGTTTTAATGAGGGTGATGATTTTGTAATTTTGTCCCCGTCAGAGTTTTATAAAAAAATATCAAATATCAAGGGCAAAAAAGCAGTAATAGTTGATACCTGCTTTAGCGGTGCTTTTACAGAGTATTTTAAACACTTGATTAAACCAGATAATTATATTGAATGGAAGTTTAATAATGAGATATATGGGCAATCATTTGAAAATCTAGAAAACTGTCTTGTGATTGCTTCATGTCCTGATCTTCATGTTTCAAGAATATCAAAAAAGTACATAGAAGAAAAAGAAATTAGTGCTTTGATGAATGGTTTATACAATTTATTAAATTCAAGTCAAGGAAAAATAAACTTATCAAAAGGAAAGATTGTCTGCGGCAATGATTTAGACATGGCTAGTTTAGATAATGTTAATGAAGCACGCAGGTTATTAGGAGAAAATTATCCATTAAGTTATGAAATGCAAAGAATATCTGATATAGATTTTATATTACCTCAGAATGTTGGTAATCTAAACAAATATTTTTTATATAACTGCTTATGATTTCAACATGAATTTATTACGAAGTTTGAGTCTGTGGTTACATTCATGCCAAGCCTTATGAGGCCGCCCTCATCGCCCTTCTTTAGAATATGGGTAGTGTGCATCTCACATCCTTTAAGTTTTCTGAGCATCTCAACAGCATGAGCAGCCATTGGGTTTGTTGAAGAGCTTATTGCAAGGGCTATCATTGTTTCTTCAACATTAAGGTTTTCTGAAACTCTGTTGAGTATATCTTTTTTCAGGAACCTTATATTGTTTATTACCTCTTTTGATAATAAACCAATGTTATCCGGAACATTTGCTAGTTCCTTTATTGTGTTTAATATAGCTGCAGACTCAGCGTGCATCAGTGGGGAATTTTTTCCAGTAATAATTGTTCCATCATCAAGCTGTATTGCAGCACCGCAGTAAATGTTCTTGTTTCCTTTTTTCTCTTTTGCAGCATCAAATGCAGCTTTTCTTGCTGACTCTACAACCTTTCTGTCATTTATAGTTACATCGAGATTTCTCATTAGCATCTTTACCCTGTCTGTTGTGTTTTGATCAACTATTCCCATCATTCTCTGCTGCCTGTACCAGAAATATCTTCTTATTACTTCCTGCTTTGAGGCTTCCCTGATAACATTATCATCTGTTATTCCGCTTGATATTCTGTTAACACCCATCTCTGTCGGAGAGTTATATGTGCTTATGAAGCTGTTTTTCATTGGGAAGCTGTTTATTACCTTCTGCATTATGCTGAAATTCTCTATGTCTCTATTGTAATTTATCGCTATCTTATTGTATTTTTTCAGGTAGAATGGGTCAATCATGTTTATGTCGCCCTGGTCAGCAGTTGCTGCCTCATACGCAACATTAACAGGATGGTCTAATGGCAGGTCCCAGATAGGAAAGGTCTCGAACTTAGCAAAGCCTGAATTTATCCCTTTTTTCTGCTCATAATATATCTGTGAAAGGCAGAAGCTCATCTTTCCGCTTCCACCTCCGGTGCCTGTTACAATAATGATTGGTTTTTCTGTTTTTACATATTCCTGCTTTCCATATCCTTTATCACTTACAACAAGCTTGAAATTATTTGTATAACCCTTTATCATATAATGTATGTAAACCCTGGTTCCCAGGTTTTCAAGCCTTTTCTTGAACTTTATTGCAGCAGGCTCATCTTCAAACAGATTTATTACAACAGCAGAAACAGCAAGCCCATGCTCCCTTAAATCTTCAATATCCTTGATAGCCTGGTCATCATACCTAAGGCCAAAATCATTCCTGATTCTTCCGTTCTGGATATCTTTTGCATTTATGCAATAAACAATTTCTATATCTTTCAAATTTTTCAAAAGCCTAACTTTTGTTTTTTTGTCATATCCAGGAAGAACTCTTGATGCATGCCCATCATAGCAAAGCTTTCCACCAAACTCTAAATAGAGTTTCTTGTCAAACTTGCTTACCCTTTCAAGGATAGCTTTTGTCTGTTCTTCAAGATATTTTTCTGTATTGAATCCTTTTTTCATTTTAAAAAAATGCCTGTCTTAAACCATTTACAAAATGTCCGCCATCAAATGGTGGAATTGGTATCATGTTGAATATGAACAAAAACAGGTTAATTTGTTTTGTTATGATTAACGCAAGCCTTTGCTT
>Ga0307992_1001217_pt1 | contig 15406 bp, 13 predicted proteins | sample EllFjometagen133_FD_203162 | JGI IMG/M metagenome (GOLD analysis project Ga0307992, IMG submission 203162) | Marine microbial communities from Ellis Fjord, Antarctic Ocean - #133 | ecosystem: Environmental > Aquatic > Marine > Unclassified | place: Southern Ocean | collected 2014-10-08
GGGAGTACCTGCTTGGGACCGGTAATTTCGTGCCTGGAACAGGGGGGCCTAGGCGTGAGCAAAAAGTACCTGCTTGGAAGGCAGGGACTCTACCACTGAGTTACTCCCGCGAAGCTAAGTTACACGTAGATTTTACGCCATACCAGAATGGAAAAGCAAGCTGTGGATGGGCAACTTTCAGCCCTCTATTTCTCCAATCTTAAATTCCTTGCTGCAGGTTACATCCTAATCTTACAGGAGTAATCATAGGGGTGTAGCCCAATCATATCAAGTACTAGACTTGACAACGGGAGTTCAACTGGTTAAAGTGTCCATCAACAGGTTTTATCTTAATTAATGAGGACGGGTACGGGAACCCGTTCCAGCATTGAATATTCAGGAGGGAATTGTTAATGGATTGGCGGATTGGTGTTGCAATAATCGTGGCTCTCGTTGTCGTATTGCTGGTTGTTAAGAAAAGAAAGAGCAGTTAGAGAGCAAGAGGCTAGCCGTCGGCTCAAGTAGTGTATATCTGGGGCTAGTTACATTTTCTCTGGTTTTATTATTTTGAAAAAGGATGTCTTGTATTTCTCGCATTATGGGTTATGGGGGGTTGGCTCACCTGTATGTTGACTTCAAATACTCCAGACAATATAATCTAGCTGGAAGAGGTGATCAATTGATTCAGTTAGAGGATATCGCCTTGTTTTAAGGTGCCCCGGTTTGTTGTTATCATCATCGATATAGAGTTAATTCGTCCCTGCTTTTTGGGGGCTCGTAGCTCAGCGGCAGAGCGGTCGGCTCATAACCGATTGGTCGTAGGTTCGAACCCTACCGAGCCCACTTTCCCTAGGCTTAGTGCTTTAATTGATTTTTCTTATTGGCCTCCCACTTCTCTTGAGGCACTAAAGGCATATTAAGAATATATTGAGCAGGACAAGGTAAATGGCCGAAGGTAACTCGAAAGAGATGGAACGGAAGTCCTCTGCGGTCACGCTTTCCGATATGGAAGTGTTTATTTTCCCGGAGTTGATGTATAGCCTGGTCCTGGCCAATATTATGTCGCCGCGTATATGGCTATGGCGTGATAACCCGTGGTTTGCAGGGCTGGAAGGAATGAGTCCCTACCGCCGCATCTCGAAGTTGAAGCAGTATATTATGGACAACTATACCTTCAACCTTGACCTTGAAACATGGGGGCTTACCACCAGGGAGCGCGAACTAGCCAGATTCAGTGATTTTATCAGCGAGGATACGCTTCAGAAGTCCAATGCCTTATTCGGGTATGAGGGTGATCGGTACTACTTTGATATGGATATTCGCACTCATTTCGGCTTGGATAAGTATGATAGCAGTGTTATCCCGTACTGGAAGACCGAAACGGTTGAGGCGATGGATGCCTTTCGCTACAAGTCTGATTATAAGTTGGGGGCGGGGGAGTGTGTTTCCCTGGCTGCGCTCTATGCGGCGGCGTTATTCATCGTAGCCGGAATTCCGCTTGAAGACATCTATCTGATGGCTACGCCCTTACATTCCCAGGACTTTATCGATATTGATGATGGGGTTCTGACCAATAATCGGCGGCTGGTAACAAAGAGCATGTGGTTTAACGGTACCGCCTTATCAGCACAAGCCCGTCGGGCACTGGAGAACGAAGCGGTCACTGTTGTCGCCCACCCAACCGGTTACGTGCACACCGTTTATGATGAGGCGACTATCGACGAGGGGGCCTATGCGCACTTTGCCAAGCGGCTGCGAAGTTACCTGAAGGCCTCGCTTGATGACAAGACCATCATTAATTTTCTGCGGCATAGCCGCGAGCTCCAGAAATGCTTTCAGATTAGATGGACCCTGCACGGAGTGGATAACTACATAAGCGCCGAGAGGGTATTTTCCTATGAGCATGGCAGCCCCTACCGGCTAAACGATAGGACGAGAGATAAGCTGCTGGCCGAGATTGATGTTGAAGAGTTCCAGATTACCCCGCTGCCTCACCGCATCGTCATTAACGAGCTTGAGGATCTGGTGCGGCAGAAGAACATCAAGTGTAATACGCCGGAGGATTTGGAGCTGCTTAAAGCACGGCTGGCTTCTGATTGTCTGGAAGGACAGGTGGCGCTGGAGAGACTGGCCGTGTTTTGCAACACCGACCCCAGACTTCCTGACATCGAGACGAAGGAGTTCATCTCCGGTCAGGAGCTGCTGGGTATCAGTCTTGGTATGACGCGTGAAGAAATCATTGACCGGTTGGAAGTTATCCGTGAGCGTAACGATACCGCTAATATGGCGTTCTATGCCTACCGTGACCTGAACCGGACGGAGCCTTGGCCGTTTGTGGTTGCCGCTATGCAGCGTAACCCGGTTTCTATTGCAGGCGCCAGAGAGATGGAGACCATTGACTTAGTACGGAAGATAGAAGAAATGCCTGATGGGTCGATATACGATGGGCCGGGACGTCTTGCTCAGCCTGACGAAGTATGGAACTACGGCCGTGGCGACGGCCTGGAAAAAGCCGTGCTTCTTGCCAATATCCTGCACAGCCGAATGCCCGATGAAGAAGTGGTTATTGAGGTATCTCACGATAGGGCCTGGCTCAAGGTCGGCCAGACCGGATACGATTTTTCTTCCCGGAAAGAAATCAGGGAGCAGGTCTGGCCGTTATCTCGTTATTCGTAATCCTATAGAATATGAACTCGTTTATTGTCTAATACTACATAATGAAATCTTTAGCGCATATATGAAACTCTGGTAAGGGAAGTGACATGAAGGATGCGCTTTAACCCTTTAACTGCTATCCTGGGTAGAACTACATCTGGCAGAGCTCCGTCGCCGCTCTGGTCTTATTCCTGGCTTTATTCTTCCTAAGCATGAGAGAAATCGTCATCATAGTCTCAATAGGGGCGACCGCTTTTATTGTTTTTACCATGCCGGGGAGTATTTACCGCCCAACCGAGAAGTGTTATCGGGGGGCACCTAATTGGCCTTCTCTCCGGCGCGCTTTTTACCTTTGTTCCTCAGTCTCTAATGCTTCCTTCTATCGCCAACTATTCGATTGCGGTCGGGGTTTCTATTTTCCTGATGGTGGCTACCGATACTGAGCACCCCCCCGCGAGTGGCACTGCCTTGGGGGTCGCTATGATCGGTTTTTCCCCGGGGGTTTTAGTCGCCGTGGTAGCCAGCGCAACGCTAATGTCCCTGGCGCACCATTTCCTGAAACGCTCCATGAAAAAGCTGACCCGGTAGGGAATTCATTAGACTACTTGACATAATATGCGGTTTGGCTGTTAATCAATGTTTCAGACTAATCGTCTTCCTCAGGTATTGACAATTCAATTGATTAGGATTAGACTCTCTTTCCAAGCGCTGAGTAAGGGGCGTGATATAAGTACCCGAAATCTTAGGAGGTAGATACAATGATCGCAAAAGGTAAAGAGTATGAGAGCATCATGCAAGGTTTTATCGGGGCACTTGGGGAAAGGGATATCGAGAAGGCGCTCTCTTTCTGTGCTGAAGATGCAATCTGGGTTACTCCGGAGGGTATGTTTAATGGTAGGGAAGAGTTGAGGCGCTATTTAACGTGGTCTTCCCGGAGTACTTCGGCAATCAGGGCAACCGGCATCGAGGCTATAGTACAGGGGAATAGGGGGGCCTATGAGCATATCCTGGAGGGTACCAGTGAGGGGTCAAAGTGGGAGGTGCTGGCTCTGTGCGTATATGAATTCGGTAATGACAAAATTCGGAGCTTAAGGACAGTCTACGACCGGCTGTCGGTAGCCAAACAGGTGGCTAAAGGAGGGATGGCAGGGATGGCGGTGAACACTATTATAAAGCGTATGGAAAAGGGGCTGCATTAGCTTGCTCCTCGTTTGGTTTATGCGGAGGGCAGCTCGTCCTCTTTTCCGATCTCCTTGAGCGCAACAGCCCGCAATATATTGAGGCACGAAATCATTTGCTGGTGCTGTTCTTCGTTAAGCGATGATACTATTCTACGAATAGAAGCCACTTTGAGAGATTGAGAATATGCCTGCTCCCCCTTGTCTGTTATGGCGACCCTTACCAGATTCTTTCTCGGCAGGTCTTTGACTTTCGTGACAAGACCCTTCTTCTCCATTCTGTCCAAGAGCTCGCAGACTGAGTGAGGCTTTCGGAACAGCCATCGTGATATCTCGGTTGGCGTTACATTCTTATCAGCAGTCTTTACGATAGACAAAACCGATGCCTCTACAGGTGAAATACCGTACTGCCTTAATTCCCTTTCCACAGCGTCATATATTGCATGTCTTACCTGGTTTAGCAGGATCCACAATCCAAATTTTTCATCCATAGGCGACCGGTTTTTCATAGGCTCCTCGGATCCGGGGTGGTATTGCTGAAACTCAGCTCGGCTATCCAATTATACCGCATCGGAGAGATTACTGTCATCGAGCTGGATAATCTCTAGTCATGAAATTGACAAAGATAATTATAACTAATCGTATCAACTTTATCAATAATTGCCGGCATTCAGCATTAGTTTCACCGTACCAATGAATAAGCCAGAGAATAGACGAGTAAATTGTAGGTAAAGATAGTTTGAGTGAGTTACAGCAACCTTGACATTGCGTAAGTGTGGGTGTAAAGTCTATATGCGTTTAATCGTATACGACTATATTATTACCCAAATGGAATATTTGGAGGTCTGTTGGTAACAGGTTAGATAGAGAAATTTGGAAGACGCCCAGGGGAGCGTTGATCCACCACCTCTAGGTGGTCACTTGAGTGGTGGGGAGCCAATTGTGAAACCGGCCCTATAGTGGTCGGTTTATATATTTTTGGGGGGTTATGACTAGTCATGATCAGCAAACTAAAATTCACCAATCGAGAGACGCAGATTATGAGATTCATTGCCGAAGGCAACACCAATAGAGAAATTGGCTATATCCTGGGTATCAGCGAAGAGACGGCTAAGACTCATGTCCGTACTATCCTGCGTAAGTTGAATGCTAATTGCCGGGCAAACGCTGTCGCCCTGGCCATACGCAACAGCTGGATTTCAGTTTAAGGAACAGCCGAGTAAGTACATCTATAATGAACGGCTCAATGGGACGTAAGCGAGTACTAATATGGGTTGTTGTGGCGATAGCAGTGGGTTGTATAGCCTATGGCGTATGGTTATCTCTGAATATATCGGTAAGGTAAACATGGTCCTATCTCTTACTGTGAATAAAAGGGGAAAGAGTTCCAATAAATTAGAGGATATGCTGAAGTGTGAATAGTAGGGTAGGGAGGCGTGGTGGAATCAACTAAATGACTTGACATAATATCTTCGCTAATGGTCTATATGAAGTGCAAATAGTGGTAAATCATCGAGAATACTCGAGTTTCCAATAGTATGATGTAGCTTAAGTGAGTTAAAGTGAGTTAAAGTGAGTTACGGTCATCTTGACATCACCTGAATAGGGGAGTAGAGTCAATATACGTGAAATCGTATACGACTATTGTGTAACCCAAATGGGGGATCTGGAGGCCTGCTAGCGACAAACTAGATAGATAAATTAATTTGAGAAGTTACCAAGGGAAGCAGAGAACTGCCACCCGTATGTGGTCACCTGGATGACAGGGAGCTAATAGTGAAACCGACCCTATAGTGGTTGGTTTTTGCTGTTTAATGGATGGTTTGAACAGACGTAATCGAATAGCAGTATGGATTGTTATAGCGATAGCAGTGGGTTGTATGGCGTATGGTTATCTCTAAATATATCGGTAGGCTAAACATGATCTCATATCTGACTGTGAATGAAGAATAGAAGTTTTCCAAGGAGGTTAAATAAAATGAAAAAGAAAGTTTTTGGAATAGTACTGGCGACGGTTTTGGTGCTGAGTCTAGGGCTGGTGCTAGCGGCGCCGGTGGGGGCAGATCCAGGGCCAGGAATTGCTGGTCTGTGGCACCTTGATGACAATGCTCTTGATAGCAGTGGAAATGGCAATGATGGAACCCTAAGGATGGGGACTTATTTAGACTTTGATGGGACGGATGACTATGTACAAGTACCCGATTCATCTAGCCTAGATATTACCAGTGCCATAACCGTGGAAGGGTGGATAAAATTGGAGTCTTTCTCTCAGCAGGCAACTGTTGCTGGGAAATGGTACGACCTAAACTCAGTCAATAATCGAGGCTACCTGCTAACGGTTGACACTGCTGGCAAACCACGGTTTTACATTTCCACCACCGGGAGCGATTATCCCCATGCAATCGGAGATACAGCGTTGTCACTTAATACTTGGTATCATCTGGCAGGAACATACGATGGCACAAACATTAAGCTCTATGTTAATGGAGCACTTATAAAAACGGAAGCACAGACAGGCTCTATCAATCAAAATGACGAGCCTCTGTTAATCGGTGCCAATGATGGTTGGGGTGGTTCTAGTAGGAAATTTACCGAGGGCCTAATCGATGAAGTCCGCATAAGCGATGTGGTGAGAACCACATTTGAGGCTTGTGGTGTACCCACTGATGATGATGATGATACTGTCGCACTGTGGCATCTTGATGATGGATCGGGCCAGACAGCTACTGACGCAAAAGAGAATAACGATGGACAACTGGGCTCCGCGGCTGTCAGTGACGCGAATGATCCGACCTGGGCTGATTCAGGGCCAACGTGGGCAACCGGCGTCTGTGGAGATGCCCTTAGCTTTGACGGCGATGACTGTGTCTGCGTCCCTGATAACGCTAGTTTGGAGCCGACCAATATCGCGGTTGAGGCTTGGGTAAATAAAAACGGATCCCCAGGTAGGACCAAATATATTGTTGCCAAGCATTTCAAATCCGGATATGCGTCATATGCTCTGTACACGCGTTCTGGTGGAGACTTGTACTTCTATGTGGGTGACGGAAGTTACACCCTTTCCCCAGGTGCCCCAGCAGCACAAGTCTGGGATGGCAACTGGCACCACGTAATGGGAACTTACGACGGATCCACTGTTAGGCTATATGTCGATTGCACTGAGGTGGGCTCTGGAACATCTGTAAGCAAGACAATAGGATACGACGATGGCAATCTGTATATTGGCTCATACGGCAATGGATACTACTTCAGCGGTCTGATTGACGAAGTCCGCATTTGGGATTCTGCGACACCAAGTTTTACAGTGGATGCAGAGCCAGAAACAGACATGAACCCCATAGGCACTGACCATAACGTCGATGTTAAGGTAGAAATTGATGATACGGATGAGCCTGCTATGTGTGTAGGAGTGAACCTCGATGTTATTAGCGGCCCGAACATCGGCGATAGTGATAGTGATTCCACCGATTGTAATGGAAAAGCTACATTATCTTACACCGGTGATGGCGATCCAGGTACCGATACTATACGTATCTGGGTAGATCAAGACTGCAGTGGCGACTTCGACACCAACGAGGATGCATACGAGGAAATCACCAAGACCTGGTTTATACCGGTTTCGGTTGACATCAAACTAACCTCTTGTCCGAATCCTCTGAATCTAAAGAGCAAAGGGGTTCTTCCAGTAGCTATACTCGGCACAGCAGATTTTGATGTAACTGAGATAGATCCTACAACAGTGAGCTTAGCGTTTTTTGGACCAGGAAGTGATCCATTCGATCCAATTATTCCACCCGATAAAACATCATTAGAGGACGTTGCAACACCATATGACGGTGAACTCGTTGATTGTCTCTCGTGCTGGGAAGAAGGTCCGGATGGATTCTTGGACCTCACTTTGAAGTTTGACAAACAGGCTATAATAGCGACACTTAGTGATGTAGAAGACGGTGACTGTGTACTACTGACTCTTGCTGGAGAACTTTGGGACGGTACAGTATTTATAGGATCTGATATTGTAAGGATAATCAAAAAGGGGAACAACGGCAACGGCCCAAAGAATAAATAATTGAGCAGAAACCTCAAGTAGGGTGATTAACTTCTACACTTAAAATAGGCAACAAAAAGCCCGATGCCCCAGGCTCTAGGTCGAGGGACGATAAGGCATAAAAACAAATGAAAGGAGAAAAAAGTGAAAAAGAAAGTTTTTGGAATAGTGCTGGCGACGGTACTGGCCCTGAGTCTCGGGCTGGTGTTCGCGGCGCCGGTGGGGGCGGATCCAGGGCCGGGAATCGTTGGTCTATGGCATCTTGATGATGGAAGCGGAACGACTGCTACCGATAGTAGTGGCAACGGGAACGATGGCGCCCTGAGGATGGGAACTTCTCTTGATTTTGATGGGATAGATGATTACGTGAGCATACCAGAGAATACAAATCTTGATGGCCTTTTAGCACTGACCATTGAGGCGTGGATATGCCCTGATAGCGTAACGCGTGGTGCAATTATCGGTAAATACGATACCTGTGGCACTCCTCATTACGTCTCCTACTATCTCTCATTGGTAGATGGTGAGGTTAGAGTTTTCGTGGGTCAGGACCAATCCCATTGGGAATACGCAGAGACGGACAGTGCTGTTCTTTCGACCGGAACCTGGTATCACGTAGCAGGTACATGGGATGGTGGTTCTGGTGCCTCCTCATTTAGAATATACGTTAATGGTATCGAGGAATCAACCAATTGGCATTGTTATAAAAATGATCCCGTAAATGGCACCATTAGTTCCATGCTTGATAGCACCGTTGATGTGGAGCTAGGGACACTTCATTGTGTTGTGAGTGATAGCGGTAGGTCAGCGTATTTTGACGGCAAGATGAGTGGTGTCCGCATAAGCGATGTGGCAAGAACATCATTTGAAGCATGTGGTGTGCCCACTATTGATGGCAACACTGTTGCGCTGTTGCACCTTGACGAAGGAGGAACGGCGCAGATAGCTTACGACGCAACAGACAATGACAATGATGGGCAGTTAGGCTCCGCGAGTGGTTCTGACACTAATGATCCTGCTTGGCAGGAGTCCGGTCCAACTTGGACAGCCGGTAAATGCGGAGATGCCCTGAGCTTTGATGGGGATGATGACTGGGTCTGCGTCCCAGACGACTCAAGCTTGGATGGCATGTCTGCTTTAACAGTCGAAGCTTGGATTTACATTGAGAGTGTTACAGAAACCTATCATGGCATCATTGACAAGTGTGCTGGCTCCGGAGACAGGTCGTATAACCTTGGCTTAAGAGATGGTAAGCTAGAATGGGGTGTGGCAAACGCATCCAATACTAAAGTCTATGCCCGCGACGTTGATTTAGCCCCACTTGACCAATGGATTCATGTAGTTGGGACTTATGACGGAAGCGAAATCGAACTCTGCATAGACGGAATTTCGGTTGACTCGACGCCATTAACCGGTAATGTCCAAGATAGCAGCACTTACCTAGCATTCGGTAAATTTTCAGGTGGCGACTACTATTTTGATGGCCTGATTGACGAAGTCCGCATCTGGGATACGGCAACCCCCATCTTTAGCGTGGATGCAGAGCCTGAGACAGGCGTGAACCCTGTAGGTACTACCCACGATGTCGATGTTGATGTAACTGTTGACGACACAGAGCCTGCTTCGTGTGTAGAGGTTAACTTCGAAGTTACTGACGGCCCGAACTTGGGTTATACCGACAGTGCCCAAGCTGACTGTAACGGGGAAGTCACCTTCACTTACCCCAGTAATGGCGCTGGTGCCGGTACCGATACCATATGTATCTGGGTAGACCAGGATTGCAGTGGCACCTTCGACGACAGCAAGGATGCGTACGATGAAGTCGCCAAGACCTGGGTCGACCTTGTTGGCTTGACTCCTGACGTAGCCTATAACCCAGTCGGCGGTGAGCATTGCGTTACAGCGCAAGTTGATCCGCCCGTGGCAGGTGCTAAAGTCTTCTTTGAGGTTAGTGGTGCTAACACGGCGAGCGGTTCACGAACAACCGTTGCTGGTGGTACTACACCAGAATTCTGCTACGATGGCGATAATCCCGGAATCGATACCATTCTCGCTTACCTTGAAGTAGACGGAGATGCAGGCTACGACGGAGACGATGATATTGGAATCGAGGTAACCAAGTACTGGCTGGAGCACTTCGTGACTGGTGGCGGCAACATTACTGAGGGTAAAGGCAAGAATGCGCAAAAGATAACTTGGGGTGGAAATATCGGCTTCGCTCTTGAAGGTGATCCCGTTGGACAGTTTAACGTAGTCTTCCACAATGTTGGGGATATCGGTTCTTGGGATGACACCGAATTAGATAAAGGGCACTTCCACAGCACAGAGATAACAAGTTTGATCTTTGATCGTATATCTTGTTCAGCCTGTGGCGACTGTGTCCCTGAACCAGATCCCCCCGATGCCTACTATAACAAAGCGGATTTCTCGGCCAACGGTCTTTTCAATGGTGATACTGGGTGGAGAATCAGGGTCAGGCTAACTGACTTCGGTGAGCCAGGAAAGGGTAACGACGAGATACGCTTTAAGCTCTACCACGACGGCGGTAAGGTGTACGATTCCTCTGAGTATTGGGATGGCGACTTCCCTGACAGCGATAATTGTAACGACAAAACTAGGAGGCATCCACTTGATGGTGGTAATCTACAGATACACCCACCAGTTATACCTATTATACCTACGCCATGAAGTGGTTTAGCAAGAATAGATGGCAACTTGAAACGGGCTGGGGCTTTGTCCCAGTCCGTATGCCACCTTCGAATGAAATAGAGGAGGTAATTAACTTCTACAATCAAAATAGACGGCAGCAAGCCTCATGCCCCAGTCCGTAGATCGAAGGGCGATAAGGCAAATAAGGAGTAATTTAGAGAATAAGACCATAAAAGTAGTAATCAACAAACAAGGTATGACGGGAAGCAGAGAACTGCCATCCGTATTTGGTCACCTGGATGACAGGGAGCTAATAGTGAAACCGGCCCTATAGTGGTTGGTTTTGTGTTTTATAAACATATGAAGAAGAGGCTACCAAACACTACCTCTGCTAATTAAAGGGGTAGGTAATGTTGAAAAAACAAAATCAGTGTAATAGGGGAGGTGATTAACTTCTACAATGAAAAGGCAACCCCAGAAAGCCCGATGCCCCAGGTCCTGGATCGAGGGGCGATAAGGCATAACAAATCTAGAAGAAAGGAGTTGACATAATATCATGAAGAAAATAATGATTGCAATTGTGGCAGTTATTGCCCTGAGTTTGGCCTTTGCGGCACCTGCGTTTGCAGGAGGTAATGGGGCTGTTAAGATGGACTTAAGCGAACGAATGCAAGGCGACAACGCACGCGGACCTGGGAGCGGTCCGGTAGTAGGATGGGCAATTGCAAATACTACCGGTGACGGTCGACTTGCCGTTGAAGTACATTTAGACAATGGTGAAGCAAAGCAGACTTTTGATGTCTATGTAAAGATAAACTGGACTTGGTATGAAGCGGACATTGTACAGATGACTACTAACAATAATGGTAAAGGGAATGCCCATTCTGTCCTGGATATGGATAACTATCCTGTATCCGGAGACAGTATTGTGGTGCAGGTGGTAGTCAAACCACAAGGCTCGTCAGCAGTAATAGGCTATGCTACAGATGGTGAGACAGTACCTCTCAAGAAATACACATAGACCAAATGACACGTGGTGTCTTGTCGTTCTGTTTTTGCCTTAATAAGATAAATAGATGGAGGGAGTCATTAGATGGCTCCCTCTTTGTATATCCTGATTAACAGAAACAGCCATTTGAAATTGACGCTCTGAAATCAAAAACTAGGCCCGTTAAAACAAAAATGAATAGTAGTATTCATAACGGTTACATTTCGGAAAATTAATGCCCCTTTTTTATAGACTTGTAAAACTCGCGATACAAAGTAATTCCTGCTTTTTAGGGACTCCGGAAACTCTCGATAGTTAGTGCTTATGTGACATAACATATATTGTGCGTCCTTCAATTAAGTTAGAATGGACAACGGATGCTGTGTAATGGTATCTTGACCGACTATGGCTTACAATAGGTGGTTGGTGCGGTGATATGGTCGACCATCGCTAACATTAGCATATTGATAATAGTGGTACATAAGCGAGAACTAGTTCGAGGTGGGTAAGAAAAAACGCCAAAAATTAAGGCTTTGTCTATTACTTGCTGCCTCTAAAGGTACAATACCACTAAAAAGAATGTTTATGCCCCTAGATTTTGATTTGAGAGCGCCATCTTTTTGGGGCCTTAAAACTGTGCTGTGGCCTGGCCCAGGATTTGCTCGACCAACTCAAGTAGCCGGCTAAGTCCCCATTTTCTTACCGCTGAAACCAGCACCGTATTTTTGCTGGCTGCCGGATCTTGCCCGGAAAGGTGGTCTATTGCTGAACGCTCGTCCCAGGTCTTCTCCCTGTTAAGCAGTAAATCGATTTTGTTCAATGCCGTGATTATGGGTCTGTCGGCAAGCCCCAGGTCACCTAGAATGCGCTCGACGGCTTGACATTGCTCGGCAGCGTTGGGCGAGGTCAAATCGACCACGTGAAGAAGAATACTGGCTTCGGCGAGTTCCTCAAGGGTTGCCCTGAATGCAGTTACAATGCTGGGCGGCAGCTTCTGGATAAAGCCAACGGTGTCGGTAAAGAGTACCTTTTCCTTACTGGGTAGAACCACGCTGCGGGTCGTCGGGTCCAGGGTGGCAAAGAGTTTATCTTCGACAAACACGTCGGCTTGGGTGAGCGTGTTCAGCAGGGTACTCTTACCAGTGTTGGTATAGCCTACCAGGGCTACGATGGGGATACCCTGCCGTCTGCGGTGCTGGCGATATAGGGTACGGTGTTTCTTTACCGCCTCAATATGTTTTTTCAGGTGCTGGACCTTGCGGTTAATCAGGCGCCGGTCGGTCTCAAGCTGTGATTCTCCCGGTCCTCTGGTGCCGATACCACCGCCAAGCCTTTCCAGATGGCTCCACTGTCCGGCAAGGCGAGGCAGTAGATATTGATGCTGGGCCAGTTCTACCTGTAGCTGGCCTTCCCTGGTTTGCGCCCGCCGGGCAAAAATATCCAGGATTAAGGCAGAGCGGTCAATTACCTTTACCTTGAGGATTTGCTCCAGATTTCGCTGCTGTAGTGGTGAAAGTTCGTCGTCAAAAACCACTACGCTGTAGTTAAGGCTGTCCTTCAGTACGAGCAGCTCATCAAGCTTGCCTTTGCCAAGGTAGTACGTTTTCGACGGTACGGGTAACTGCTGGGTGAGCTTGCCTACTATATCGGCACCGGCCGTACTGGCCAGCTGGGCCAGTTCTTCTATTGAGTCTTCTACCGGCCATTTGTTGTTAAGGGTCCTTTTGATTGATACCGCTACCAGGCATGCCCGTTCCCGAGAAGCCTGTGTCGCAACCGGTTTCTTGGTGATAATGCCCCCCGATTATTATGTCAACTTAGTTGTTCTGTCTTAAGACCACTTTAGCGGCTATGCCACCCGGCTAACCGTGATAGCCCTTTGACCAGGTTAGCATCGGAAATGGTCAGCGATATCCGGATGTAACCCTCACCATTCTGGCCATAACCTATCCCCGGGGTGACCACCACCCCCACCTGTTCTAACAGTTCGTTGGCAAACTCCAGGGAGGTATAGTTGCCGGGGACCTTAGTCCAGACATAGAGCCCTGCCTTTGGCCGCCTGGTTTCAAGACCGATATCGTTGAGCATATCAACCACCAAGTCACGCCGTCTCTGGTATCTTAAGTTCTGCTCTCTAACCGAGTCCTGAGGACCGGCGAGGGCTTCAATAGCAGCGTACTGAATGGCCTGGGGAATCCCTGAGTCTATATTCGATTTAACCCTCTTCAGGGCATCTATCATATCCGCGTTACCGACCACCATTCCTATGCGCCACCCGGTCATGTTGTAGCTCTTGGACAGGGAATGAAACTCGATACCGGTCTCCATGGCCCCTTCCGCCTGGATGAAACTCACTGGTTGATAGTCATCAAAGGCAACCTCGGTGTAGGGGCCGTCATGACAGACAGCGAGATCATACTGCCGGGCAAATTTAACTACCCTGTTGAAGAAATCGAGCTCCGCTACGGCGCCAGTGGGATTATTGGGGTAGTTTATCCAGAGTAGTTTGGCCTGCTTGATTATATCAGATGGGATAGTTTCCAGGTCGGGGAGAAAATCGTTCTCCTCCGTAAGTGGCATGTAGTAGGGTCTCCCATCAGCCAGGATAGTGCCCATTGCGTAGGGAGGATAGCCAGGGTCAGGTACCAGAGCAATATCGCCGGGGTCGATAAAGCACAGGGCAGCATGAACAACACCCTCTTTGGCACCGACAAGAGGCAGCACTTCTTTGTCAGCATCAAGGGAGACGCCGAAGCGTTTCTCGTACCATCCAGCTATTGCCCGGCGTAATTCAGGAAGCCCATCACTCTCCGGGTATTGGTGGTTAGCCGGGTTCTGCGCCGCCTGGCACAGGCTGTTGATTATATGGGTTGGTGTGGGACAATCGGGATCACCGATAGCGAAGCTGATTACCTCTTCACCCTTAGCCCTTTTCTCGGTAATCTTGCGCGTAATCTCCCGGAATAAATAGGGCGGGAGACCCTCTACGCGTTTTGATAATCTCATTTATCTATACCTCACCCGGCCACTGGCCGGTAAAAACTATTTCGGTAGGACCACCGAGTAATACTTCACCCGTTCCGTCCCACTCTAAGTTCAATATGCCCCCCGGTAGTTTTATCGCCACGGTGCTATCTATAAACCCATGTAACCGGGCGGCAACCGCAATCGCACAGGAGCCCGTGCCGCAGGCCAGTGTCTCCCCGGCTCCCCTCTCCCATACCCTGGCTTCTATCTGCTGACGGCTTGTCAGTCGGGCTACCTCGAAGTTTACCCGTTGGGGAAATATCCCGTGCCGCTCTACCTCTGGCCCTATCCGGGCTAAGGGGAAACTTACTACAGGTTGCTCGGTAAAATAGACGGCGTGTGGATTCCCCATCGAGACGAGATTCAAGGGCAGTTTCCAGTCATCTACAGTAGTAGTATAGTTTAACATAGATTTTATGTCAACTAGCCCCCGGTCACTTTCTTCTATTGCAACCGGTATCTCCCCGGCCTTAAACTTGGGTGCCCCCATGCTAACCTGGATATTGATCTCTTTTCCTGCTGACTGACTGACTATTGCCTTCCTGATCCCGTCTTTTGTTTCAATGAACAAAAATTCTTGAGCCCCCCCATCGCCCAACAGTTTACTGCTTATGACGTATTTCACCAGGCACCTCAGGCCATTGCCACAGGCTTCAGCCTCGGAACCGTCAGGATTAAACATACACATCCGGACATCAGCCGTTTCCGACGGCATTAGGAGCAGCAGCCCGTCGGCACCAATACCAAAGTGACGGTTGCAGGTAGCTATTGCCAGCCGGGACCAATCACGATGGGTATCGCTGGTCTCCACCAGCACAAAATCGTTCCCGGCTCCCTCTAGTTTGGTAAAATCCATTTTCCCAATCCATCCCCGCTATTCTG
>Ga0307992_1001218_pt1 | contig 15404 bp, 13 predicted proteins | sample EllFjometagen133_FD_203162 | JGI IMG/M metagenome (GOLD analysis project Ga0307992, IMG submission 203162) | Marine microbial communities from Ellis Fjord, Antarctic Ocean - #133 | ecosystem: Environmental > Aquatic > Marine > Unclassified | place: Southern Ocean | collected 2014-10-08
GGTCAATACCATTAGGGGTCACTATCGATTCATTGTATATAAACCCAAGTTCTTCGTACTCTTTCTTTTCTTGAGGAACGGTAAAGTGAATCGCGGCGGCGTTTTGAAGATTTCTTTCTTCAATTAGACCGATGTAGAAAATTTTACCAAGTAATCCTTTTTTCTTTACCGGCTTTTTCATTAAACTCCCTCTGGGAGAAATAATATAAGGAATATTATTCTTTCTGGCATAATAGGCACCTAAGGTGGAAGCGAAAAGAAAGGTAGATGTAATATGAATTAAATCAAATTTGCCTATATTCTCGGAAAGAACTTTGTGTAAATCTTGGGAATATTCCCAATGCCGCGGTAAGAAAGCCGGTATAAAACCAACTTGCCAAAATTTCCAAACTTTCGGAAAAGAAACTGGGAAGTAAAAAATTTTCACACCGTCAATATTCACTTCTCTATTGCGAGGAATATCCTTAGAAACATCCAAGTCAGTGGTATAAACAGTAACATCCAGGCCATTTTTTACTAACCATTTATTCAAGTTATGAACACTCCAAATCGGCCCGCCTCTGGCGTAGGCGGGATAGTATGTAGGAATAATATGAAGTACTTTCATGGACTAGTTAGTTAGCTTTCTGAGAAGCTTGTTTTTAGAACGCTTAATAAAATCATCGGTAATACTTTGTTCTTTTTTGTCTAACCAAAGGAAATAAGTGTAAAAGCTACCAATTAAGCCAACGCTCACCGCAACTCCGATTACTTTAAACCACACATTTTCAAATAATCCAATAATTAACCAACCGCCTAATAACTCCAGCCCAATCATTGGAATACCTTTTATTATTGATAACAAAAATTTTCTTTTGCTGTCTTTTATAATTTTAAGCGTGTTATAAGGAATAAACCAAAGATTAAGACCCGCTTCGGCTATAAGAAATCCCAAAAGCACTCCCACTATTCCTAATGGTTTTATAAGAATAATAGCTAGAATTAGTCCCGCTACTGATGAAATAATGCGCGATAAGGCAAGTTTATTGTACTTATTAGTAGCTACTTGAAAAGTAGAGCTAAAGTTCCAAAAAGCCAAAATTGGTATTAAAATTAAAAATAGTATCCAAAGCGTCGGCTGAAAAACAATTTTCCCTCCGGTCCATATTCGGATAATATCCCGACCGGCGAATAATAAAAACACGGATAAGCCGGTGGAAATTAAAAGAATAACTTTAGTGAAAAAACGGTGAATGAGTTGAATTTTTCCATATTCTTTTCTCGCTTCACTCACAGTTAACTCTGGGCTTATCGCTGGACTTATAATACTAGTAAATCTCTGAATTAAATTAGCAAGAGTGCGATGAACACCAAAAGTAGCCACCGCAACAGCTCCCAATGAGGCACTTATTATAAGCACGCTTCCTTGGAGATAAAGCATACTTGAAAACGGAATAAGGAGAAAAACAAGACCGGGTACAATAAAACCAATTGCCATTTTCCAATCAATTTTTGCCTCTTTCAAATTAATCTCTGGATGTCTTCGTAAAGCATCAAATAAAACAAATAATGTAACCCCAAGGAGAAGTACTAAATAAACTAAGGAAACGGCGACAAAATGACCACCGGAGACAAGAACTAAAACCACAAAACCAATAAGGAGTAGTTCTTTTATGTTTGCTATCGCTCCGTATCTTGGATACTCTCCGGTAGTAACATATAAATTACTCGGAAGACCAAGTAAGGTACCAAAAAGAATATATGACCCTAATATTAAAACGGAGAACCTAACCGACATTTCTCCGGCTATTTCAATATTAAACCATTCTAAAAAAGGAGTGGTAAACGAAAAAATAACTAATCCGGCGAATAAAATCAGCGTAATCACTGAGTATATTCCAAAAGCGCTCTTTAAAACCTTGGCATATTCTTTTAGCTTGCCTTTGGAATATAATTGGGTCATTTTGTTGGTTATATAAGTTCCCATTCCAAGATTAGAGATAGAAAAATAACCAACGATTGAAAAAAGGACAATCCACTCACCATAAAGCGCTTTACTCCAAGCCCAAAGAAAAAGAGGGACAAATATTATCTGTTCCAAAGCTCTTATAATTTGCCCCAGTGTATTCATAAAACTTCCTAAGGCAGTTCTTTTAGCAGTACCGCTTTTGGGGTATAATTTTTTACTTTGCATCTTTAGAAAATAAAATACTGTAACCGCCTTCTTTAAAAACTAAACCAAGATTACCTTTCTTGTTTATATTTTTTAATCTTTGTTGCATGCTTTTTGAATTATATATTTTTTTATCTACAAAATGCATCAGTGATAGGAAAATGCCCTTATTCGGCATGCTAGTGTTTGTATCAATAAAAATTCTTTCGACTTTAAAGTTATTATTCATTAAAATAGAGGCAAATTCTTCTTTTTGTCTTTTGGTTTTTATGTGAGGATGAATTTCTACAAGAATATACTTAATATTTTTCAAGGTTTTTTCCATGCCTTTTAATATTTCCCCTGCATAACCTTCCACGTCCATTCTAACGATAGTAGGTGTGTCCTTATTTTTTAAAAAATCATCTATTTTAACTAAATTTACTTCTTCTCTGTTTCTAATTGAATATTTTCCACTGATAAAACTCGATATATTACCGGCCTCAGCAACATTTATATAATCTTTTCCATTCTCACTGCCAGCAGCTACATTGAAAGCGTCTATATTGTTTATATTATTAAGTTCAATATTTTTCTTAAAGACTCTAAAATTATTTTTCACTGGTTCCAAAGCGTAAACCTTACCTTTATCACCAACTAACTTGGACCAAATAAGAGCGTAGTAACCGATGTTAGAACCAATATCTAAAATAATATTTCCTTTTCTAATTAATTCAGTATTCAAAGCAAAATCGGTAGCCGCATGTTCACGTTTGCTATATATATAAAGTTCTCGAGAAATTCCAATATCATTCTTAAGATCTAAATACATTTTACATCCATTGATTTCCTTAATAGTAAACCCTGGATTGTTTTTTTTAACAAACCAGAAATAAAATTTCGGCCTGAAAAAGCGGGATAACTGAAAAGTTTTTTCAATTATCCGTTTAATAATTCTCAAAGAAGTTTCTCTTATCCCCCACTTTTTAATTTTTCGAACCTTTTCTCTTAAAAACATAATTATTATTAATGATATGATAGGATCCTTTTATATTCCTTTATTATTCTATCCCCATAATCGTCCCAGGTAAAACCTGAACTTACTCTTTTTTTTGCTGATTTACCCATTTCTTTTAAAGTACCGCTATTTTCGTATAGATAAACAAGTTTTTCTTTAAGGGCGTCCATATCACGAATTGGGATAACAAATCCATCCTTTTCTTTACGAATAATGTCTTCCCCACCGGTGTTAGTGGTGCAAATCACCGGCAAACCGCATGCCATCGCTTGGGGTTGAACAAGGGCAAGACCCTCCTCTATTGACATAATAACAAAAACCGAACCCTGGGAGTAATATTTGTATAATTCCTTCTGGGGAACATGACCAATAAATCTGATTTTACTGCCTTGATTTATTGATTTACTGATTTCTTGTTTCTTTGATTTCTCAACTTTATATTTCTTAAAGAATGGTTTAATTTCATCATTTATAGAACCAATAAGCATTAATTCAGAGTTAGGAAGATTTAATTCAGTAAAGGCTTGCAAAAGGTAATGAACGCCTTTTCTTAAACTCATTCCTCCTACAAAAATAACTCTAAAAACATCATCCTTCTTTTTTATCTGTTTAAACTCGGATAAATCCACACCATACGGAACTTGGATAAGTTTATCTTCAGAGAAACCTCTTTCAATAAAAGTCCTTTTAACGTAAGAGGAGGGAATGAAAATATAATCAGTTTCATCAAATTCTTTTTCAGATTTCTCCAAAATTTTGGGATGAATCAATATTTTATTAATATTATATTTTTCATATTCCTCTTCCAAAATTCTTTTCTGAAATCGAGGATGGGAACTTCCATGTTCGATAACTGTCACCGCTCCCTGTTGCTTACTTTTCCTGATATATTCTAAGGATACTGTAGACCCACCGACAACTATGTCAGATTTTTTCAAAAGCCTAGTGGCAGCATTTTCGAAAATATTACATATCAAATATCGAGGATCGTAAAATTGCTTAATAAAGTTAGGGAGTTCATTCCATCCTCTTGTTAATATTTCTTTAATAATAACGGAATCTACTTTATTTTTAGGTATACCATACTTTACCACTTCAAATTTAGGATAAGAAGTTATAAGTTGGTTTAAATATCCTTTCTTAATTAGTTGCCTAGCTAAGTTAAAAAGCCAAAACCTACCAGGTACTGAAATAGAAACTTTCATGTTAAATCTTTTATTTTTAATTATTTCCTACCACGAAGTTGAAAATATAGCCTAATACTACTTCTTTAGTAAAGGTAATATAAATTCTTTTACTCTCAATATAAATATAATAAACTCTCCTGATCCCTAATGTATTATGTTTTTTATAAAAGAATTCTTAAATTAAGTGGAATTATTTATTAAGAATGATATTTCAGGAGAAGACGTGGAAATTTTTCAATGGTTTTTCCACAAACTTAATTATATCTCTCTTTGAAATTCCCGGATGACTTGACACTCAATCCCGATAAAGCTTTAGGTAAATATACTTATCTATCATTCTTGTCACTAAGTAGTTCCAGAGTAAGTATTGGGTACTCCTTTACAATTTTCAATGGGTACTCCACTGTGAGTTCCTTGACAGCTTTCACTATCCCGCTACATGGGTAATCGTGAATAAGAAGTTTGCTCTCACTACTCATTATACCAATTAGGTTTCTAACAATTTCCTTCGTAGTTTTGTAGAGGTCTACATCTAGGAACGCCAGTGAGAACTCCGTGAGAGTTCCATCGGCGATGAGTTTCGGGATGGTCTTTAGACAATCACCCTCATATAGGGTTACGTCCAACCCATTCGTCGCTTCTTTGAAAGCTTCTCTAGTGCTTGGAAACTCACCGTCGTGAAAACCTTTGTCCTCTCCGGTCACACCCCATATTCCTTTGAACCATTCAAAAGAGAGAACGCTGGCTCCGGCGGTAGCCATCACTGCAGTAGATAAACCATTGCCAGAACCGATATCTAAAACTTTCCCTTTGGCGAGCGAGCAGAGATATACCGCTTGGGTCTTTGAAATATAGCGAGGGAGAATATCAACCAATTTCAACGCTTTAGGATATTTCACATACCCGCTCACTAGAATTAACCTATCACAGATTTTATCTTTTAGTGTTCGCATTTCTTATGAATAATCTTACAAACTTAATTATATCTCTCTTTGAAACCTCTATGGAATCCTTTAAATGTTCCTGTCCTCCTATTTTTCAGTAACTAAATATATATACCAGTTCTTTTAAATGTGATCCTGTAACCTAACCCAACTAAAATAGAAACTATTAAATCTCCTAGACCACCAATTACGCTGTATTTTTCTACAACAAAATGACCTTCGCTACTCTCACTTTCTTTATTATTGATTTTTGATTTTATTTTTAAAGACTAGACAAAATTTCTTTTACTTTTTTTTCAAAAACACTACCAGAAATTCCATATGTGTCAGTAAGATAATCTTGGTTACCTATCTTTTTATAATCATAATCTTCAACTGCAATCTTCTTAAAAATCAGGTCCAACTTACTGCAATTCTCAGCTAAAATTGCAGCAATAGAGTCTCCTAAACCACCTATTGAGCTGTGTTCCTCCACTGATATTATTACATTTACCCTATTGGAAATTTTTAAGATTGTTTCTCTGTCAATAGGTTTAACGGTATTAACAGAAAAAACATAAATTTTATTACTTGTAATTTTTTCAATTTTTTTAATAGAGTTTAATACCTTTCCTGTAATGGGCCCCATGGAAAAAACTGCTGCCTTTCCACCTTTCTTTATCATATTTATCTTACCAAACTCAAAAGAACTTGAGTTCTTGAAGAGATCCGGTTCGCCTTTCTTGCCTAATCGCAGATAAGCAGGACCTGAATTATTCGTTAAGTTTTCCATAATGAATCTAGTTTCTATTGGATCAGAAGGAACATAAACTTTAATGTTAGGTAAGGATTTCACGGTGGCCACGTCTTCTATGGCATGATGGGTTCCGCCAAGTATACCATAACTAAAACCTCCGCCAACTCCTATTACTTTTACGTCTAGATCTTGAAGGCAAACATCATCACGAAGATGTTCAAGAACACGAAATGTGACGAAAGGCGCTATTGAATAAACGAATACTTTTCTTCCGGTAAGCGCCAACCCAGCTGCTACCCCTATCATATTTTGTTCAGCAACGCCACAGTTTATGTATTGTTCGGGTAATTCTTCCTTAAAATTTTCAAATACAGAAAATCCTAGGTCTCCAGTGAGAAGAATTATGTTTTTATTCTTATGAGCTTGTTTTTTTAACTCTCCAACAAAAGCGTTTCTCATGAATTTTTTATAATTTCTTTAGCTCTTCTATATTCATCTTCTGTGGGAGGTCGGTAATGAGATTCCAGTGTATCTTCAAGATTCGGTAAGTTATGACCTTTTATGGTATGGGCAATTAGGATGCTTGGTTTATTTTTTTCAAAAGGTAAATTACTTAAAGATAAATTTATTGCTTCAATGTTGTGTCCATCCACTTCTTTAACAGACCATCCAAAATCATTCCACTTAGCCTTGAATGGTTCTAAATTCATAATTTCTTTAGTTTTTCCGAAGGATTGCCATTTATTATAATCAACGACAGCAATTAAGTTTTCCAAACGGTAATTACCTGCGAACAAAATTGCTTCCCACGTAGAACCTTCATCACATTCCCCATCACTTAAGACAACAAAGGTCTTAAATTTTTTGTTTAATTTTCTTGCACCAAGCGCCATTCCAACGCCAACTGAAAGGCCATGACCGAGAGAGCCCGTTGACGTTTCTATTCCAGGAAGCAGACCTCTGCTCACGTGTCCGGGTAACTTACCTCCATTTTTATAAAAATCACTTAACAAGTCTTTATTAAAAAATCCCCTTTCTGCCAAAGTAGCGTATAATACAGCGGCTGCGTGTCCCTTGCTTAAAATAAATCTATCTCTATTGTCTAAATCGGGCTGGTGAGGATTTATGTGCATTATAGAAAAATACAGAGTAGTTATAACCTCAACAACCGAAAAGCAACCGCCTATATGAGGACTTTTGCTGTTCCAAATCATATCAAGTGTAGATAATTTAATACTCTTAACAGCTTCTTTAATTTTTTTAACTTCAGTGGTCATGGCTCTGTAAGTATTGCTTATTCATAAAGAGAGTGATTATTTTTAAACCAATCCACAGTTTTCTTTAGTCCTGTTTCTAAATCATACTTCGGTGTCCAGTTTAACATCTTTTTGGCTTTGGAGATATCCGCGAGCCAATGTTTTGGTTCTTTCTGGCCCGATTCAAATGCGCCGTAATTATGAGGCGGATGGGAATCTAATATTCTTTCTATATTTTCAACCACTTCCTTTATTGAATGTTCCTTGCCTATACCAACATTGAATATTTCGCCATTCACTTTGCCTATTTTATTAATTGATTTCAGATAAATATCAACCACGTCTTCTATAAAAACGTAATCTCTTTTATCTTCGAGAGAACTTAATTTTAATTCTTTGTTTTCCAAACATCCTTTAATAACTGCTGGCACTAACCTCTCCTTGTGTTCGTAATAACCATACACGGAAAACGGTCTTAGGGTTACTAAGGGCATACCTTTTAATTTTGCAAAATAATGAGCATAGATAGTCCCGGAAGCTTTAGTTACTCCATACAAATTGTGAGGTTCAAGAACATCAGTCTCTTTTATGGCTCTATCCTTCTCTCCGTATTCAGAACTGCTTCCCGTATTAATGAATGCTGAAACATTGTTTTTGCTGGATGTTTTGATTAAATTAATTGTTCCTAAAATATTCGTTTGAATCATTTCGTCTTCATCTTTTTGAGTTTTAGGAGTGGTGCCATAAGAAGCCAGATGAATTACAATGTCTGGTTTTACTTTTTTAAATATTTTTTCTAATTTCTCTATATCTCTAAGGTCAGAAAAATAAAGATTAACCTTATTCTTAATAGGGTCTATTCTCCAAAAATTAGATTTTTCACGAACGATTAAATTAACTTGGTCCCCGAGTTCCAAAAATTTATAAACAAGGTTCGACCCTATAAACCCTGTACCCCCTGTAATAACTATTTTATTCATTGATTATTACTGTTAATAATTTTAAGCGCTTCCTGAAAAGCCGTGAGGTATTCTTTCAGCTGTTCTATTCTAAATATCTTAACTTCATCACCATTTTGTATATCAGAATCATGTTTAATATCAATCTCCACCTGTTTTATCTCCATATCTTCAGAATATCCTAACATCAATAAAAAGGCATTAATTCCCCAACCAAATTCTTTATCAGTTTTATTTAAATAATCAATCAATCCAGCCGGGAATATCATTGGTCCATAAGTGTAATGACCTTTGATGCCTATTAAGTTTCCTATAATGTTATTTATTGCATTTTCTACTAGTATTTGGAACTCGGGATAATTTGAAAAACTTTTTCCAGTGAGGCCAGGTATTACCAATTTTTCTTCTTCGTCTATCAAACCTAACAGTTCTTCTATGTGATTTTTAACAAATTCTTTTTTATCCGACTCAAGCCAAAATACATTTTTGCCTAACTCTTTTGCTTTTTTATAAGCGTTAACTCTCTGTTTATGTAAATTATTACCTTTTATAACCGTTGTGCGGGGTAATGAATTTATAAAATCTTCCAAGGAGATGGGAGTATTGGATTTATTCCCAATTACAATTGGGTATTTATAATTAGCTAAACAGGAAAGAGTCTTTTTTATTCGAGATTCCTCTTCGGGCGTTCTAGCCCAAGTCGCTGTAACGAAAACAACTTTATCCATTTTCTTTTAAATAGTTCTCTATATTTTCAAAAACATATTGGAGCATTTCATTCGTCATTCCATGATGTAGACCTAATAAAAACGAATTTCTGAGTATAAGATTTGAGTTTTTTAAGTTACCAACCTGACGATGATTAATATTTTTATAAGCAGGGTGCTTTAATATATTGCCGGAGAATAAGGGACGGGTTTGTATCTTATTATGCTCCAAATAACGAACTAGTTTATTTCTATTAATCGGCGAATTTTCTTTTATTGTAATAGGATAAGCAAGCCAATTTACTTCACTGTTAGGAATTGATTCAGGTAGGATGAAATAATTTCTAAAGGAACTGAGAAATTTATTAATCTTATCAAAATTATTTTTTCTTTTCTCCATGAATTCATCCAATCTCTCAAGTTGTTTTAATCCAAACGCAGCTTGCATTTCCGTAGGTCTAAAATTATATCCTTGTTCTACAAACACAAATGCGCTGTCATAAGGTTCTCCTTCAATTTCAAATGAGGAAAGGCGAGAATCAATATCATTTTCTTCAGCAGGGATACCTCTGCCCCAATCTCTAAAAAGTCTGGCTTGTTCTCTTAATTTTTCATTACTGGTCATTAACATTCCGCCTGCTCCTCCCGACGTAATAACGTGAGAGGCATAAAAACTGGTTGTTGTAACATCACTCCATTTACCCGAAGGGTTTCCATTTATTTTACCTCCAATAGTATCGCAACTATCTTCTATAAAAACTAAGTGATGTTTATCGCAAAAATCTCTTATTTTCTCTACTTCAATAAAATTTCCTAATAAGTGCGGGGCCATAACAGCCACGGTTTTATCAGAAACTGCCTCTTTGAGTTGATTAACATCAACGGTATACATTCTTAATTTTACATCTACAAAAACAGGGACTAATCCTGTCTGGATAATAGGAGCTACTGTGGTATTAAAGTTACAAGCTGGTGTTATAATTTCAGAACCTCTGGGAAATTTTAACGCTTTCAATGCTAAAAGATTAGCGGATGAGCCGGAATTAACAAAAAGTCCAAAGTTTTTTCCAAAAATATCAGAGATTTTGTTCTCAAATTCAGTAGTTATATCACCAACCGTAAGCCACCCTTTGCGAAGAGCTGTTTCTACTGCCTTAATTTCCTTTTCATCAAAAGCATCGGTGGTATTGGGCGCATACCAAACCCAATCTATTCCTGGAATAAATTTTTTATCTTTCATAGACTAATGCATCTCGGTTTTCCCTTTTTCTGTCTCGATTGGTACACATCTCATCCACAGTTTATCTTTCCACCATTCCTTATTATTTACATACCAGTCAATTGTCTTTTTTAAACCATCCTCAAGATGAACCATGGGTTTCCACCCAAGAATTTTTCTTATTTTTGATGTATCTGCGGTATGCCTGAATACCTGCCCCGGCCGGTCACCTATATTCATAACAGAGGACCTATATTTTAGTTTTCCTTTGCCGCTACTCATTATTTTCATAATAATATCGGCTATTTCTTTTACAGAATGACTTTTCTCCGAACCGACATTAAACACTTCTCCATCTACTTTTTTTGCAGGAGCATGCATTACAAGATCTACTGCCATGGCCAAATCTTCAACATAAGTAAAATCCCTGCTGCTTTTTCCTGAGCCATGAATTGTAAACGGTTCCCCTAAAATACAACTCGTAACGAAACGCGGAACTAATTTTTCAAGGTGTTGTTGTGGACCATACATATTAAAAGGACGAATAATAACTGCTGGAATGTTATAGGTTTGAACATAAGAATAGACTAAACGATCAGCGCCGACCTTTGCGGCGGCGTATGGACTCATTGGATTAAGAGGATGTTTTTCACTCATCTTCGGCGCAGACGCAGTGCCATATACTTCACTTGTTGAAATGTGAACAAATTTCTTTATTTTCTTTTTATTCTGTAGCACCGCATTTGCTATTCTTTGTGTTCCAATAACGTCGGTTTCAAAAAAAATTGCGTCGTCAAAGATAGACCTTGCAACATGTGTTTCGGCGGCAAAATGAAGAACAATGTCAGATTTGCCAACTAAATACTCCACTAATTTTGCGTTCTTTATATCACCGTACCAAAAACTAAAATTCTTACTACTTTTTATATATTCAGGTATATTTTGTACGTCTGCTGCATAAGTGAGTATATCAAGCACAATAAATTTATACTCGGGATATTTATTAAAAAGATGGATTAGAGTATTACTACCAATAAAACCCGCGCCACCAGTTATTAAGATTGTTTTAGAGTGTTTTTTATTCATATCTGTATATTAATTCATTGAACGGTAAATATCAATTATTTCTTGAACCCTATTAATAAACAGATTTCCCCCTTCTATCACTCTTTGTCTACCTCTTTCCGCTATTTTTTTTCTTAGGTCATCTTTCCGGAGGTAAAAATCTATTTTTTCTTTTAAATCCTTATAAGAATCAAAAAAGACAGCTTCTTCGCCTTCTTTAAAGTATTCGCCTATTTTAGAAGTCCGTTCGTGAAGCATAAAAGCGCCGCAGGCGGGAATCTCAAAACTGCGGCAGGCTAAAGTTTCATCATTATGTCCTCTAACAAATGAAAGAGCTATTTTGCTACTGTTAAGTATTTTGGACATATCCTCGCAGTAAAAAGCTTTATTTTGTATACATCCTTTTTTATACAAACAGGAGGATTTGGGATGATTGTCCCAATCATTTCCATAAATTTTTACATCGTATCCTTCTTCACATAACCTCTCAAGATATTCGGCTCTTTTCTCATTTGCGTATGTTCCAATAAAAACAATATCGGCCCCTAATCTTTCTTTTTCTACTTCTGAAACTTTCACCAGTTTATGGCATGAAATATCCGCAGCGCAAGGTAAAAATACAGATTTTTTAGCGCCAAGTTTTTTCATTTCCTCCGCATTTGCTAAATTAAAAGAAAAATGGCAGTCATATAGTGGAATTGATTTATAAAAATCTGTACTGCATGTTTTAGGGAATAAAACATAATCAGGATACCAAGAAAAAACTCTTGCTATTTCTGAAAGTTTTCTTACTGTTTTGGGCTTTATAATTATAGGCTTGATACATAAAATTAGATCTGGATTAAATTCTTGAGCAACTGAAACTAACTTTCTATTAAATTTTCCAGTGAAAAAATAGTGGGGCGTTTTGCCTATATGGTGTCCTATTTTATTAATTAGTGAAAAATTAAAATAATCCTTTTGATTTACTAATCTTATATCCACTCCTAAATTAGTAAGGGACTTATAAATAAAATTTGTAGATCCGTATTTTTTTCTTATACCTATTAGCAATACTTTCATAATTAATTATTGTTTGTTAATAATCTAATAGACCCTTTTTATCTTCTTTTCCTTTGATATCAACTTTATTAGGTTTATAAAGTATTTTTATGATAAGGATAAAATCACTTAACTATATTACTTATATCCACTACATATATCTGTTTTTTCCCTTCATGCACTGAATCAATACAAATCCTATCACTATTTCTATTCCATCTTGGATGGAGGTCAGACCTCATACCGCTCAAGTCCCAATCTGCGTTACCTTTATATTTTTTAATGTGCTCTTCATTTGGAATTGAATAGAATTTCGCTAGATCAATTCTCTTGTTTTTTTCAATATTGTAAAGAATTAAGGAACGATAATGATTTTTATCCGGATATGTATCCGTAATAAGCCAAGGAGTATCATTAAATCTGGTAGGATGCCCATCTTCAGTTAAAATACCAACACCAACCGATTTTGATTCTCTATCTTTATCCTTAAAAAGAAGATACTGATCCCCTACTATTTTATGCCTAATAAATCCTCTAACCTGCTTTCTTAACAAATTAAGGATTGGTCTAAAAATCGGTAGGGTGAAAAACTTATATTTTCTGGCTTTTGTGAGATATGATCTTGAGCGCCCCCAGATAAGAATATGATTATCATCAAACCAACTAAAGTGAGAAAGGGTGCCTTCAGCAATTAAAAACAATTCGGAACCATCTGGATTAGCTGTCAAGAGACGTGTATAAACACCACCATCCTTAAAGTTGAATCTATGAAGAAAGCAAAACCTATTACCCGAAACATTGAAAGTGGGCATAGTTAAATGGTGTTTAGAGTGAATTTTATCAAAACTGGAGTTTTGGAACCTCGCTACTTTATTAGTAGATAGTATAAGCTCTTTTTCTCCAGAATCTAAATTAACTTTAAATATACCATCGTCTTCTGGGGCTGAATTATCTTTAAATTTATTTTCAAGCCCGGCATAATTATATTTAATTCGGGTATAGTTTATGGTAAGCGCAAAGTTTTCTTCTGGAGATAAGGAATATATTGAGCTTTTTAAAATTCTCTGGCTTTTATCTTTTATGTTATAAATAACTGATCCAAAACCATTCTTATTCCTAACATTATAAATAACTTTATTTGGTTGTGTGGGTAGCCATTGCAATCTAGCACCTTGTTGAAAATTCCAAGCACTTGTTTTTCCTATTGATGTAAATTTTTTGCTTTCTTCTTTTAAATCAACAAATCCCACTTCAATTTTATCATTACTGCCAGGCATTCGGTCTATAAATTCAGAATGATGGGCAAGAATATAGTTTTCAGAAACATCCCAAGGAGTTACGTCATAGTAACCAAAAAAATAATGGCCTGAGGGTTTACTGATTATATTACTAATTTTTATTTTTGAATTGATAACTTCTTTTCTCATATTTATTTCTTAACGTAATTCAAAACAGAAATAAGCCTATTCACATCTTTGCTTACATTCCATATATTCAAAACGGTATTGTATATATTGCTACCCATTAGTTTTTATTTATTTATATGACTTATGATAATTTTCTGATAACTAAATAACTGGAACGTAATAAAATAGCTTTTGTTAACAAATTATAATTTACGACTTCGCATTTATTTCTTCGAAAAAATAAAATCGCAGCATAAGGATCTACTGAATTACAAGCGTCAGAATCAGACTCCCAGAAAATATCATAATTCGCTTTAAGCTTTTTATAAGGCATTGTATTTACAAAACTAGAACTATCTAAGAGATATTGCAAGGTCCAAAATACTCTCTTAAATAACGTTACTAATGCTCTGTACCATAAAACTTCTCGCCATAAAATAGAAAACTTTACTAATTTCTCTTTTATATTTAGCTCCTTATACGGTCTAACCGTATATCCTTCCGTAGCCCATGATCTCACATGCCACGCAGGTGCAAATAACCATACACCGTTTGGCTTTAATACCCTTAGGGTTTCTTTCACTGCCATTTCTATGTTTGGAATATGCTCAAAAACAGCTCGGCTGAAAACACCATCAAAAGTATTATCTGGGAATGGGTATATGTTATTTCGGACGGTTATGTATGGCTTATGATAATATTTTCTTAAACTCTCGGTTATATCTATACCAGTATAGTCGTCTACAATGTCTTGCAAAGTCCCAAGACCACTTCCTATCTCTAATACCTTCTTGTTATGAAGGTTGTAATTTTTTATGAATGTTATAAGGTCTTTATAATGCGGATGGTTTCGATTAACACCCCGACTGTATCTGTCGCCCCTGAATACTGTCTTATAGAAATTAATTCTTTTTTGCTTCTCTTTCTTCTCTGCTCTCTTGTTATTTTCTTTTTTTATAGACATCAAATAATATTTATATAAATCAATAAATCCTTCAAGTTTTTCGTCTTAAGTTCTACTTTTTTTGATGTACTCCAAGGCTGAAATTAAACCTTTTACATCTTCCTTCGCATTCCATAACTTTGTAACAGTTTGGTAAGAATTTCTACCTAATTTTGTACAGAAACCCTCATCTTTTATAAGTTTTTTAAAATACTGAGTCAGAGTTTCAACATCGCCAATGGGATAACGTAATCCACATTCATTTTTTAATACTAAGTCTTCAGCGGTTCCGACTCCAGTGGTAACTATTATTGGAAGACTAAAATTCATTGCCTCATTAATAACTTTAGGAGAAGGATCAAATTCAGAAGGGAGTACAAATATATCAGCAATTGAATACATTTTTGGTATCTCAGACTGATTTTTAAATCCAGTTATCACCACTCGTTCAAGTTTGTTGTCAGCTATATACTTTTCCATCTTTTTTCTTAATGGACCATCACCTACAAATACTAAGTAAGGTAATTTCATATCCAAGGTTTTAGTCAGTTTTTTATATGCTTTTAATAAATCAAAAGGTCTTTTCCTTTCAATAAATTTACCTACAAAGAGAATTACTGGAGCGCTGGGTTTGATATTCAAATTTCTCTTAATAATCTCAGAATTTATTCCTTTCTTCTTTTTTTCAAAGTAATCATTGTCTACTGCGCAAGGAAAAAAGAAAGTGTTCTCTTCGGTTGCACCGTAATACTTAAAAAACTCCTTGTTTAGGTTATAACTGTAAAGAAAAGC
>Ga0307992_1001219_pt1 | contig 15396 bp, 17 predicted proteins | sample EllFjometagen133_FD_203162 | JGI IMG/M metagenome (GOLD analysis project Ga0307992, IMG submission 203162) | Marine microbial communities from Ellis Fjord, Antarctic Ocean - #133 | ecosystem: Environmental > Aquatic > Marine > Unclassified | place: Southern Ocean | collected 2014-10-08
AACTCAAGTACGCCCGTGTCCTGGGCATAGTAGGTCGCGGTATAGTGTGGGGCTCCGTAGATGAGCTGTATGGTGCTGATGACCCAGAGACGGTCATAGTACCACGTATAGACGGTTGTGGTCGTGTCAACGGTAATGCTGTAGGTCTTCGTCGCCTTCGTTGTGGCGGCAGGGATAGCAGAAGAGGCAAGATACCCTTCGGCAGTCACGTCGATGCCCGTAGCGGCCGGTGTCTGCGCTGGCTTCAACGCTGTGGCCGGCGCGTTCGTAACCAGCGTCGGCGGGAACCCGTCGGCCAGCGTTATCCAGTCGCGTGTACTAGGCATCGTATTACCTTTTCCTTAAAAATTTACCGCGATCTTTATTGCGCGGTTGATCCACGCCATACCATTTATCCGTCAATGGTTGCCATACTCTTTGTGCTGCTCGGTCGATGGCTCCACCCGATAATTTATTTAGTCCGCGCCCAACGCCGTAACCAGCCGCTCCCGCCCCAGCCACAAGTGCTGCGCTGGCCGCCGGAGCCACGCCGAACGCGGCGGCAGCATTCGCCCCTAACAGTGTTTTGGCACCCGCCAACGCCGCCCCTGCGCCGAGAAACTTCCTTGCTGTTGACTTGCCGCGTAGCGCTGTCGGATTGATCCTTAACGCTTTCGGTGCATGTGGCGTAAAGCCGCGTACTCCTGTGGCGGGATTTCGCCACTGCACGCCGACTTGTCCTGGGCCATAAAAATTAGATGACGACGGAACCTTGCCAGAGCGTAGGACTCGGAATACGTCACGCCTCACTGGCGATTCCACCATCTGGCCCATGTTACGTCTGAACGCACTCCAATATGCGTTTTTGGATAGAGGCGACCCTAGACTTGGTAAACCCTTGGCAATGGCGATTTTACTCTGTGAGAGATGGTGCTGAACATAGGCTGGATACGTTTTGAAAAACAGGTTGGGTTCTGCCGACGCCATGATGCGCTTGCCCGCGCCAGCAACGGCTGGCTGTGCATAATCATTGATGTTGCCCCAATCTGTCGGCATCGGTCGCTCCTTTACGTTCGATCTGCGCCAAGACCAATAATGTCATTCGTCGCGTTACCCGCGTCATCCACCGTCGCCTGATCGTCCCGCGACTTCTTCACCATGTACGCGCCCTTTGCGGAAGCCCACAATGGTTCAGCGACGCCACGGAAGAATTGCGGATCGGCGCTACGGTGCGGCCAGCCCAACTGAATCAGGTGGACCACGAGCCCGGCACTGACAATAACAGAATCATCGGCATCTAGGTCGGAGATGTTTGACGTTGGCGATGATACATGGCTGATTGACGTGGTACGGTCGGCGGCGAACGACAACTCATCCAGGACGTTGTTCATGGCCTGAACGAAAGGAGGGCTGAACGCCGTATTTGATGTTACGGTTCCAAACGTCTGAACCATTGTCCCGTAAAGAGAACCAGTGCTCAACATGGCGCGGCCCTCCTTATGGTAGGTCGTCGAGGTACACGTAAACGGCGAGAGTGATCGTGTTGGTTACGTTTGCTGAATAGGCGCGGAGAACCAAACGGTCGCCAGCAAATATAGGAATCTTGCCGTGTGAGTCGCTGATAGCGGTTCCGGCTGTGTCGGTCAACTTGTTCCGCACGTTCTTTTCCACGTCGGCGGTCACATCGTTCGCGCTGAATATCGTGCGCTCGACCGTTCCAATCCCACCAATGGCAACAACGTCCACGTCGCACGTAGGGCTTGCGTAACCGCCAAAGTCAGCGTACAGACCGTTCACGTAACCGATAGTCGAATTCGCGTTGGTCGTGACAGCGACGGCCACCGTAGCGGCGGCGTTCGTCGGCACGGCGGCCAGGTATAGTCGTATCGGTCGCGGCTCGGCCAGCGCAACGCCAGCCAGCAGACACCCGACAATCAACAGGGTAATCTTTTTCATGTCATCCTCCTTAAAAGAAGCGGGATCGGCCGATTACCGTACCCCCGCCAAGGGTTGATTGCTTACTGATCTGAGAAGACAATACCAGTATCCGTGGTAGAGATGAGCGTTCCCGACACAAACCATGTCGTGCCGTCTACACACCACATCTCGATCACTGTACCAGCAGCAGGGGTAAGCACAGCAATCTGCGAGTTGCTGCCACCGTCTGAGTAAACGGTCGCTGAGTCATCGCCGCCATCGTCTACGTCGTGCTGCACAATGCCGCCAACGAAGTAATTGGCGTCGGCACCAGTATCGATCTCCCAATCCTGCACATCTTCCGCTCCACCGCAATATACCAACTTGTAATGCAAGCCAGCAGCTTCAGCAGGCATCGTGAAGACGCTATCTGCAAAACGATCAGGAATGATGTGAGTATGCCCAGAGTTCTGCACGAGGAACGTGTAGTTCGTAGTGTTGCCAATGTTTACAGTAGTGGCAATGAACGCACCGGCAATCGTAGTCTCGGCATCCGTCGCACCAATAGTGACACCAGTAGCAGTAGCCTTACCAATCAGAAGATCGGTTACGGTTTCCGCGTCTATCTCATCACTGTCGATGTCTGCCGAAGCGATGATACTTCCACTCGCAGTGAACGTGCTATCAACCTGCAACGCACCAGCCGACGTGAGGTTCATCACCTCAGTCGTGTGGTTGATTATGCTCAGATCGTTTCCGGTTCCCTGACTCGTGATCGTCCACGTATCAGCATTGTCGTCGCCGCCGTCTGCATCCAGAATAAGCGAAGCATCGTAGTCGCCGGTGAGTCCGGTTGCGGTAATCACAGCAGCGCCGTCAGCGTCCGTCAGAGTAATCGCCTCTGCCGAAGTCAGAATACCAGCCATAGTGATGTCGCCACCGTCCGTCAGCGCAATCATATCGTCGCCGTTGTTGTCTTCACAAACGAGGAAGTCAGCGTTAGCCTGTCCATCATCCGTGTAGCGCAACCGCGCCAGATACATAGCAGCACCAACGTCAGCGTCAGTGTTGTTGACAGTGAACTGTGCGCCATCAGCGCCGTACTCAGCCGTATTGACAATCGACACTTCCTCATCGGCGGCGTCAAGGTTGATATCCACGTCTTCGTTAATCTGGATACCACCATTATGAACATCCTCCGCCGTGAATGTAGCAACACCAACAGCAGCCAGCGTAGTGCTTAGTGAAGCCGCACCAGCTATTGTAGTGTCGCCATCAGGCCCAACAGTGAACAGAGTATCGCCAGCCGCGTTGTCACGGCAAACGATAAACGATCCATCAGCATCACCGCTTGCGGAATAATCCAGACCGAGCAGTACAGTCGCCGCCGGATTTGCCACATTAGCGTAAACCCTGGAGACAATCGCTGCGCCGGTGGAAGTCTCAATAACGAACTCTTCGTCCGTCGCATCAAAGTCAATATCAACATCTTCGTTGATATCTGCTCCGGCGTTCAGAACGGGCTTCGCCGTCAAGGTAGCTATTCCGGTAACTGCCAGCGTATCATTCAGCGTAACGCCGCCGTCGCTCGCAATAGTGATCTTCGTAGCCAGCGTGCCAGCCGAAGAAATGTCGGTCTGCAACAGCAACCCACCAGTAGAAGGGAACAGCAATCTCGTGTAATCCCCCGCGTCGTCGCTCTTGTCCACGAAGAAGTCAAGGTAGCAAGTACCAAGATTGGTTCCATTCGTGAATAAAAGGCTCGCCACGTTATCTTCCAGCGTTACCGTGAAGCCAGTCAACCCGGTCCCGCTTCCTGCGAATTCATCCACAGTCAGCGTGTAGTCGGTCCCGTCGTGTGAGAGAATCGCAGTTCCGTCCCGGCCATCTCCGTCAGACCAGTTAGCAACATCCTCACCAAACGCGGGGATAGCCATAAGCGCGACCAGCAACAGGGAAAGCATCGTTCCGTTGCTGCTAGAGTCGACGTGTACCTTTACAAATCTCTTCCAGTTATCACTCATACGCCTCACCTTTGCTTTCAATGCCGTCAATTCAGCCGTCACCGATTCCAATGTAATCTCAGGCTTCTCAGCCTGTCCGTCTTTTTCCTGCTTAGCCATGATTGGCCTCCCGTTTTTGGGGTTAGGGCGCGACGAGGACTGTCCCCGCCGCGCCAAGGTTCACTCACGCAACTTGCGTAAGTCGTTGGTAATCATTATACTCCAGCATTGCGATAAAGCGATCTTCCGTGTACCGAGTCAACTGCGAAGGACAGAGTTACCGACCTTCCCATTATCAATCTCGGATTCATGCCATCGTTGAGAACCTCATACTCCGGCTTCGTCTGCCAGTATATGATAAGCCCACGGTCGGCCTCGGAGTTATCGCCAATGCAATACCACGCGGTGGTCGAACCATCGCGCAGGTACAGACTCGGCACCATCTCCCAAGCGGAAAACAGCGGATCGAGTTTTGCATTGAGACTATTCTGAGGATACTGCGGGGAGTTGTGAACCTTGCTCACAGCCTCTTGCAGATCATCAGGATAGTACACCGCCGACATCTTCTGACGCTTCGGGAAACCCTTAGCGTTCGTCCGATGCTGCATGTTCAACCATGCCGTGAACAGCGTGCCAGTGTCGAATGCCGCGCCGGAAGCCGACACGTTGCTCCAAGAGCCAGCGCGTGTGTCTTCCAGTGTGTGATCGTCAGCAAACAGGAATGAACCGTCCGCGCCCGTGTTGGTGGCCGCGCCACCATTCCACACTGATGCGTAGGCGTATTCCTGCAACTGCTTCACCGAGTTCGGCAGTCCGGTCATAAGACCAGCGAGCATTCGCGTCTTCTGCGACTTGATCGCGTCCTTCGTGACCATAATACCAGCTCGACGCTGAACCGCCGTAACGGTCTTGTTGTGTCCTTCGAGCGGCTGGAAGATCGGCACCCTGTCGGTGTCGGTCGCCTGAATAGGCAGATCAAGAGCCGAGGAAACTTCCCCGATCTTGAACGTCTTAAGGTTGCCCATCTCTTCTGCGAAGAAACGTGCGCCTTCGGCTTCGACGCTCTCACTCTGCTCAACGATCTTATCGAACGTTCTTGAGTAAAACGAAGAATAATCCTTGGAAGTGACAACGCCTGAATTCGCCTGATATAGTGTAGTAGCAGCCATGATAATTCTCCCTTGTTACGACACCGTGCCGGTGAATTCAACGATAGCCCAACCAGCAACCCCGGTGTCCCCGTTAAAGGACTGAACGGAATTCATGATCGGATCACGAAGTGACATCAGATCGATGACCTCAAACGGGCCTGAAGAAGTATTCAGATCCAGATAAGTCACGTTGCTGAGTCCCTCTATTCCGTACTTGGTTCCGATATTGCTCTGCGCGATGGCAGCGGCAACTCCGGTATCCATGACGGCCATAATCATCTGCGTTCCGGTGCGGATTCTCTGAACCCAGACCGTACTTGTAGAAGTGGATGTGATCTGAGTTTCGCAGAAGCGAAAGATCGTCACGTCCGTTTTTCCCGTACCTGCAACCGGAGTCACAGTACCACTGGTTAGGAATCCGAACTCACCCTTTTTCCAAGTCTTGCTGTTTTCAGCAACGATCTCGGTTCGGGGTAGCGCGGAGTTTCCGGCCCAGTTGATTATAATCGGATTCATCGCAGCCCAAGCCATGATTATCCTCCTCGTTTTATGGTTGTTTCATCATGGGTAACACCCTCACTCAACGATGCTTTCGCAAGGTCGTTCCGTGCGATGTCGCCCGCGCTTTCTCTTTTCTCTCTCATTTCCCGCATCGCCTTATCCTGCGCCTTACGAAGCGCGATAGAGCGTTTGTAGAGATGGCTTCCGTACCTGTCCTGAACGTGTTCCCCACTCGACGGGTCAACAACGGGCACCCAACCTTCGCGCAAGCGTTGGCGGTGCAATCGCATGTTGTCTCCGTACTCGGAGTATATCGTGTCAATGTTCTGCCCGTAGAACGCATCACCCATCTGGGCGGTCGTCTTACCAGCAGGCGGATTCGGAAACGCCGTCTTCCCTACGAAGTGTCGCACCAACTCGTCGCGTTCGTTCGCCCACTTCTGCGAGAACGAGACTCCATCCGGTCCCTCCGGTTGCTTTGCCTGCTCAAGCAACTGCGCGAGAAGCTGTTTTCCGGCCTTCTCTGCTTGCTCAACGTCGGCAGCAATCGTCGGTTTATCTTTTGTGTTCTCAGTTGACATGGTTATCTCCCCGCCCGTTCTTGTGCTACCGATTTTGTGATTCCGTCCACGAATTTCTTGGTGTCTTGACCAAGTGATCCAGCAACCATTCTCAGCATACTTGCCGTACTAGCGTCCACCTGAACCGCGCCCGTAGGTGCAGCCCCCGGCACACTCCTGGTATCCGTCGCCACCCGTCCGGGCGGTTGAACGGTTCCCGGCTGCGCCGCCGCTGAACTCTTCATGTTCTTCTTCACAAAATCGACGGCCTTTGAAAAAGGCATCCCGCTTTCAACCAGCTCGTCAACAACCTTCTGGTGCCTCTGATAGTCAGGATCTTGCTTCGTGAGTTTGCCTTCAAGCGACGCCCTAAGTTCGGCATTTTCAGCCTTCATCAGCGCCAGTCCATCGCCAATCCCGCCACGAAGGAAGTCAATAATAGCTTTCCCGCGCTCTGGATCATCCGGCGATATCTTCTCTGCCCACTCTTCTACGAACGCCTCGTTATCGACGGCGGGAGCCGCTTCTGCCGGTTGTTCCCTCCGTTGCTCCACGAGCTGCTTCAGGACATCAAACTGCTCCTTCTGCGATTCGCGGAACTCGTTCATCTGGCGGTCGTGCGTAGAGCGCAACCCATCGTACTTCTTCTCCTGACCTTTCAGCAGCTCGACCAAATCTTCCTTGGAGGTGTCTGCGTACAGATCCTCGTCCGGTTCCTTAATCGTCGACTCGTCGACGAGTGCAGTCAAGGCGGGATCGGTCACAACGTCTTCAACGCCGCCACCAATTTTTCCGAGCATGTCTTCCACTTCGTCGGTAATCTCATCAACAGCTTTATCGGCCATTGGTTCCTCCTGTTCTGTGTTCGTGCAGGGGTCGCATAATCGCGCCTTGTCCGCCACCAAACGTAAACTCTGAAATCATTATGACACCCCCAGGCGGCGCAGTACGCAATCCATGACGCTTCGCATCACGTCGGCGGGTTCTGCGGGGTCCACGGTGTCGCCGTCAATCTCAACGGGCTCGTCGCAATCCTTCAACTGCTCCACCCGTTCCTTCAAAGTAATCAGCCATGACAAAGACTTGACCGCCGCGACGTTCATATCACGTTCCGCACTTGGCCGCGCTGTGTCGAGCGACGCCATGATTGCGGCCTGAACGTCCATCGTCACGAGGTCCATGAGAACGCTCCAGCCTTCGTGCTGCATCAAAGAAACAATCCGGTCCAGCTCCGCTTCCAGAACCGGGCGCGGAAAGATGAACTGGTTCACATCGCAATATTTTACAGTTTCACTCATGCTATCTGTTGCCCCTGTATGCCTGCAAGTGCGTCACCCGCCGCCTCGCCGTTCTGTGCCGGAGGTTGCGCTGACTGGTTTGGTGCCGACTTCTGCATTGCCTGTTGCTGCTCGTTGGCGGTCACGGCGGCCTCTTCCTGATACTGCGTATGCAATGCCTGATAATACTTGAGCGCGGAAATCTGCTGCGACAACGATTCTTGTTCCTCGGCCGGCCGCGTCGGTTTCAGAATCTCAAGTTTCAACTGCACCTGATTCAAGATCCGATTGTGAATATCGTGCATCTCATCCGGCTTCGGTAGCAGTTCAACGTTATCCATTGCGCCTACTGGATCCGCCCTGATCGCCTTCACATCAGCCCACGCCTGATTCTCGGCCTCAACGTACCGCTTGGCCCCGTCGAATATCTTCTCAGCGTCGGGCATCTTTAGGAACTTCCCTGTCATGCGCCAAAACGCCAGCTTCCCGATTTCGCCAATAGCTCCGTCAGCGCGAGCCTTATCATACCCGCCACTCTCGATGAAGTTAACAAGCACCTGCTTCGCGTTCAGGTCAGCTTCGTAGTGGTCGACCGAAACGATCTTGGTCATGGTCTTGCCGTACAACTCGTCAGAATACAATCCATCACCCAAATCCCAATGAGGCGCGAATTGGTCGCAGAGGTCGGCAACGTCGCGGAGGATGGGCACGAAATACTGACGGGCCATGAACTTCGCATCCTCGATCGCTGGCTTCATTGCCTGATCGCGCGCGCCAAGGTACTCCGTCCCGGTCGTTCGTGACCCAGCGAACGCTCCACGGAACGCTTCGGTTGTGCCAAGCATCTCGTCGGCATCGCCCTGAAGCCATTCGATAAAAGGGATAGTGGTCGCCGTCATGTCGGGAATCTTCAGACGAGTCAACGCGGTCTGCCCCGTTCCCGGCTGCACCCAAGCAACTTTGTTGTTCTTGAAGGTCAAATCTCGCGTGAGAACATTGCCCTTCTCACCAATCCAAAGCCCCCTGATATTGGCGGTCTTATTGTCGATATGCTGGCGCAGCGTAATGGTCTGTTCCTCGACGTTGCATTCCAGCAAGGTTTGATAGCCCATGTGAATCGCGCCGTCGTCGTCGTCGTGCGAGTGCGCCTTGTGTAGCGTGAACCGACCATGATTATACGGGAGTTTTCGCAGCATCAGACAGAAGCAGGAGATATTCTGCTTGCTCTTGCCCTTGTCCTTGTCGGAGGCTTCGACCACGGACGGATTATACTCGCCGTACTTGCCGACGAACACCGCCTCAAACAACTGTGGCAGCGCGGTACTGTCAAACTTGGCCTGCTTCGGCTTGTCCCAATCAACGATCGGGGCCTTGCATTGAACCTTGAAAGCGTGATACAGGCCGTTTTGTTGCTCGCTATCCTGGTAGTCCTTATTGTCGGCAATCTCTTCCTTGAGGTCAGATAGTTCTCTCTCAAACAACTGACTCTGATTGATCTGCCCAAGATTCTCGTAGATCCCATCGCGCGCCCCGGCCAGAAGATCATCGAAAGCCGGGAAGAACTCGATGGTCGTGCAGGTCTGCTTTTGAATGTCGTCAATCGTGAGGTCAATCCAAGTGTTCCGCGCCTTCGGAAACTCAAGTATAGGGCAATTCTTGATGATTCGCGTCTTGTCAACGAACACATAGGACATTGGCCGACCGTTCTCGTCGTACACGGTATCGATTACTGGCTCGCCACGACTATTCACGGCGTCAGGCGGTATCTTGTCACCAGCTTTTGACTCAACTGGTTCGCCGCCAATAAAATATCCTGGCACCTTTTCCCGCTTCGTCTCCGTCCGGTACTCCCATTCAACCGTGTAAAACTCGATAGCGTTCTTGTTGGCGCGGGTTAGCGACTGCTTGATAAAAGTTGTCCATTCATTGTCCGACCAAACGCGAGCGAGATACCGCGTGCGCCCCTCGGCAATGCGCTGGCCCTCTTCAGGGGCATAGTCTTCGGTGTCGGGTAGTGCCTCGTAACGCGCCGGAAGTTCGGTGTCGTTCTCAAAGATGATCGACTTCTGCCCGTTGGAAATCAACCGGATAGACTTGTGGTACTGGCTTGACGAATCGTTTGAAAGCGTGTCGGTGTCTTTCTTCTCCGCGCCCTTCACGGTCTGCACGCGATTCTTGCTCAGTCTGAACATCGCGTCGGCTGACTTCAGATTGTCCTCAAGTTCCTCGCGCTCGGCCTGGTCCCGCGCTGTCTCGAAATGACTGTAGGCGAAGTCGTGGAACGCCTTGACCAGCTCGGCGTTGCCAGCGAGATTCGGCGGTAGATCAACGTACTCGCGGCCGGGGCCGTCGTATGCGTCAACGTCGTCGTTTACGGCTGCCGCGCTCGGCTGTGCATATTCGGCTATTGAGGTAGTCATGCACCTTTCTCCTGTGGGATATACGCGCCTTGCAATTCGCCTTCATCTACCATGAGATCAAACTCGTAGCCCGTGATGCCGCGCATCATTCGCCCTGACGCCGCGTGCTCCGGCAAGGCCACGAAATCGCCAACCGCGCCCGTGAACGTGATATCCATAGGCGTCTCCCGCCCTTGGCCGTCGCGCTCGACAAGGCGCAGCTTGCGAAGCTCTTTCTTCGTGCGCGTCTGGCCCACGCCCGGACCAACGGCCAACACCTGACAAATCGGGTTCTCGATATTCTCGGCCAGCGACTCGGCTACGGCGGTCGCCAACACTTCATCGTCACCCGCGCCCTCGTGCCTGAACGGAATCATCGGCTCATACTTCTTCTCGCCAACGATGAACTTGGAAAGCGGTGCCTTGCAGCGGCGAACGAGTAGGTAATGGCCGGTGGGTTTCAGCGTTTGAATCACTCCGCAGGGATTGACGTACAGGTAGCCATCACTCATGTAAGAACCTCCGGTAGTTGCGGGAAATCTGTAGTATTCTTCATTTCAATAACACGTTCCTATCAAATCGTAACACTATTGTCAACAATGAAATTCGCTTTTGTGAGAATTTCTTTTCAACTATGAGAATAGCCGTAACACGTTTCAGTTGATTCGTAACACGATTGGGGCAAAAAAGGCGACGGATGCCGTGGAGCACCCGCCGCCATCTATTTTTTACAGTTCCACGCGGTCAATCAGCCGATCCATGGTCTGATTAATGCGTGCCAGCAAGCAGCGGACCACGCGAATGCGATCCGCGACAGGTACGAGTTCCTCTTCTTCTTTCCCGGGGAGGACCTCGGTGGGTTCTTCGACCAGCACACCGGAAATACGATTCGTCACGCGATCGACAAGTTCCTGCATCACGGCAGCGCTCTTTTCCAAGCTATCCAATTCGGAATTAACCTGACCCTGGCGCTGCGGTTCTGCTGTCTGTGATATTTCGTTCATAACTATTCTCCTTGCCCTGTGTTTATTTCACTCGGTCGGGATGGGCTGTCTCGGCCTAGTCTCTAGTTACTTTCTCTTCTTCGGCTGACGTGGTGTGTTACGATTACCGCGTCCACCACCACTTCCATCCTTGCGCGGCGTGCCTCCGCAGGCTCCCCGAGTTCTACGTCTTGCTGATTTATTTGATGCTGCCATGATCTACCTCCCTTGTTCTTGCCTCACATATTATTTGTTATAACCTGCGTATCTACCGTCAGAGTGCCCCCGTCGTACAGACCATGCCGTATTCCTAAGCAAAGCTCATGCCCTAATTCCTCCATTTTAGAATGTGTCATAAGATGATCTAGACTATCAGCTAAGACCAAAATAGCACCGGCCACTTCAGATTCAACTGCACCAGAATCCATTACGTCTATAAATTCTGCTACTATTGGATGTTGTTGTCGTTCTATCTATCCTCCTTTTTCTGGTTAATATCTGACATATTTGAACTCCCCCGTTTCTTGAACTTCATCCCAATCTACATCCTTATCATCCCACATCTTGCCGAAATAGCGAGGCATCTCAGCAATCAAATACTGCAACGCGCCGCCAACGATATGGTTATTCGCGTCCTCTGGCCTGTCGTTCTTCAGGCCCCACTGCCGGAACTCGCGGAACGTGAAGTCGAGCGAATCGACAAAGTAGATCGTCGAGCCAAACTTCCATTCGCCGTTCCGGTTCTCCAGCCAAGTCTGATACTGTTCTTCCGTGATGACTTTGCGCTTGCGGAATTGCCACATGATATGCGGGCGCTCTGGATCCCGGCGCAGGTAGGTCTTTGTGTTCTCCACCTGCTGATTGAACATTTCGCCCTTGGCGCTCTTGGAGCACTTCGCCGCCGTACACCACAAGCCGTACTGGTTATAGACTTGGCCCATCGTGCCCATGATCTCCTGAGAGGGAGAGGCGAAGGAGCGGCCATCGAGCACGCTGCTCATGTATCGCTCGTTGGTAAACACTTCCTCGTAGGTGCGGCGGGCGTCCATGATCTCGCTGTCTTGGTACAAGCCAACCTCGGCGCGGGTATTCCCTGACGCGGCCACAATGTTGACGGCGTGCATTGGGATGGTGCCGCCCTTCTTGTAGTATTCGCGGTAGACGCAAATATCGCCCCAAGGGAAAACCTCTGCCCACACGGTCGCACACGGTCGGCTCAACCCGTGATCAGTACCACGGTACTTCGTGGTGTCCTTGCAAAGCGGGTGGCTCCGGTCGTAGGTCGGTATGATGTGCGTGGACGAATCGAAGTTCTCCAACACGAGCCCAGCACCAGGTTGCCAGCCAGGATAGTAACAAGCCATGCCGCGCTTGGCGTCATCTTCGCTGCGCTCCATCTTCGGGTTGACGTACTGATCGAACCCTTGCTTTTTCTTCTTCTTCCCCACGATGGCGTCGGGCGTCGACTCCATATCGTTGTTGTATCTGCCAACGGATTTTCCGCGTGTGTTGTTCCCTTCCCACAGGTTGTAATAGATCGGGCCAGCCATGCCTGTGTCCGGGCGTTCCGGTAGCGTGAAACCGGAGAGCGTGAAGATGGCCGGGGTGTAATCGCCCATCGTTCGTGTGCCGTCCTCCCACGCGGTCAACAGCGACCACGGTATCTGTTCGTCGGCGTGCAACGCGCCAGCCTTGAAATTCTCCCACACATGCTGCTGTTGCGTGTAGCACAGGAAGATAAACCTGGACTGACTCTCGACGAGATCGATGCTCTTGGGTTTGCCGTCACCGAAAGACAGGTTCTTTGGCCGCCCGCCCTCGCCGGGGAACTTCCCCCAATCGGGCGCGTATGGCCCCAGCTCGTAGCGCGGAAGTACCTCCCGATAGACCTCCCACAATTCCTTTACGTTTGTCCACGAGAAGCTGCCAATGACGACGATCTTCGGGCCTTGGTAATCGCGGAAAGAAACGCCGTTATGCTTGAAGCAATGCCACGTCGGTTCGCACTTGCAGGCCCAGCGAATTATCTTGAACGCGCCGACGTAGCTGTTGTGGGTGACAATGAAATCATCCACAAGAAATGTATGGTCGTGGCTATCAACGGCAATGCACCTGCACTTCTTCTTTCCGATTGGTGTAATTTTGGTAATACGCCTATTCATTGATCTTGTTGGCGCAACCCATTTTACCGCCTTACGATACACTTCAAATGGATTCACCATTATTCTAATAGCCACTCGATAGCAGAGTTGGCACTCAACAAAAACTCCGTCCTTCTTGTATCCACTTTTCTTTGTTTTGATTTTTGCTTGGCCGCCAAGTGACCTCACCAACCACGCAACATCATCGGCAAGGACTTTGCTTACTGAATAGAACTCTGTGCCACAATACCCTGCTTTGCTTATTCCAACAGTTCCGTCTGTGTCCATCAATCCACGCAGTAACCAGAGTCGATTCTCTGCAATGTCATACTTGTATTCGTCTGGAATGTGTTTTGCATTTGACAACAATCCAGCCAGTCCCATGCGTCTCAATTCATTTTTGACAATATTCGGCCTACCAAAAGTTCCGTTGGCGCGTCGTTCGCGAATAGACGTGTTCAACGTATATTGATACTGCGCCTTTGCCTTAGTCAAAAAATGATCGGCAGGAAGTCCAACACTCATATTATCAACTATTTCTTCGTCGGCAGATGTGAACGAAATCGGCCCACGCATACAACCATCGCCAAGCATTGCCCCGATAAAGTATGATGACAAAAGATGCGCGCGTCTTTGATATTGCACAATCCCGCATTGGGGAATAAAACCACGACTTGACTCGTTTCCTCTCTGTTGTATTTTTGCAATCTCGTTTAGCGACAACACTTCCCATTCATTGTGTTTCCCGTTCTTGTGTTTGTCGGATAAGACGTTGCGAAATGTAGCCCTCGATCTCCGTAGATATTTCCAGTGATGTTCACCGCAACACTCTGTAGCAACTTCGCCACGATCACATTCTACGCGGAAACATTCACGTGATTCGTGGTCCTCGATGTCGACCACGTTGCACGACAGACCATTGCCACCAAACACAACATCGCCAACTTTCAGATCACCCATTCTTACCGGGCCACTTGGCGTTTGCACATCTCGGTCAACGCAAATCGCTTTGCCGGTCTTCCTTGGAGCCACAAACATCATGTAATCGTTCTCGTCATCATTCGTGAAGGCAAGCCCATCATTCACCAGCGACTTGTCATACAGACTCGGCGGCAGAACCACATCCCGGTTCCCGTACACCTTCTCGGTATCGTGCCAAGACACGCCGTGAGGAAGAAAGAATTCTGCGCGGTTCTTTTCGTATCGCTCAAGCAGCGCCGTGTAGTCGTTGATGTCCGAACGCGGCAGCGGCGCGAGGCCGTTTGGCCCGCCCTTGTCGCGCCACCACATGCCCTGCAGTTCGCGGAGAACGTGCCATTCGCCATACAGCGGCATCTTGTATTCGCGGGCGTGCTTTCGGATTGTGGCGGCGTCATCCATTATGGTTTCTCCAATCGTTTCATTACTCGCTCGTAAAGGTAGTGATGGCAGTAGGCTTCAAATTCCTCGTCCTGAATCCGCGTGTTCTTTGCAATCTCATGGGCTACGTGGTGAAGTTCATGAACAATGCTAGCAACATCTTTGATGTCTTGTACCCAGCAACACGTTCCGCAGGTCCATCCGCCTTTTGCGTCGGACGGAATATCATCGCCACCATAACGCTTCATCCATCTATTGAAATGAATGCGCCCTTCCTCCCCGTAGGAGAATCCAACGATCAAGCGAAACATCGGGAGAGTAATGTCGAACCACGGCTTTCGGATTGTGGCGGCATCATCACTCATTTGTATTGGCCTCTACGCTTTTCCATTCACCGCACCAGTCTAATGACTTGCGTGTTTCAAAATGTGGATATCGATGGCACAAATGGCAATCAACGTCATAATATCTGCACGAAACGCATCTGAAAGCAGAATTGTGTATCGTTGTAATTTCAACGCCATCCTTAAATTCTCTGGCAACTATCTCTTTTTTCATAGCAACTCCTTCAGTTGTTCCTCAACACTCTTCTCAACCACGGGCGGCGCAACATAGCCGACCTGCTTCTTCTCCACTTCTTCCCGCGCTGCCTCCCGATACTCGTGCAGCTCGCTCGGCGTAGAATCCTTGAACATCTCTTTCCGAACCGCGCGCTCACGCCTGACCATCTCGGCAACCTCAATCGTTTCAGCGGCCGGCATAGACTCTTCATGCCGCTCGGCCAGATCGCGCTTGTAACAATTCATGCAATTCGCAGAGTTGAAATGCTTCCAGCCACCGCAGCGCGGGCAGACGTTGGTTGGCGTGGGCCGCGTCCGCAGTCGCCCCTTCTTCCCCTTCCGGCATTTCTCGCAGCGGGCGTATCGCTGATAAGAACGGATCTTGAATTCTTCCCCGCAGTCAGCGCACTTCCGCACGATCCAGCCGGAGCGATCGTACGGATCGAAGTTTGGGTCAGCTCTTTTTGGCATGGCTATTTCGCCTTGATTGTAGTTTCTACCTTGATCGGTTCAAAGCCAGTGTCAACGCCGCGCACTCGCACGCACTCACGGCAACGGCGGCCCCG
>Ga0307992_1001220_pt1 | contig 15382 bp, 17 predicted proteins | sample EllFjometagen133_FD_203162 | JGI IMG/M metagenome (GOLD analysis project Ga0307992, IMG submission 203162) | Marine microbial communities from Ellis Fjord, Antarctic Ocean - #133 | ecosystem: Environmental > Aquatic > Marine > Unclassified | place: Southern Ocean | collected 2014-10-08
CAACCCCGATGCAAAAGCATCGGTTTGGACTAGTCCCTTTTCGCTCGCCACTACTAAGGGAATCTCATTCGATTTATTTTCCTCCGGTTACTAAGATGTTTCAGTTCACCGGCTTACCCGCTCACTCCGATTAAATCGGAGGGCTCTCCAGCATAGCTGGAGGGGTTTCCCCATTCGGACATCCACGGATCAAAGCTTGTTTGTCAGCTCCCCGAGGCTTATCGCAGACTACTACGTCCTTCATCGGCCATTTCTCCCAAGGCATCCACCGTAAGCTCTTAAACGAAATATAATACTATTTTTATCAGAGCCGAAACCCTAGTAAACTAGGGCAACTACTCTGATTAATTTGACTGGTTATTACTACAATCTATCAGCAATAACCATCGGAAGATTTCTCTTTGGTTTAAATTACTCTCACTATATTCAATTGTTAATGAGCGATCTTGTAAATTCCATCTCATGAAATTTCCCAATCTCATGAATACAATCTACTAATTAAAAAATCCGCCTCAAAGCGGATTGAAAAGACAAAAATAAAAACGTTGCCTCATCCGCTGTTCCCATAAATTTGATTAAATACTCTCATATGGTTTTTGGTGCGGTTTCTGTTCCTCGTGAATGAGGGGAAGAAACGTTTGTTGTTTTACAGATACCAATCTATCACATATCTATTATTAATGTCAACAAGTTTTTATTTATGTATGGCCGGATCCGTTTTCACGGACCCGACCCTGTCATTTTGCTGGTAGCCTACTCGTCCTCGACGATCTTGACGATCCCTGCCCCGGGGCGATTGAGCTCATGAAGATGAGCTGTGGGGTCATCCTCCTCGCAGATCATGTCGTCATGCCAGCGCAGCCCCTCGGGCTCGTGCAAAGGACACTCCGCATACAGAACATCTGGGTCGGTTGTGTGACGACGAGTGATCTTCCAGTCTCTGTCCAGGCAATCCCTGATCTTGTCACCGGGCTGCAGGGCTTGCCACTGCTTTTGCGTAATCGGCGTAGCCATTTTCGCATCTACTTACTGTCAGTGCTGACGGGCGTCAGTTGACTATGCCCGCGTCCGGGTGGTTCAGCTCCATTACAGAGCCTCCTTCATTGTCCTGGATCTCGCCATCGCGCCAAACCAGCTCCCCAGCGTCGTAGCCTGGACACTCTGCGAGCAAGATATCATGGGTACCTCGCAAGCATATTTCGACGATCTCCCAGATGCGACATCTCGAATCCCGAAGCTCGTCACCGACCTTGAGAGCATGCCACCGCTCTCGTGTGATTGGCGTCGTCATGTGAGCCATTGTCATTTCTCCCTTCCGTCTATGGCACAACTGTGAATAATAACACAATCTTATGAGTATGTAAACAAAAAAAGCACTCCAAGGAGTGTCTTTTATTATATTTTATTCTCACATTCTAATGGCTCACACGTATGAGCCATTAGATTTTTTCATAATTCCTAATTCATTTTTTTTCGTCTCATGCAGCCTGTTAGGTTGTGATCAATTAATATATTGACAAGCTTAATATTGTTTGGTACAATTTATACATCATCAGAGAGAAACGAGCTTACAACTACGTGTTGTATGTGACGTCTCTCATTTTTTATACTCAAGCTTTTCTTGTTCATATTCTAAAAAAGTTTTATAATCCTCAAAATTTTTCAGCAAAGATGACGCCGAAAACTTGTTTGGTATTATTATGCCCAATAACTTTTTTCTACTTTTTAAATACTCATGAAGGCATCTAAAGTCGCCATCCCCAGAAACGATTACGGCCTTATCATATTTTTCATACTCAATCGCTGCTGCATGCAGTACTAGCTCAGCATCAATGTTCCCTTTTCTCTTTCCAGCGCCGTCTTTTACAGTGGGTTTGAACACTAGTTCGTAGCCTTGCCTCCTGAGTCTACTATACAATTTCTTGTTTTCTTCTACGTATCCAATAAATATATGCGCTTTTCCAACTCGAAATTTATCTTTTAAATATATTCGAAATTTTTTAAAATCTAGCTTCCAACCTTTGTAGATTGTCTTTCTTTTTTTATTATATATGTTCTTACTAGTACCTAGATTCAAGTTTTGACTATCAATAAAAGCATATATTTTTTCACGTTTTTTCTTTGCCATCTTTCCCTATTTAATACTTTATTTCTCCTTTTCTCTAGTTCTTATTCTTAATTTATTTCACTTCTACCATAACAAAATTTTCCCTCAAATTCAATCTCATTCTAATGGCTCACACCGTATGAGGCGTTAGATTTTTTCATAATTCCTTATTCGCAATTCCTAATTCAATTTCATATAATGTCAACAACTTAAAAAAATTAATGTTAAAAGCGATTGTGCGCGGTACCGAAGTACCGCGCACCAGTCCGCAGGGTCTGCCCTGCTCATCTCCACAACGCGTTGCCGTTGTCCATCATCCCGAGCGCGGCCTCATAGATCACCCGTTCGTGTATCGCTTCGTCACCCACGAAGGAGACCTTGAGATCTTCAGTTGCCTCCGCGAAGAGCGTGTACAGAGTGCCTACGCAGTGCTTTGGGAACTCCGCCTCGAGCACATCCGGCGACGACAAAGCCCCGCAGATCTGATAGCCACTTTCCCTGGCTGCGGCAACCTCGCAACGACGGGATCCATCGACAATCGTGACTCGTTCTCTCGCCATCTCGAGATACATCCCCACATCTCTCATCTTCGGCACCTCCTCAGAATGTCGTCAGTTTGGGCAGAAGCATCCCCGGATGCCAATCTGCCTTGATCCGTTTGATCTCTGTCCCGGTCTGGTAATGGCTCCTCCCATCGGCGCCGTAGAGATCACCTGGCTTGATAGGGGTTGTCTCATGGAAAACAATCTGAGCCAATCTGGTCCCAGTTAGGCCGACTTCTGGGCCCTGATAGCAGTCCAACCTGACGTCCTCGGGGAGATTAGCCACAACTACCGGAATCGGTACCAGGCCAGTCGAGACAACCTCCAGCGTCCAGCGGTTGACGTATCCGTCGTCACCCCAACCGGCGCAACGACAGACTTCGAGACCTATCCGACCGATGGAAGACCGAGCTCTCATCTCAGTAGTGAAACACCTTCCCGTCTCTGGATCTCGTGTTCCACCGATGAACTCGGCAGTGCAACCGAGGATCATCTCGCCCGGCTGCAAAACGATGACCCGATGCCATGGGAGGATGTTCTCCCAGATCTCCGATTCCGGGTCGTAATGCCGGATATCCTTGGCCATCGGAGCGATTTGAGCCTCCCCATAGTATCGCTCCACGACTTCTGGGCTGTAGGGGTTGAAGAAGAAGTCCCCTGTCGCTCTCATATCATGCTGGCGAAAGTGCCAGGGGGCAGCACGCACATCATAGCTACTCGTGTTGACCTGTTTGGGGTTGAAAGGATCGATGAAGATGCCCTTTCCCAGCATCTCCTTCATTCCGTCCTTACCGAGAATCACTGGAAGACCTCCTTAGTGTCTGTCGTAGTCGATCAAACTGGTCTATACTATATACTATTACTGATTCTAACACAACAAAAAAACACTCAAAAAAGTGCTTTTCCATATTTCCCTCATATTCTAACGGCTCACACCGTATGAGGCGTTAGATTTTTTCATAGTGTGTATGCTTGCCGGTCGTGCCTATTTGCTTCAAAAGTCCCCTATTCTCCATCTCCTGTAGGTAGCGTTCTGCGGTAGCATCCGAGACGCCTAGTAGCTTCTCCACATCGTTGTTTTTGATCTTTCCACTCATACCCGCTATATGCTTTTCTAGTTTTGCCAAACTCTCTTCCATGTCCCTCTTCTTCGAAGCATTCGCATCACTGCCTGATGGGTTGTTTACCCCGTCAGGATTACTTTTATCTGACTGGGGCCAAAAATAGGCAACATAAATATATGCCGCTATCCCTGCCACCACAAACCCTATTGCGAAATTAATCATACTTCCTCCTACTTTATATTACTGTAATTTTTTTTAGATCTTCCGCTAGTTTTTTTAGTTTCTCTTTGTCTGCCATGGGACCAGCGCCGGAAGAGAGCCAGCCTTCATACTTTTTGAACCAGAAGTTCTTGCCGCTTGGAACCTGTTTCCACTCTCCCCTCTTCATATATTCTGTGCCGTGCATCGGTACAAGTTTTATGTGGGCATGATCTATCCCTGTGCCCTCCATGATCACACCAACCCTGCCGACATCTTCGAAATAGTTCTCAAGTATCTCGCTAACTTTTTTAGCTGCCAAGATAAATCGCTGGAGTTTGTCATCTGGCATTTTCATCACGTCAGATCCAAAATGCTCTTTTGGAATAACGCAGGAGAAGCCCTCGGTGTTCGGGTCAATTGACAGGAAAGCCATGAACTCTTCGTCCTGCCAATAGATGTTTGAAGGGATATTTCCAGCCACTATCTCACAAAATACACAATTTCCATCTTCAGTTTTCGGTTTATACTCAACCATATAAACTCCAGTTATTTATTATGATCTGCCTTTATGATAAACGGTACCTTGAATAATCTTGTTTGCGGGGCGACCGTTGACCATGGCGTCACGAGCGAAAGCTTGCCCGCAATTAAGACATTTCAAGTCACCCTCAGTCTTATCACAAACTATCATATCTTTATAACATTTTATCAATTTGCCCTGCTTGTCTTTATCATAATCATAAAGATGGCTACGACATTTCGAGCAATATATTTTAATTCGATACAATTTCATATTCCTTTTACTAATTTATCCAGCATGGTTTTACTATATATTAACGCAAACTCTTTTGTATTATAAGAGCACTAAATTCATATGAGTTAATACATTCTTTCGCCTAAGGGGACATCTTTTTCAGGAATAGCCAAAACAACGTCACCTTTTTCGTCTTCAAAACCTAAGGTTAAAGCTTCCGAAGTGTATTTACCTATTTGCTTTGGTTCAAAATTAACCACACCCATTACTAATCTTCCCTCAAGCTCTTTAGCAGAATAATTTTTGGTGTATTGACCAAGGGAAATCTTGAGCTTAATTTCTTCTCCGAAATCAATCGTCATTTTGTAAGCAGGGTTTCTCAAGCCTTTAGTGTCTTCAACTTTTATTATTTTCCCTACTCGTACATCAACTTTTTCAAAATCTTCATATTTAATCATGGTTTGCCTTCCATTGTATTCTATTATTTTTTAAAATATATATAAAGCGACAGAACAAATAACGTCACTGAAATTATTGCGGGAGTAATACTAAAAAATCTCCCATATTCAACAAATAATGGAAATATACTGTATATGTTTGACATAAAAGCCACAATCACAAAAGCTAATTTCAAATTCTTTTTTTGATTTTGACTCATAAACGACCTCTTCGTTTTCTAAATATTAGATAAATATTCTGCTAGTTTATTTATTTCAAATTTCCGGATGCCGGAAGATCCTTGGTCTTCCTCACACAACTCTGCCCAAGTTTTATCATACCCTTCTGGTATAAATATCGGGTCCCAGCCAAAACCTCCTTCGCCTCTCGGGTGAGCGGATATCCTTCCCTCTACGTTTGACCTAAATATTTTATTTACTTCACCGTCATATAAACAAAAAGCGATCTCAGCCACTGCACTTCTATCTTTATTATAGTGATTCAGCAGACGACACAATCCTTTATTGCCGAGCTCTTCGAAAAACCATTTGATTAGCGGACCAGGTAAATTGCCAAGAGCATTGTACTTTAATGATGCATCTTCAACCAAAACTGGGGACTTGATTATTTCATAAGCATCTTTTGCTTTTTGAGTTACAATCTTCTCCAAATCTAGAGATTGAATCTCTTCTATATCAAGCTTCTTGTGATCAATGTCAATATTAATCAGTTTTTCAACTAGCTCCGCTTTGGCAGTATTGCCTGTGATGAATGTTATTTTTTCCATGTCTCCCCTAACTTATTTCTTCTTTGCATCCAACTTATCAAGCTTAAGTAGTTTGACTCCGTAATAAACGACTAATGCTATCACAATAAAATCAATCGCGGTATTCACAAAGCTTCCCCACATCAGCTGAACACTGCCGATTTTTACCGAAGCCTGGCTTAAGCTTTCTGTTCCTCCAAGCAAACCTCCAATCAGCGGGTTAATAACATCTGAGACAAGCGACGAAACAACTTTTGATACTGCTCCACCCAAAATAAAACCGACTGCCAAACCTACCACACCCTGTTCTCTGACAAAAGTAATAAAACCTTTCATGGCTCTTCCTTTCAAGTAATTATTATTTTTTTTATCACCCATATTTTACTCTTTTACAGTCTTGAATTCAATTCTAATACGGATATCTTACTAGACAAACTAATTTATAAAAAACTCTTCATGCTAAATGTTTTTTTGATTATTTTCACGTTTTGCTAAACGGCTCACCCCCCCCTGAGCCGTTTAGCATTTCCACTACCACTCTAGCGTGGTAGTGGATTATGGTTTGTAAAAAATATGCAGTCAACAATTACCTATCATGATGGTTGAAATTTTGATACAATTAGTTTATAATAACCTTTGTTCCGAGAATAAATAATGGGCCCTTAGTTCAGTTGGCTAGAACGCCTCATTTGCAATGAGGAGGTCATCGGTTCGAGTCCGATAGGGTCCACCAAAAAAACACCATCCGAAAAGGATAGTGTTTTTTTTATTTATCTTTATCTATTTTAAAATATCTATAGATTTGCCTCAACAATCAGTCTGCCGATATCTGTTCCAAGAGGAGTGCAGGTCATGAGCTTCAACTCCTCTTTGTCATTGGTGCTTTTTATATCAATGGGTGTGTTCTTGTTTACTTCAGTGACACTTATTACTTCGTAGATAAATATTCCATCTTGACGAATAACTATCTTATCCCCTACTTCAGCCTTTGAAAGATTGGCAAATATCTCTTTATATTTCCCCTCTTGCCACCAATAATAGGAACTGTGACCACTAATGAAAACCGTACCACCGCCCCCAGGCCTTGAGCTGCTATCGATATGAACTAATCCGTTGTTCATCTTTGGAGTGGATTCACCGATAGGAACGCCCCAGATGATCGGTGCTTCTATCCCCAGCTTTGGATATGCCAGCCAGCCCTCTGCAACTTGGCCCTCTACGCCCGAAGCAGTGATCAGTGAGGGGCTATTTTCGTACGAGGCAAGGAGTGAATCTAATTCCGAATCTTCAAAGGAGGTGGGGTTTATGGAGTAGCCAACAGTTTGGTATAGCGCTTTGCCATTGAAAAATAGATAAATAGACGCTGAAACCAATATGATAGTGATAACTATTTTTAGTATTTTTCTAGTCTTAGGATCTTTTATCATCGGCTTTCACTACTAGATATATTGTTATTCCAGAGATTAGGACAACCACTCCTATTAGTATCCAGAAACCAGATCCAGATTTGATAAGAGCTGGGAGAATCTGACTTGGTTCCGCAAATACATCAATCACTGTGTCTGTTTCGTCTTCATCCTCAGCAGAGGTACAGCCCGGGTCAGCTGGATAATCTATCAAACCGTCCTGATCGTTGTCTAAGCCATCCTGACACTGACATCCACCCGGAACTTCTTGTTCATAATCGTAATACACGTAGACAGAGTCAGCGCCGTTCAACACAGTACTACAAAATTCTAATTCATCTGCGTCTTCATTTAAACTATATTCGTCCTGTTTTGCTCCAGCAGTAGTATCACAAACTCCATCAGTGGCGTTTTCGAAAGGTCCTAAAAGTGGCAGTGCGGTTAAATCTTCGCTTGGCAATAGACCGTTAATAATTTCTGAAATCGTAGCTCCGGATAGAACAATCTTTCCAACGGCTTTTTCTGCTCCACGCTTGTCTCTCTCGTTTTCAAACATCAGATAGATGTAGCCTGGACCCCTCTTAACCGAAACTCCAGGAACAGGATGTAGTAGGGTTTCGTCGACAATTGGTACACCAGCAGTTACCAGGGCAATCTCCTGATCGAGCTGATAGACCTCTCCGTTACCCATATAGACGTCAGTGGTTAGGTCACCTAGGTCTTCATTTTCAGCTGTAAAATCTGCGAACGAAAATGAAATATTCTGATCTGGGTTGAGTTTACAGACTTTGTTTGGATTATCTTCTGAATTATCAATTATGGATTCGCAATTAGAGTCTTCTGGATAGTCAATCGATCCGTCTTCATCGTTATCCAAACCGTCACTACAGATTGGACGCTTAACCACTTCGACAATTGTCACCGATTCGTCATCATCGAGAGGAGAATCGCAACCTGGATCGTCTGGATAGTCGACGTAGTCGTTACTATCGTTGTCTAGACCATCTTGGCACTGGCAACCTCCTGCAAGTTTTGTATCATAATCATAATAAACATATATTCCATCAGCTCCGCTATGAGTTGTGGTTGAAAAAGTTAAACTCTCACCACCAGAAGCGATAGCAAGCTCGTCATCAGCGCCACTTGCCTGAGCAAACTCATCGGAACCGTTTTCTGGTTGCTCAAAACCCCCGACAGTTGAGTTAATAAAATTGGAAAAGGTGGAACCCGTAATATTCATTGAGCCCCTTATCCCCTCTATAGCTGGGTTGTCTTGCGACTGATTATAGATAAAGAGATATCCTTCGCCTCTGTATATCGATATTCCGTCAATATTATTGTTGACTCCACTATCTAAAATCGGTATACCGTCTGAAACTAAATCAATCTTTCGATCCTCGCTTTGAGACTGATCACTGGATCCCACAGATATCTCTTTGCCCATCAAAGTTCCCTCGCCATCTTGATGTTCTGAAATATTCACATCTATGTAGATATTGTCGTTACTTCCATCGCGACATATTATTTCTGTATCTTCTTCAGAGTTATCCGTGCTTGAAGAACAGCCAGGATCTAATAAATCGATGATCGAATCACCATCGTCATCAACTCCATTTGAACATGCGGTATTTAAAATAGTTACACTCCCCGGATCACCAATCTCCTCACTTACACCACAGGTTTCAGCTCCGAAAATACCTATCCCAGCAATTCCGAGTGGTTGTTCACCGCCTGCGATAGTTGTAACTTCAATATTATATTGTATATATCTGAAACAGTATTCATCGGAGAGAGTGCCGGTTTGATAATTCAAGGTCCTGGCGACCACCTGATCAAACGGTTGCCAATTAACATTATCTTTCGAAATTTGAGAAGAGATTTTTATCTGATCTCGACCCTCTGCAAAATTGACTGTGTCAACTCGAAGACTGGTTACTGGCATTTTTTTGCCCAAATCTAACTGACCAACTATTGTCCCCGTAGCAGATGATGTTTGGTCAAAACAGTAGTTAATGTAGAAAGAATCTTTAGCGACTGAAGTTGCTAAATAAAAGTTAACTTCGTTATTTTCAATATCAACCGAGACTTCATCGTTCTGACTTGATGGATCCTCTATGCCGTCTGTAGAGTTTTCCAAGCCATCCCCGCCGACTTCAAAACTTAGAGATTCGCTATTTAGAGAAACCTCATCTGTGAATCGAAGCGTTCCCTGTATCGCAGCGAGCGTTGGCGCAGTCTGACTCTCGTCTAGCTCCACATATACCCAACCGTTGCCACGAACAATTGAGAAACCGGGGTCATCGACAGTTATGTCATCTGTGGCAGGGGTGAGAAAGAAATTACCAGTAGGATTTGGGACTTCTGTGTTGTTAAAATAGAAACTACTCGGATCAGAAGTTACGTTATCATCGACAATCTCTTCCAAAGCAACATAGATCTTTGAATCACTATGAAGGTCGCTTATATCGACAGAGTCTGGGGAAGAACCACATAATTTTGCAGAACCACTTTCAGCTTGTAACACATTACCGACATTTGTTAATCCAGTTATTTGATCTGAACTAAAATCGCCTCCGGAAGCAGTTTTTTCAAATATTTTTTGCTCGGTCTCTATGGTGTCAGCAAATATGCCTGAATCATAGTAATAATAACGAGCGAAAAAAAGCCCAACCAGCAAAGCTACGGTTATGAGGACGATAGTTGTTACCTTGGTTTTCAAATTCATCTGAGTCTCCTTAATAATTTTAAGTATGTATTGCTTATTATGTATTAATTAAATAATAAAACGAAGAACCTATTACTATTATACCAATTATTTTCCATGCTGTATTGGTTCCTCCATGCCCGAAGAATTTTTCTGCAAACTCTATTCGAAAAGTATTGTCCTGAATCCATTTTGAGTATCTTACACAGATAAAACCGAAAGCGATTAAGAGCAAAAAATAGACGATTTTCATGATAAACTAATAAAATTATTTATCCTAGTTGTACTTAAAAGTAGTTGGTGATTCCAATTATAAATATATTTAAAGGCGAAGTCAGATATAAAACCACGATCTTTTTCCCTACTATTATTTATTTCAACAACTGTGCTGCTTTGACCAGAAAGTGCCGAGTAATCAAAATCATTGATAGTTTGATATCCTTTTTTTTCAACAACTTGTACTGCTAGGTTAACCTTAGAGGCAAAGCAAAACATGGTTCCAGAAAAAATAACTACAGTAACAACAGCAATAGCCGAAAACACAATTCTCATTTTAAATATTTCTTATTTGTTGGATACTATCTTGTACTTCTTCTTCAAGGACTTAGCTGCCCAGATAATAATAATTAGCAGAATCAGAGCTGGAATTACAATCTCCAACGGCAAAGCCCAAATAACTTTCTCAACAGCAATCAGCTCTCCGTTACCATCTGTAGCCTGTGCAGTTACAGTATAATAGCCGAAAGGGAATCTTTTGCTCCATGTACCTAAAAAGTTTCTAGTGTTGTTAGGGATTATGGTATGTGTGCCCATCTCTATTTCGGCAGTTGTACCAAAAGTCGGTTCGATCACAACATTACCTTCTGAATCGTAGTGAACGCTACCGGTATTTTCAACTTTCATTGTAAAATCTAGAGGTCCTCTCCAAATAAAAGAGGGTGGAGAAAACTCAGTAATTTCTGCGTCCTTGCTGACTACCCCAGGCACTGAAACCAAGATCAAAGCGCCAACTCTTGAAGAAACTCCAATTTCAGTACTGCCATCTTCAACTCCACTGTTTTGTTTTGCAAAAACTGCTGCATAGTGACCGCCGGGCTCAGCGTCTTTTGGAACATCTATTGTAAAATATACATCGATAGATTCCTTGGCTGCAAGTTCCCCAGAAATATCGCCTGCAAAAGTAATCCAAGTTGACAAAGTTGAGATGTCTTCATTGTCCACAATTCCAGCGAAAGATGGAGCACCGTCATCTGAAACATTTATAAAATCTTCAGCTTCAAGTTGATAGTTGGTCGTCTGGTCGTTGATATTCGTCACAACAACTTTGCCACTCTCCTGCCCGCCTTTGTCAATTTCAAAATTAAAATCAATAGGTGAAATCTGCAAACCGCTCTGCTGAGCAGAGACCAAAGCAGGAACAAACAAAAACAGTGTGAACAAAGATGATAAAACGAGTAATTTAAATTTTTTCATATCCCCTCTCTATTATTAAATAATTTATGATAAAACTGGCGTTGCTGTAAATGTTACAACCCCAGAATAAGCGCCCGTTTTCTGAGTGTTAGGCACATCGATCTCAAATGCCCAGCTGGAAGTGTCTGCGCCAGAAACTACACCGGTCACCGTATGGGCTGTAGTTGCTGCCTGAGGTATGGCGGCATATTTGTTGTTTGCATCGTTGTATGTTGTCCCGGTACCCCATTTTGCCTCTTTGGTGGTATCAGCAGCATACAAAGTGATGCCCACACCGGTAGCCGATCCCCAAACAACCGGTACAGCGATAGTGCCAGAGTTAGTTATATCTGTAATATAAGTTGCAGCATCGGTATGAAGCATCGAAGAATTAGCGGCTGCAACACCATCGTGTAAACCCAATGTATAGCCGTTAGCAGCATTTGTGGTAACAGAGGCAACTGTGCCGGTAGTAGGGGCTTGGATTGCTGTGCCTGCAGTTAAATCTCCGAAAGCTACAGTGTCGCCAGCAGTTAATGAAAAACCAATATATTCCATAACTGTTGTTGTCAAAGTCGCAGTATCGGTAGCAGCTTCGGACTCTTGGCTATTACTATAATTTCCAAAGTACATAAGAGCCAAGACTAAGACGGCGGAAATTATCGGATAAATATAAATTCCTTTTTTCATGTTTCCTCACTTTTTATTGTTATATTAATATAATATTATCATCTATCTTCGAAGTCAAGGTATTTATCAAAGCAAGACTGCAGTAGCTGTAAAAGTTATATCTCCCGAATAAGATCCTGATTTTTGGTCAGCCTCAACATCTACGATAAATGAAACAGAGGTAGTATCGTCGCCAGTTTTATAGCCGGTTGAGGTATGAATAGTAGTAGCTGCTTGGGGTACAGCAGCATATTTGTTGTTGGCATCGTTGTAACTTGAACCAGTACCCCATTTTGCCTCCTTCGAGGTGTCGGCTGCGTAGGCTGTTATACCCAAGCCTTTGGTGGTGCCGCTAGCCCAGAGAGCGGGAGTGGCTATGTCAGCTGCCGTATCGATAATACGAGTTGAGGCATCGGTGTGAAGCAAACAGGAGTTTGATCCAGCCACTCCATCATGAACCCCTAGCGTATAACCGTTTGAAGCATTGGTAGCAACATCTATATCTATCCCCGCCGAACCGTTAAGAGGAGTACTTGCTGTTAGATTGCCAAAAGCGTAGGCGCCAGAAGAGAGCGAGATCGCTATCGCTGTTTGAACATCAGTAGATAAGGTTACTGTATCAGTAGCACTCTGCGCCTCACTTTCAAAATAATAAAAAGAAGTTATCCCCGCCAAAAGCAAGACTGGCACTAATATCCACAAAAATGTTTCTGTTACTTTTCTCATAAGTATATTTATACTATCATACCACTAATTTAAAACTCCGGTAGCAGTATAGGTAATGGTTCCTGAATAATCTCCTGTTTTCTGAGTGTTGGGCACTATTAGCTTATAGCCTATGCTATTTGTATCAGCTGAAGTCGGTGAGCCGGTTTTTTCATGTATTAATGTCGCAGTTTCAGGCACACCCGCATACTTGTTATTTGAGTCGGTCTCAGTGGTTCCCGTCCCCCACTTCGCCTCTTTATCCGTTGCAGAGTAAAGAGAAATGCCTAAGCCGGTATCGGCCCAGAGAGTTGGCAAAGCGATAGTGCCTACATAGTCTGCGATTCTGGTCGAAGCGTCTGTATGCAATAGCACCGAATCTGTTCCTACTACACTATCATGAACGGAGAGCGAATAACCGTTTGGAAAATTTGTTGTTATCGTACATATAGTTGTATCGGTTAGAATAGATCCGGGTAATAAATTGCCGAAAACTATTGTTGGGGAATCAACTTCAATCGTAATTGAAAGAACCGTAACCTGGTATTTTGTTGTGTAGTTGTCAGTATCAGAATCTGCGTCGTCATCTAACGCATAAAGCTCGATACTGTACTCCGTGTCTTTGGCTAAGAAATCGCTATCAAACTTAATCTTGAAGTCCAAGGTCCACTGATTGCCATCGGCTGAGCTATTTGTGCCGTCGGAAGTGATTGTTCCTGCATCTTGAGTATCGGCTTGTTCCGAAAAAGTATCGGAGCTTTCGGTCCAGCGATATTTTAAGGAATCATACGGCTGAGCCGAATCGGATGAATTTGCTAATCGCATCTCAACATAATCTAAATCTGTAGAACCATCGGCATCAGTTACCAGCGCCCTAAAATTCCATTCAGTAGTGTCGTCAGCGATGGCAATATTTGATGAATAAGGATTGGCGAAAGTCAGACTATCATTTACGGGAGTAACATTGAATAACCAATTTGTAGTGTTGCCTCCGTCATAGTTAGTTCCGTTTGAAGCATCGATCTCTTCTCCAGAAGAAGCGTTGTTATAAGACACCGACACGTATGACACATCTGTCTGTGGACCAGCTGTTACGTTCCAGTTTGCAGCTGATGTTGTGGTAGAGCGAACAGTTACTTTCGTTCCATCTGCTTGCCCATCGAGATTGATATCGTTGATAGTTGAGGTTGTGCCAGCAGTAAAGGTCAATGTTGAAGACGCCGTAATATCTGTCAGTAAATTATCTACATCTAGCGCATCGACAAAAGTAACACCTGGAGAAGCTGAAGCATTGGTGACAGTTAAGTTCCAGAAAGCATCTCCACCAGTAGTTATGCTTTGAGCTCCCTGACCGTCCAGAGTCAAAGTTCCACCTAAATGAATAAATGTAGCAGTAGCATCATTTGTAAAATCAGAAGCCACAGAAAAGGCTGCAGTTTGCGAAGCAGTAAAGGTAGCGTCTGCAGAATTATCGAAATCGCCATTTACATTCATAGAATCAGCTATTGTATATACACCATGGCTCCCGTCTCCATTAGTATAATCTCCCTCAATATTAACTGTGCCAGAAGCAAATGTGTAAGTATAGGTTGGGTCGAAAGCTCCGAGGACTGGAACAGCTGATTGATCACTCGAATTATCCCATGGATTTCCTGGCAAAGTACTGGACGCACTAATGTAATCCTCATAAAACGGATCGCCAAGAACAGTAGACAAATGCCAGTAAGGGCCACTGCAATATAGGTAGTGATCGTTGTCGGGATAGGGGCCTATATAATAAGTATACGTATTATACGTCCCTTCAGCGTAATAATCGCCGTTATATGCGCCAATCCCCGCGCTCGAAACAGTCCAATCACCATCCACACTCTCTCCACTCGGTTTAGTCTCCAAATTGTAGTAAGTAGTTGCGGTTATATTAGTGTCTGCCTCTGCTGTGTACTTAAAGGTAGAGGTGTCATAGTTGAAAGTTCCAGTTTTAGTAAATGATGTATCACCACCTGTAAGTTCAATAGTATTCCCATCTGCAGTAAAAATAGCTGAAGTTGGAATTTCTAGATTCGGTGTTACTACATTGCCGGAATCTCCTGAATCGGGTTGATATATATTTGAGGCCAATACATATAGTTCTTGGTCGGTAGCAGTGCTGGTCGAAGTCGCGGGGACTAGAAGGTCGTTGTTGCTATCAACTTCGAAAAAGATATCTTCATCGGAGGATACAGAGTTATCATATTGGCTAAGGTTGGCATTTGTTAATGTCTGATTAGCGGATGAACCGATCGTTAAGTGGCGTTCATATAGCAGGACTCCCGAAAGACTTCCAGCAGCATCGTATTTGGTGACAGCGTTAGCCTCATATGTGTCATCTACATTGTCGATAAATATTGTTATAACATCGCCTGAGCTTGGTTCGACTATATCTGTGATTGTCCATGAACCAGAACTAGTAGAACCAGTTTGGGCTTTAACAGTGCCGTTAACAGCAAATTTGATCACCTCTGAATCAGCACAGTTTGAGGATTGATCATACTGTTTGCAGGTACCAGAGAAAGTGATGGTAGTAACTCCAACGAA
>Ga0307992_1001222_pt1 | contig 15376 bp, 17 predicted proteins | sample EllFjometagen133_FD_203162 | JGI IMG/M metagenome (GOLD analysis project Ga0307992, IMG submission 203162) | Marine microbial communities from Ellis Fjord, Antarctic Ocean - #133 | ecosystem: Environmental > Aquatic > Marine > Unclassified | place: Southern Ocean | collected 2014-10-08
AGCCCCTCTTCGTTGCCCACGGAGGTCAGCCGGTTGGCCTCCTCGACCGTGTTGAACGCGGGCATCTTGGGCACGTCCCGCCAGAACACGATGTCTCTCTGACTCAGCGTTGTGGAGTGCAGCACAGCCTCGAGTGATTCCACTCTCAGCGGAAAACCCCCACCCGAAGTGGCGCCAGGGTTGTTGATGTCAGAGCCGGCGCGCAGCGCCTTGCTCAGGTCGGCCATCTCACGAGCCGAGATCATTCCGCCGAAGACGGACCCCTCGGTGTAGTGGTCGAGCGAGATCATTCCGCTACCGTCGAGCATGTCGCTACCTCCTAGCGTGCAGACTGAGCGGCAGTGACGACCCGCTCTGCGATGGCCGGGGTCATGCCGCGTACCTTGCGCCAGTCCCCCCGCATGTTGCGTTCGATGGAGAAGAGCGCCGTACCCAAGCGGTCCACGTCCGCGCTGTCCGCGGTCTCGGCGCTCTTTTCCATGAGATCCTTGATCGTGTCGAAGGCGACCCGCGTCGAGACGTCTCCAGACTTGCCGAGCATGTCCAGGTCGAGCCTATCGCGCTGCGACTTGACCACCTGTTCGGGGCGCGTCTGCGGAGTACGCCCCTGCCAAGGCATCGGACTACCCGCGAGTCCAGCCACACGCTCCGCTAGGGCCTCGTTGCTCTTGCGCAGCGTGCCGAGCTCTTCGCGGAGCGCCACGTTGCGGCCTACAAGGCTCTTCGCCAGTGCGTCGAAGGAGCGGGCCAAGCGCCCCTGGAACTGCGTGTCTGCCTCCCGACCCTGCTCAAGGCTCTTGCGTAGGTCGACCACCTCGCCGGACAGGCCGTCCAGGGCCTTCTCCTGCAACCCGCTCCACGCGGCCAGGAAGGGAGACGCGTCGAGCGCCTCGGTGGCTTCGTCGTCCTCGGTGAGGCTCTTGTGAAGATCCTCGCCCGCACCAGCAGCGACTTCATCCTCAGCCAACAGCTCGGCCATCTCGGATCGCTCGCTCTTGCTCAGCGTGCCCTCGGCCGCCTTGGTGCCCAGCTCGGCCATGCGTCCGGTCTGCGTCGCGGTCTCGGCGCTGTCGGCCAGGGCGGTGAGCAGCTCCAAGCTCTTGAGGAGATCCTCTTCGGTGGGGTCCAGCGAGAAGCCGCCCTTTTCGGTCGCCTCTTCGCCCTCTTCCTCTTCTTCTTTGTCCTCGTTCTCTTCGTCGTCCCCAAACTCGACGGCCTTGGCGTAGGCTTCGTCGTCGAGGTCTTTGTACTTGGCCTCGGCCATCCCGCTTTTGCCGAGCTTGTCGCACTTGGCCGAGTAGTCGCCGTAATTCATGCGCTTCATGTACGTTCCCCTCTACACGGCCCCCAAGGCCTTCATGTGCCCCGCCAGCCGATACAGGGCGGTTGCTTGCTTGCTGCCCATCCCAGGATAGATGGACTTGATGTATGCAACCCCGTCGGACGTCCCCAACAACCGGCGGCGTGTGCGCGTCAAAGACGGCCACACTCCAGGGGAGAACTCGAGTAGATGCACGTCGGGGTCGAGGCTCTCCGTGCGTAGGGCAAATCCCACGCCCGGTGCTGCCCCGGGGTTGCCGATGGCGCTCCCGGCCCGCAGCGCCTTGGACAATGTGACGAGCTGCGTGGACGCGTTGACAGGACAATGCGTCACCGCCACCTGCTCGACCACGGCTCTGCGCACGACTGCACGATCCAACAGGTCCCGTTCTAGAATCTTGCCCTGCACGCTGAAGCCCAACGACCGCCCGGAACCCTTCAAGTCTTCAGCGATCTGCCAAATCTGGCGGCCGCGCTCACCGACGAGCACACCCTCCGCCCAGAACCCGCCTTGCGTGGCACGCGTGCCATCTGGTAGGAGGGCCTTCTTGCCAAACCATTTCACGCCCGCCGTAGGGTACCCCACAATGTCGCTCGTGCTCTTGCCGTGGTTGTCATTGAAGTAGCCGCGCGTCTCGAAGGGGCCGAAGTCCATGCTGCTGCGCAGCAGCGTCTCGCCGTCTTGATCCTTGCCATCGGTCGACACGATCCCGCCGATGCGGCGCGACACGCCCCCACCGGGCTTGGCCTTCGTGAAGACTCCAGCGGGGATATAGAACTTGAATGGAAGAGCGCGGGCCACGGGCGTACCTCCTTGAGGGGGTGCTGCCTGTGGCCCCGGAGGGCAGGCGTTCGTCGATCTAGGATTGCGCTTCGGCGGGGGTCGCGTCAAGGGTTTTCGGTGCAGGGCGCAGTCCACCCCGCTTCCGCTGCACCACGATCTGCCGCTTTTGCTCGACCAAAGGCAGGCGCACGAGCTCACCGCAGCTTTTGCATTTGGCACGCACCGTGAGCCCATCAGAGGAGATTTTGACGACGTTCGTACGGACGATCACCCCACCGTCTCGCGTGTCGTTCTGCGTGAGCACGCCGCCGCAAGTGGGGCACACGGCGGTCACGTTGTGCTGCCGCATCCGGAGGTCATGCTTCGTCAACCATGGACTCGGGCACAAGATCCCAGTTGGCGTCAAAGCCCCAACCCCGCGGAACTCTTATAGGTCCAACGCATTGGCACCAAGGATGAATCCCCTCGGCGGTTGCGATCCAGTCCGAACGCCTGCGAGCCTTTCCTGGTCGCTTCGGGTCGTGCGCGTTGGACACTCCAACCAGCTCGCTCAGCTTGAACACGCGGGGGCGCCCCGTCGCGTGGTCGAGGTAAAGGTCTTTGCACGCGTCACACGCATCCGCGTGGGGCCTCTTTGCTACCATCACGTCTGCCCCGTGCTTGTCGAGCAACTCAGCAGCGCGGCCGTCGCAGTGGGCGTTGTTGATCTCGGTTGTAGCGATCCGCTGCAAGTCCCGCACCCAGTCGCCAGTAGCACGACCCAGCCGTTGCTTGAGTCGGGCGACGGACTCGCGTCCCCAGATAGCCTCGCGGGTCTCCTCGCGCACCACCCCACGTACAGCCTCGACCTCCTCGGCGGACGCCCGGATGATCTCGCCCTCGACCGTCTCGGACACCCTGTTGCCCAGGCCCTTGCAGTAGCGGCCGGCTCTGGCCCCCGCGAACTCCACTGCTCGCGCCTCGGCCCGCGACAGGGGAACTTCACGGTGTGCCGCCAGACGTGCGGTCATCTGCTCTGCGGACGGCTCCGTGCCTGGGTCGGGCTGAGCAGCCAGGATCACCCCGAGCGTTACTGCGTCGGGCACTGGGGGCACCACAACAACACCTGGCAAGCCCAACGCGGCCACGCGTGCAATCACGTCCGCCGGTAGCACGGCGTCACCGCACAATGCCTGGATCAACACCGAGTGGTGGTCGTCAACGATCCCTGTGATAGCGGCAAGCTGGTCCGGTGTGATCATTGAGCGACCATGACCAACAGCAAGACGACAGCAGCGGTAGCAGCACCAATACCGAAGCCTGCCAACCTGTCTGGCCAAGGAGACACGCGAGCGGGAGCGGGTAGCGTGACAGGGTCGGGTACAGCCGAGGCCACCTCCGCGGGTAGCAGCTTGCAGCGGTCGAGCAGCCGCGCGTAGGCCACGCGGCCCCGCGCGACACGCCAGACATTGGCTGCTGCTGCCCTCGCGTAGGCGGGGTGCAAGAGCACGCCGCCCGGGTGCTGCGGGTCTTTGGGGAGCAGATAAAGCGGATCCCAGAGCGCTGGCTCGCCCGATACTACGAACTCGAGGGCAGACGCAGGACCGGGGAGCGGCGCCATGTCCTTGGGCTCCGTAGTGGGATCCGGGGTGGGAATGGGGAGAGGGTCAACACCTGTCATGGCGACAGCGCTAGCCGCTGGCGTCACCTGGGCGTGCGTCCGTCGAGCACCGAAGAGGATCAACGCGAGGGCAGCGCTCGCCACGAAGAGCAGCACCCAACGTGTCCGCCAGAGCTTGCCCCTGGAGCGCAAGTAGCTTCGCACGCTCCGTCTCAGCGATAGCGGCGGCAGCGGCGTCCTCTTCGTGGGAGAAGGCCTCGACGGCCTCGACGGCCTCGATAGCGGCAGTGTCAGCGAGTGCTCGAGGTCTTCGCGTAGTGGCGAGCTTGTGGCCCCCCCAGAGAGCGGCGATGGACATGCCTGCCGCGGAAAGCCACCCTGTAGCCGTCTGGAGCCACTGCGGGCCGGTGAGTACAACCACCAATCCCGCCCCGACCGCGACGACGACAACGCCTCCAAGAATGACCACTCGCCAACGCACGGCACCTCCTCACGCATCTTCAACCCCCGCTAGCAATACGGCGCCCACCCGATCCAGCATGGCAGGTAGCACATGCTTGGCGTACCAGTCCACGATAGCGGTAGCTTGCTTGGCGAGGTTGGGGTCTCTGAGCTGGCTGCTTGTCGCCAGTAGGTGGGCCTTCGACAGGCCGAGCGCGTCCCCAGCGGCCTTTTGCAGGTCAGCCGGGGAGTGCCCCCCTTCCCGAAGGATCACGGTCAGCGCCTTATACAGCCGGGTAGGGTCGGGCGCTTCTCCCGGCCCATGCTCCAGCCGTAGCAGCACCTAGACCGTCTGCGGCATCTTGCGGGCGATGGACAGCTCGTAGAGCACGGTGCCGTGGTTGGCGCCTGCGGTCCCGAGCGCGATCACGTCGTTCTTCGCGAACTCGACCCGGTCCACGCCGTCGTCCTGCTCGACGAGGTTGTCGGTGGGGTAGTTGTCCTGCGTGTCACCCGCCGTGGCGTTTCCCAGGAAGGTGTTGCCGTCGCCAGCCGCCGCGTAGCAGTTGGTGCCACCTACGGACAGCGTGACGCTGTTCTGCGCCGCGCCGACACCGGCGATCAGCTGCGTCGAGCGTACGATCTCCAGCACTCCGGCCCAAGGGGCCTTGATCGTGATGGCGGGCCCCGCGGCTGTGCAGGGCACTGTCAGGGTGCGCCGGAAGTCCGCCAGCAGCTCAGGGGCCTGCGTGGGGACGTTGCTGGGCTTCATCGCCGGGGACACAAGCCCCTGCTCATAGGTGTTCCCGTCCACGGCCATAGCTGCCTCCCCGGTCTCGAGTGCTACAGGTCTACCTCGTAGACCACGCTGTTCTGCCCTCTGAGTCTACGGAGCCGCGCTGGCCCCGTCAACGACTTCTCCGCTGGCTCCCCACCTTGAGCGGCAAAGCCTCCAAAGCCATCCACGCCAGCGAAGCCGCCAGAGGGCGCGTCGCCTTCTTCGCCTTCTTCGCCTTCTTCGCCAGCTTCGCCTTCGGCACCCATCATGGACTGCTGCTGCTCAGCCATCGCGGCGTTTTGCACGCTCTGGATGTACGTGGGGCTGAGGATGATCTCGCCCTTCTTGTCAGGCATCGGCGGTAGATTGCGTGCCTCGCGTGCTTCGTCGACCGTCAAGTAGGCGGCGACCTCCTTGGTCAAGAGGTCCACCTCTTCCGACTCGGAGCGCGCGTCGAGCCCCTCGAAAGCCAGTTCGTAACCTGGATCCATAGGCCAAAGCACATGCTCGTTGATCTGCTGGGCAGCCCACTTGAGCGTGGGTCGCAGCCCCCGGTCTTGGCTCGCTTCGATTTTCTGGGCCTGGTTGCCCTCGTTTAGCGTCGACGTCTGACCGCGGTTGCCCAGCTGGAACCCGATTTCCTCGGGCGCGATCTGGAGCACAGAGCACATGACCCGCAGCAGCCAGTCCATGAAGTTAGACCACTCCATGTCCAAGTTGCTCTTCTGAATATCGATCCACTTGAGCCCGCCGCCCTTGCCCTCCAGATCCGTCACCTCAAGGATCGGAGCTCGCCAGGCGTTCTGCGCCCCCGTGACCATGGCGGTCCACTTGCGGCGGAAGGCACGCATCTGCGCACGCGGCACCAGCCCGCTGATGGCAAGCACGCCCTTGGCCGACGTGCCCTGGGAGTTGTGCACGGCCACCATGTTCCCGAGGAACGTGTGCTCCTCGTCGAACACCTCGACGTCGAACATCAGCTCGGTGCAGATAGGGATCGTGTCGATCACGTCGACAGGTACATGGTGGTACAAAAGGACGTCGGGGATGGCAGCCCCAGCTTCCTGCAACATGCGAATGGCCCGGGGGCGGCTGAGCCCTGCCACGCCCCTCCGTGTCCTGGAGATCATGCCGCGGTCCGTTTGGGACAGCTTGAGCCACAGCGGGCCGGCTGCAATCATCTCGGAGACGGCAATCGCAACCCCTGGATGCAGCTTGTCCCACCGGGTCTGAGATATTGGTGAGCGCGTGATCCCCGCGTTCTTGTAGTCCTGCAGGTAGCCGACCTTCTCGACGAAAGCCTCTGTGTCCTGCACGATCATGTCTCCCGACCTATTCCAGCCGGACCCCACGTCGTTGACAGCCACGCCCACAGACCACAGAAGCAATACAGCGTCCTGCCGCAGCCTGGCGTCCTCCGAGTACAGCGATGGCGTCCTGTACCCAGTCTCGTGAGTGCGTGTGCACCCGTCTGCGCTGAACCATCCTCGCAACACCGCAGACCGAAGCCATATCGGCAGCTGGAACAGCGCGTCGGCAGCACGCTTGCCGTCCGTAGACGGCTTGAACCCTAGATCGTACAACCAGCGGAGGAAAGCGCTGTGACCGATGGAGATCACCGGGATCCCCGCGACGCCGTCGGCTCGGGTCACGTGCTTGTTGTACTGTTGCCGCTTTGCGCGGACCCCGTGGCGCTCGCACACCGCCAGGAACTTTCCGAACAGCGCTGCGTCTTTCGTGTGATGCGGGAATACCAGCATGCGCTGTGGGCCCCGCTTCCCCGCGAGGTTGTTCCCGTGCTCATGTAGCCGCGGCCAGTAGCCGTCACCGATCGCGAAGCCAATCATCTCCCAGAACTCTGGGTCTTCGACCAGCTCTTGCGTTGGTACGAACTCGCGTCCCCGAGAGCCGCGGCCTTCGTAGACCTGGCCAACGCGCAGCAAGTTGAAGTCCATCGGCGCTTCTACTCCGCCGACCGCTACCAACAGGTGATCGCCGGGCACAAGCGCTCGCTGTTCTTTCCACCCAGGAGCGCTGTGCTGCGTCCCGGCAGGGATCACGCGGAAGCGGTGGTCGGGGCTCGTCTTCAGCTCTAGGCCGTTCCAGAGCTTCGTGCGCACCAATGGGCGCGGCCCCGTCTCGACAGCCGTCGCAGGCTGCCACCGATGGCCGTTCCAAATGTCAAACCTGTGCCCCGCGAGCTCGTCAATCCGCTGGAGCCCCGCACGCGTGGCAACCCGCAGGTCCCCGGAAGCACAAAAGTAGTTGGCGTTGTGCTCGAAACCGCTCAGCAGCGCTGTCACGGTCGAGATCATCATCTCGAGCTCGGAGTAGCCGTAGCCGAAGACACGCAGGCTACTACGCGGGTTGCGAATCGAGAACGACAGGTCAAGCGGTGAAAACTCGGCCGCTACCACCCCGTCGACGATCTGCACGTAGCGCACGATCTCCCCGAAGGGGTTGATCACGTCGGCGTCTGGGCTTGCTTGGCGAATCGAAGGTGCAGACAAAGCGCGCCAGGCCACAAGGTCTTTGCCTCGCGTGCGCCGCGCCTCGATGTGCGCCTGGTCATAGACCAGACTGTCACGCAGGAACAGCTTGAGAAACTCCAGCATCCCAGGCCGCCGCGTGCCCGACTTCGCGTCGTACACTTCCAGCGACCCGGAGGCACGGAGGATCTCTTCATACTTGCGGGCCTTCTTGTCCTCGCCGCGACCTTCTTTCTTTCCACCCCTCTTGCGCACGACGTAGCCGGGGCCGTGCTTGTCCTCTTGGGGATCAGCGTAGTAGGTCAACTGATTCATGCGCGTCTGCAAGTAGCCCGTGAAGGGCCCCACCCGCCGCGATAGCGTCGTTAGCATATCGTAGGACAAGATGGCCGGGCGTTCTCGGTAGCCGCCGAACCCCGTCAACGGCTCGTAGGGGTCCTCTGTCAACCCGATCCAGTCGGGCACCCCACCGCGGCCACGTGTCGTACCAGCCCGAGCTATGTCAGCCGCTTTTTCCATGAGCGTGTGTTCGCCCACCTCCTCCGCGATGGCTTCATACCACTCAGGGGAGATCCCCAACATGCCCGAGCGGCGCTCGAGGGCTCGCGTGCGCTGGTGCTCTTGTGCCTTGTAGAGGCTGGCTTCGTAGCCTTGGGCCAACGCGTGCAGGGTCGCGGTACCGGCGCCCACGGCGCGGGCAAAGAACCCCCCGAGACGCGCCCCTACGGTGCCAGGATGAAAGCGGACTAGCTTGGACACAGCGCCTCGCTACTCGTGCTTGGCGACCAGCGCGCCGCCCACAGTGCCCATGGAGCCCATCTGCCACGTGGTCGTCATGTCGCCGGCCTCGATGGACGCAGCGCAACGCTCGTCGAAGCTCTTGCGCAGGGGCTCCTCGGGCACCTCAGCGGGGGACGCCACTTCCGGTGGCACGCGTGCCACGGGAGTCTCCTCGTCGGCGTCGGGACCGGGCATGGGATCCACTCCGACGCTCTTGCAGAGCTCCTCGAACTCGGTGCCTGCCTTCATAGCCTTCTCCAACCCCAGCCGCTTGCGCACGCGTGCGCCCACGACTATGGGACTGCTACCTTGATACACCTCGGGGTGCGCTGTCCTGTCGTGAGCGTACAGCGCTGTCACGGCAGAGTAAACGGCCTGCCCGCGACGCTTGGTCGTTGGCAACACAGGCAGCACACCTTTGAGCTCGCCTTGTACCTTGCGCCACGCGGTGTTGATCAGCTCGCGGGCCTCGACAAGGTTGGCCGCTGAACCGGTGACACCCGCGGCTGCCAGCTTGGCCATGTGGGGCACCAGCGACGTGGGCACGTCGCCAGCATGCGGGCCCTCGCCGTCGTGCCGCTTACCCTTGGGGTCAGCGCACCACTTGCCGTCGCCGCCTTTGACATGCCAGACGCCTTGCCACTGCCGTCGGGTGCCGACCGGGTACTCTCTGCCCACGTCTATCTCCTACGCTGCGGTCGCAGTCTTCTTGCTGCCCCGCAGGTCCGCTTCCGCCTCGGCCAAGGGATCGTCGCCAAACCCGAAGGCCTCTTTGATGGCGTCCGTCGCCTTCTTGCCCGGTGGCTTGGGGCCGAATAGCGACGCGTTGGGGTCCGGTGCTGCAGCTGCGGCCAGCTGCGCGTACTTGCGGATCCCGGGGCCCAGGCTGCGCCCGTCTTTCTTGAGCAGCGCCGCCAGAAGGGCTTGCGACAGCATGTCTTTGTAGACGGGGTGGTCTCCGCCACCGAGCTCCCGATTCTTGAGCACGGCGCTGGGCAGACGTGCCTTGCGGTCGTGCATTTCCTTGAGCACGCCGGCCACCGTGCGCACCGCCGTGCTGAGGTTGTAGTCGGGGCTCGCCTGTCCTGCCTTGATCACGTAGGGGAGCATGGCGGCCAGCCGCCCCCGGGTCCGAGGGCGCAGAGCCTCGAGCACCGCTGTATCGGGGATCAGCTTGCCGAGCACGAGCCGGGTGACGAGCGTGCGCCCATCTTCGTTGAAGCGCTGCGTCTTGCGGTCGACATACTTGTCGACGTTCCTGATGTCGAGCACGCCCTCGGCCAACAGCGCGTCCCGCAGCCCCTTGCTACGCGAGCTGCGCAAGTAGCCATCCCAGGTCTCGTCGAGCGCTTCGCCCTCTGGCGTTTCACCCAATCCGTCTGCGATGGCCCCCAGCGTCTTTGGCCCCACTTTCTGGGCACGGCTCACCTGTTCGGCTCGCGGGTCCATGGCGCGGGTGAAGCTCTCGTTGTAGCGTCGCACCAGCTCGCGCGCCTCGTTCTTCGTCGTCGGCTCGGCCACCTCGCGCACGAGCACGGGGCGCTTGATTGCGTCGATGTCGGCAGCGCTCAGACCGTAGGACGCCGCTCGCTTCTTGAGGTGTTCCCGGTAGGCGTCGGCCGACTTGGCGTTGTCACGGACGCTCTCGTCGTCGTAGACGAGCTGCATCGTCATCGTCCGCGAGTTGCCCCCGAGCACGACGCCCCCGGGGGTGACAATCGGTGGGCCGTGGGCGGCGTCAGGATTGTCCGTAATCAAGAACTGGGGCTTGAGCCCGCTAGCGTGCTCACGCACGGCGAGCTGGGCTGACTTGCTGCGATGGTACTCGCGCTCTTGTACGCCCTCGGGGTAGTCTTTGCGGACCGCGAAGCCCTTGCGGTGGTCGTGGCTCGGAATGAGCTCCTCGGCGTCAACCACGCGGTACTTCGCTGGCTGCGCCACGGGCTTGCCGTCGTCGCCTGCGACGTACACCTCGGCGGCACTACCCTCGACGCCCAACCCGGTCCCAGTCTTGCCCTTGGGGCCCGCAGGCGCCTGCTCGTAGGACCGGGCGATGACGGCCTGCAAGGCAGCACGGTGCTCGGCGGGCACATGCTTGAGGGCGGCCTCGAGCGCTGCACGCTCCGGAGACACGTCTGCCTTGCCCTTGCCCGACTCGGCCGTGTCCACGCGTGTGTGGAGCAGTTTCGTTTCCTTCTTGCCGATCCAGCCGTGCTTGGCGGCCTGGTCAATCAGGCGCCGTACGCGCTTCGCCTGTCCCTTGCCGCCTTTGCCCTCGCGCAGCAGCCGCAGGGCTCGCAGGATCTCCCCGCGCATCTTGCCCTGGCGCTTGAGCCTGGCTTCCTTGTGCTGCTCGTTGACGAGCTTGGCAAAGTCCGCCTTCGTGTGACGCGTGTGCTTCCCGGTGCCCGAGTGCTTCACAAAGACGTGCGTGTCGTCGTCGCTGAGTACCTCCCAATGCCCCTCGGAGTCGCCAGCTCTGCCGCTGAATTTCGACCCGCGCTTGAGCGTCGCGGAGCGCGCTACGCCCTTGCCGGGGACGCGATAGTAGTAGCGCCACTTGGGCTTGGCTTTCCCGGTCGGGGTCCGCATGATGTACTTGTGGGGGCGCCCCTTGCGCAGCACCGTGATGGTACACGGGCACGGGGTGTCGTCGGACACACGCTCGACCAAAATCAGCTGCAGCCCACCCATCCTACAATCCCGGGCGCATGCGCAGCAGCACCATGCGCGTCAACGCCGGCTCGCACGTTCGGTCGAAGGCTGCCTCCCAAAGGTGCATGGGGCCCCCGACTCGCGTGTGCCTGTGGGCACTCTTCTCGGCCCACTCCCACACGGTGCGGCGCAGGTGGCCACCACACGTTGGCGCTGCCCTACTCAACGTCGCTGTCCACGAGGTAATACGCGGCTCCATCGTTGTCGAAGGAGGGTTGGTGGGGCAGCATGAAGCGCAGCTCGGCGTTCTCCCGCTGCCGCGCGAGCGCCGTCTGCACGAACTCTTCGTCGCTGAGCTCAGCGGTAGCCGCTTCGGCCAACGGGTCGGGGAAATTGTCGCCAAGGCCGTGGAACTGCGCCCGACTGTAGCCGGCCTGCTTGAGCAGCCGCTTGAAGCGCCACCAGTCGGGCCCGAAGTGCCTGTAGTAGTTGGGCTGCGCTTGCAAGAACTGGACTACGTTGTCGTAGAGCTGGTCGGGTACGGGCATGGTGCGACCTCCCGCTGCAAGCATAGCAGCGGGGGAGGGGGTTGGCTAGCGCGCCGCGAGGGCGCTCAGGGCTGCCTCTACCGGGGTGGGGCCGAAGTAGTACAAGCGCTTGAGCGCCCTCACGCCGGGCCTGGCTTGCCACACGCGACCCACCTGCGTCACAAGCACGTCCAAGTAGTCGTCACCGCCGAACTTGTCGACGTCGCACACCGCGTAGACCGTCGGCGGCCCGTCCGCGTCGGACACCGGGACGGTAGTCACCACCGTCGCCTCTGGGGACCCCGCAGGGGAGATCACCATTGCGGCGGTCGTGCCGTCGTGGCTCAGGCACCACACGCGCCCCTTCCTGTCGGTGTACTCTAGCAGCTTCATACCACCCACCTACTTTCGTCGGAGATCGTTGGGGTCAGCCGGAACGCCTCGTCCACGTGCTGTCGCTCCACGTCCATGTAGCCCTCGAGGTCCGCAATCGTGCGGGCCACCCGCCGCAAGCGCGTCTCGGCCGTGGTCAGCCAGGCGTCGGTCATGCCCAGCTGCTTGGCCCGGTAGCGGCACGTCTCAAGGTGCTTCTCTATCGCTCGAGGGAATATGCCCAGGTCGACCGGGGGCACGGTCCCGTTGTAGTCGTTGCCCAAGCGCTCCTGTTGGGCGCGCCAGGCACGAGCAACGCGGTTGCGGATCAGCGCCGAGCTCTCCCCCTGGACGCCGATGGTACGGATCAGGGCGTGCATCCTCGACAGAGTCACGCGCACGTCGCAGAGGGTGCCCACGCCAGCAGAGCCCCGAGCCCGGTAGCGCTGCACGAGGTCGTCGTCGCACGTACACACGGCCCCGGGCACCGTACGGTTGCCGCAGGGGCAGGGCTTCATACCGACGGCCAACAGGGTCAGCGAGCGAGTCAAGCGTGCCTTGAGCGTGCCCAGTACGATCCGCGGGAACTCGGTGACGTCGTCGAGGTATAGCACCCCGTACCGCGCCAGGCCGAGCACGCCCGGCATGTGCACGTCCCCGCACAGGTTGGCTTGGCTCACGGTGTGGTGCGGGGCCTGGAACGGCCGCACGCCGTGCTTCCCTCTGGCCACCCTTCGTGGCACGCGTGCCACGGCGTGTGCCGCGTTGACCTCGGTCCACTCGTCGGCGGTCATGTTGGGCAGGATCCCGCCCAGGCGCCGGGCCAGCATGGTCCGTCCCGAGCCCGGCGGGCCTGCCAAGACGATCCCGTGCATGCCAGCCGCGGCCACCTCACATGCCCGCACAGCGCCTGTCAAGCCGCGCACGTCGGCCATGTCGTCGAAGGTCAGCATGACGAGTCCTCCTCGTCTATGTACTCCTCTGGCAGCCCGAAGATCACCAGGCGGCCCAGGAACCGCGCCTCAGCCACGTAGCCGGTCCACTTGAGGTCTCCTGTTGCTCTGCGCCACACCTCCCAGTAGCGCAGTTTGGCGTCGGACTTGTGGTCTCGTGCAGCGTAGAGCACGCCGAAGGCCTCAGAAGACGGGTTGCGCGGATCCTTGCCAGCGCCGCTACACTGCGCTAGCCACACCCAATCGGGATGGTCGTGTGCCAATCGCTCGTCGCGGTAGATGGCCTCGCATTCGAAACCCTCGGTGTGGCAATCCTGAAGCCGAGCGCTGCCGTGTTCAGCGACCCAAGCGTCGCGTTCCACCTCTGCTAGTGCCTGCGCACGCTCGGCGGCCCACGCGGCAGCGCACGTCTCGGCCGCCGCCAGGGCCGTCTCGAGATCGGTTGCCGCCAACTGGTCAGCGTGGCCCACCGCCACGACGACAGCGGAGAACGCGTCGCTGTGGTTGCAGTGTGGGGACTCCTCCAGCACCTTCGCGTCCTCGGTGAGCAGCCAGCACTGCGCCTTGGCGATGGCAGTGCCGAGAGCTACAGCCTCGCGCAGCTCCAGGTGGCGCGTTTGGCGTTCGTGGTACTTCTCGGCCAAACCCACCACAGCTCCCGGTGAGGGGTACGCATCCCACTCCAGCAACTCCTCCCCGACCATCTCGCCCTTGTCGTTGTACGTGGGGACAGGACCGCACCGGCTGGCAATCCCTGCCATGTTCAAGTAGCCCACGCGCAACTGCGCCACGCCGCTGGAGGGCACGAAAGCCAGCTCCAGTGCGCGCTGCCCTGGCGTCAACGGGCCCGAAGTCTCACTGGTGGGCGACACGTCCAGCAGCATGTTGGACTCGCGCCCCGCTGGCTTGCCTTTGGCGTACGCGTCCCGCTGCCCCCGTGGGGTCAGAAGGAACCGAACTTGCACCACGTTGCTCATCTTCGCCCCCTTAGCGGATCGTGATCTCGCCAGCGATCAACGCCTCCTCGGCGCCCATCACGGTGTTCTGCTCGCACACCGGGCAGTCGTAGTCCACGGCGTCTGGCTCCGTGCTGTCACGCGTCCAATCCTGGCAGCTCGTACACCAGCCCGTGTAGAGCTCCTGAGCGTTGCGGTACGCGGCTTCGGTCACGAGTCCTTGCACCTTCGATTTCGGCATCTCTGCACCTCCAGACAGGCTCCCTCGCGAGGCTGCTTCCTTGTTGCTTGATCGCTTTGCGGAAAGATCGTCTTTGGGAGTTGGTTTCGTCGTCACGCAGGCACCTCCCGCCCCACCTCGGGGCGACTCGGCCGGGGACCTCCCCCAGACGCTCTCAATCTAGCGCTTACCGTCTTTAGTAGCTAGCACAAAGTATCTCGCCGGATGCTACTCTCCGGCCTACCGCTCCTGCTTGCGCAAGTAGCGGTAGGCCGCGATGGCCTCGGCCGTCTCCTTCTTGGTCGCGGTGGGGTCGTCGTGCAGGCGCGTGAGCTCGCGCTTGAGGGCGTCTGCCGCTGTCTTCCACTCGGCCTTGGTCAGCTCGGTCACGTCGCCTCCTCAGCCCCCTGCGGGAACTGCCCGTCTGCTTCCATGATGGCGCGACCGACGACCTCGACCACCTGGGGGACTACCGTGTCCCCAACAGCTTCAATAGCCAGTCTGTGGGCACGTCGAGCCAATTTGAGGGGTAGCCCTGGAGTTGGAGAATCCAACGAGCCGAAAGCCGCCGGGACGGTGCGCGGCTCTTCGCCTTCGCGCTGGCCTCGTTCCCATCGGTGGGCAGGCCACACATGTGCGCCACCTGATCCTCCAGGCGCCCCTTCGAGGCTGCCCGTTGCACTAGCGGCGACGCAGCCCCGTCCGCACACCTGGGGGTACCCCAGTCGCCCGCCTTCTCGTCTATGGCGTCCAGCAGGGTTGTCCCGGGGTTGCCCTTCTTCGTGTAGCCGTGGCGCCGGCTGCTCTTCACGTCGCTCCGCGTCGGCGTCGGCCAGTCGGGCTTCGCCTGCGCGTCTGCCTCCCGAGCTGCCCCCTCCAGGCTCAGCGCCCCTCGCGTGGCGTACTGCGTCCTCCCATCCCCCGGGCTGCCGTTGTTGCTCGACCCGTAGCGCGATTTCGTCGGAGTCGGCCAGTCGAGCAACGATCCAGACTCGCTTGCGCCCACCTTGGTTGAGCTTGCGTCCGCCTTGGGGGGCTCCGACAGCGCGAGCACCCACCACGAACGGCCAGCAGGCGTAGCCGAGCGCTTCCAGCGCGCCGAGTACCGCGTCAGCCCCGCGAGATTTGAGAGCAGGGACGTTTTCAAGAAGGACCCAACGGGGTCGGAGTCCTTCGATGAGCCGGTGGGCTTCCCACCACAGGCCAGACTTGGGCCCGTTGATCCCTTCTCCCTTGCCTGCGCAGGAGATATTTGTGCAGGGGAATCCAGCGCACACGAGGTCTGGACGCCCGACAGCAGCGAGTACAAGCTCAGTTGTGAGCTCACGCACGTCGGGGTAGCAGGGCACGGATGGCCAGTGCTTGCGCAGCACGAGCCGCCTGAACGGCTCAGCTTCGCAGAAGAGAACCGTGGACATGCCGGCGCCCTCGAGTCCTTTGGCGATCCCACCGATCCCTGAGAAGAGGTCGACAACACGCACACTCCTACCCCTCAGCCGGG
>Ga0307992_1001224_pt1 | contig 15361 bp, 11 predicted proteins | sample EllFjometagen133_FD_203162 | JGI IMG/M metagenome (GOLD analysis project Ga0307992, IMG submission 203162) | Marine microbial communities from Ellis Fjord, Antarctic Ocean - #133 | ecosystem: Environmental > Aquatic > Marine > Unclassified | place: Southern Ocean | collected 2014-10-08
TAAATTTCTTTTTTTGTAAGCTCAGCTAGATCAGCAGTCCCAGTATAATCTTCATAGCCATCCGCCGTTGCTCCAACCTGATATTCTCCTTGTTCCATTAGTTCTTCCCAGAAGAAAGCTTTTCCTAGAGTATTAGTCATATTAACAGCGCTATAATCAAAACCAGTAACCGAAACTGAAGCTTCCAGAATTGGCTCCTTAGTTTCATTGTCTGAAACTATAACCAATAAAGAATCTACTGAATTTTCAACACAAGCCACTTGAACATTAATCGCTTCTCCTGCTGGTAAATCAAAAGGACCTGCCGGATCAATATTTATTAACTCATAAATAGGATTATTAACTGAAAAAGTATAATTACCGGGACCAGCATTTTCTATGCCAATAATACCCTCCGCACTTGTTGCTAAATCGTTCTCGTCAAAAAAATAAACCGGCTGAGGATTCATATCTTCTGTATACCCAATAATCCGACCCCCTTTAATAGCTACACTTAGCCCGGAAATAGCAAGACCACTTTCATTTTTTACTGTCACAGCAATATCTCCCAGCTTATTAAATTGTAAAGATCTAGCATTCAACTGACCGTCGACTACAATAATGTGTTCATCAACGGGATGGAAAGAGCTAATAGGATAAGGAGGAAAAGTAGTAACTGTTTCGTAACCAGAACGTTCTAATTTTATTTGATAGCCATCTTGAGAGGCTGGCATACCATATAGGGCTACGTTACCAATACTATCTGTCCCTGTATTAATTAGCACTTGAGGGTCTAAATTGGGATTAGAAATTTCTACATCACAATCAGCAACTCCCACCCCTTCAAGATTAATAACATTGATGTTTAAAACTCCTCCTACCCCTGCTTGCTCTAAAATATCAGGATAGATGCTAGATACTAAAATTACTTCTTTCTTTTTAAAGGAGCTGGGCCAAATAACTTCTAGCCTAACTACTTTATAATCAGAAGGATTTTCGTCCTCAGGGAAAACTCCATCCATTTCATCATCTGAAAATTTGACTTCTGTTTCAACTTGGAAAGAATATCCTCCTTTTTCTATCTCTTTAGCTTGAGGCAAATTACCCGCTGGCACTCCTCCAACCGTACCAACTTTATTATAAGCCATAGATTTTATGGTCTCCATTTCTTCATTGGCTAAATAAAGTCCCATTGTTCTTAGTTTGGAATCGGCTACTATCTTGCTAGCCAACATAATCATTCCGTAAAAACTTAAAGTAACAATTAATAGAAGGAAGATGGAAATTAAAACTTCAATCAGGGAAACTCCTTTAAATTTTTGCCAGCTTTGTTTTTTCATGAAACTCATTGTCTGACCTAATTATCTAAAGCGTTTAAATAAACTTTATATTTCAAGTTTTGAAACTATTCTATGTGATCCATAATTGAATACATCGGTTGCAACATAGAAATAGCAAAAAATCCAACTGCGCTTCCAATAATAATCATCAAAACTGGCTCAACAATAGAAGCCATGTTTTTAGTTAGCGCATCTACTTCTTGTTCATAAAAATCAGCTAGCTGCTTCAAGATAGAAGTACTCATGCCAGTTTTTTCTCCTACTTTTATCATTTGAATCACCAGTGGAGGGAAAATATTTGATCTTTTTTCAAGTACAACGTTCAGAGCTATACCCTTTTTCACTTCTTCGGCTGCTTCCTTTATCGCTTGCGAATAGTATATATTGGTTACTGCCAGAGAAATTATTTTTAAGGCCTTCACCACTGGGACTCCTCCATCTAACATAGAAGAAAGAGTCCGACAGAAACTAGCAGAGTTAATTTTAATAGTGATAATTTTAATTATGGGACTTTTTAACGTAATGAAACTAATTACTTTTTTACCTAAATAACTTTTGAGAAAAAACTTTATTCCAACTCCAACCATGGCAACCCCCCCTAGAAATAACAACAAATGATTTCTTAAAAAGTCACTGGCAAAAATAATTATCCTAGTAGGCAGTGGGAGTTCAATTTCTAATTCAGAAAAAATTGTAGTAATCCTGGGGATCACTACAATCATCATTACAATCCCAATGGCAAATGTAGCTGCTAACACAACTCCCGGATAAATCATTGCCCCTTTCACTTTACTTTTTAAATCGTGATCTTTTTTAATTTGTAGAGCTAAAAGCTTCAAAGCATCTTCTAACTTACCTAGAGTTTCCCCTACTCTTATCATATTAATATAAATTAAGGAGAAAACATTGGGATGGTTTTCTAGAGCCTCGCACAAAGGAACTCCTCGTCTTACATCCTTAGAAACATTTTTTAAAACAACTTGGAAATAAGGAGATTTCACTTGATTAGCTAACATTTCTATGGATTCCGGTAAACTCACTCCCCCTTTGACCATAACGGCCAAATGACGAGTAAACATTAATTTGTCCACCAAAGAAACACTTTTAAAAATTGAAAAATTAAATGATTTAAGCTGATTCTTTTTCTTCTTTCTGATTTCAATCAATGTAGGAATAAATCCATCTTTTTTAAGTTTCCATGCCAAATTTCTCTTATTTTCCGCCTCAAGTATCCCTGAAGTTTTTTCCCTTTTTAAATTTTTAGCTTCATAATAATAAAAAGCCATCAGTTTTGATTATCCGTTATTAGTTTTATTCGCTATTAGCTTGCTGTTAATTATTGAATATAAATTGATCATTGCTCATCTGATACTCTCAATATTTCTTCTATCGTTGTAATTCCTAGAGCTGCTTTTAAAAATCCATCTTCAAAAATTTTTCTCATTCCCTTACTCCTCACTTTTTCTTCAATCTCAACTGCACTTTTTTCTTGAGTAATCATTTTAGATATTTCATCATCCACTTCCAACACTTCAAAAATACCAATTCTCCCCTTATAACCACTTTGGGCACAACGATCACATCCTTTCCCCTTCCTAAAAGTTATATCTTCCAGGGAATGGACTCCTTCTAATTTTGGAGAAATACTATGATCTTTCTCCAAGAGGGCCTTGAGAGTATCTGCATCTATCTTTTTTTCTAGAGTTTTTATTTGCTCTTTGTCTAATTTAAAAGAAATGGCACAGTGAGGACATACTTTCCTAACTAGACGTTGAGCAATCACCAAATTTAAGGTAGAAGCTACCAAAAATGGTTCTACTCCCATATCAATCAAACGAGGAAATGCTCCAGAGGCTGAATTAGTGTGAACAGTTGAAAGTACTAAATGCCCCGTCATGGCTGAATGAGCTGCAATTTCTGCCGTTTCGGTATCTCTAATTTCTCCCACCATAATAATATCCGGATCTTGTCTGAGCAAAGATCTTAAACCTGAAGAAAAAGTAAGTCCTATTTTAGCATTTGCTTGAGTTTGATTAACTCCCGGCATTCGGTATTCAATGGGATCTTCAATGGTATTAATATTTACCTGCCGTGAATTTAATAAATCAATTATTGTATACAGCGTAGTAGTTTTCCCACTTCCAGTAGGACCAGAAATTAAAATCATACCGTTAGATTTCCGTAAAGCCGCTTGGACTAATTCTAAATCTCTGCCTTCCATTCCTATTTGTTCTAAAGTGAACCCTTTGGAGGATTCATCCAATATCCTCATTACAATTTTTTCTCCACCATATACAGGAATTACTGAAACTCGAAAAGAAACATTAAGATTATCGTCAGCTATTTTAAAGCGCCCATCTTGAGGAAGGCGATGTTCGTCAAGTTTTAAATTGGAAAGCACTTTAATTCTAGCAACAATAAAAGGTAAAATTTTATTAGGAAGTTCCATAATATCATGAAGGATTCCATCAATTCTATATCGGATTGTTATCCCCCCCTCCTTGGGCTCTATATGGATATCACTAGCCAACTGAAGAATGGCGTGTTTAATTAGAGTATTGACAATTTTTACTACCGGTAAATCAGTCGCCATTTTCTCAAGATCTTCTTTCCCGCTATTTTTTACCAACGCCGTTTGAGAATTTTTTTCAATTATCTCTCCAAATTCTGTCTGCAAAGATTTTTGGTATTGGTTTAATATTTTTCGGATTGATTGTTTCGAAGTTAAGCAAGGAACAATTTTAGATTCTGTTTTTTTCCTAATAAAATCTATGACCGGCAAATCGTCAGGATCAAGCATGGCTACTTTTAATTTCCCTTTGTCCTGTTGAAAAGCAACAATATTATTTTTTCTAGCAATTGATTCCGGGATAATTCTAAGTACATCTTTGGGAATAAAAACATTCTCCAAATTTACATACGGTATTCCATTAATATAAGCATAGGCTTTGCTTAATTGCTCATCGGTAATTTTTTCTGAAGAGACTAAAGTATCTGCCCATTTTTCTCCAGTAGTATTTTTTTGAGCTGATTGAATGTCTTTTTCTTCGACAAGACCTGAGTCTAACAAGAATTGAGCTAATTGTTTATTGTTAGTTTTCATTTCTATTTTATTGAACTATTTTCTTTTTATTATAATAACACATTATTTCTTTTCTCTCTAGCCTAAAATAAAAATACAATGTATACTACGAAATAGTTTTAAAAATACCAACGGGGATTTAGTAGTATAAACCGTTGGAAATTATTTATAGAAAATAAAAAACAAAATAAATCAATTATTATGGACAACCTATCTCCCTCCAGAGAATCACTCAAAAATTCTAATCTCAGCCCAGTAGATCCAGCCTTTCGTCCTGCCACAACATCGGATGATCTATCAATTCCTCCTCCACCTAGCAATTTACCGGGGAGTTCTAGCTCTGTTTCATCAGACCAATTGAACCAACCAGAAGCTTCACTGCCCAGTGATCTTCCTACTGCAAACCCCCTCACCGATCAGCCTACATCTTCCGATGTAAAATCCACAGGAATAAATTCTGACCAACCAGCTAATGGATTACTCAATTTGAAAGAGTTTCCTGAATTAAAAAATCCCCAGGAGAATAATTCTGAAACAAAAAAAGTACTTATTGTCGGAGGGGTTATAACTACTATTATTTTTCTTACTGCGGGAGTTTTATTCTTACTTACTAAAAATAAAACCGATAAATCAACTGATACTGAACAAGTTTCCAGCGATACTACTATTTCTGAAGAAACTACCATCCCAAAAACCTTTTCTGATTCCACCGAGCCAAAAAAAATCGGTGGAGAAACAACACTTGAAGAAGATGAAAAAAATCTTACCGGAGAGGAAACAGTTACGTCTAAGGAAAATACCACTACTCAAAAACACATTACTCTTCAGGAAGATGCTAATTTACTGGAAGTATTAGAAGGTCATTTCTCTGAAATAACTAAAGAGGATACTCAGAAAGAAGTCCAAATACATTTTTATGATGATGCGGGAGAGAAATTAGATTTAGAAGAATTAATAGAAGAATTAAAATTAATGGTACCTGATTATGTGGCTGAAATACTTACAACCAATTATTATTATTTTCTAGCTCAAACACCATCCAGTGAGATTCCTAAGGTTAGCCTCGTTTTAGAATCTAAATTTTCTGAGCATCAAAAAACCGAAGAAGTGCTAAGACGTTGGGAAGCCTACCTGGTTAGAGATTTAAAGAATTTTGTTTTCTTAGGAGAAGACGCAGATTTCTTTAAGAATTTCGTTAATGAATCTGAGCTTTACTCTCTAGAATTTTATTCCAGTGGTAAATATCCCGGAGGACGTTATCAAAATTTCCTGAAAGATGGTTCTATTTCTTTAAATTACATCGTTATGCGAGATAAAATTGTCATTACTAACAGCTTTGAAGCTTTAGAAAAAACTATCAAACATATAAAATCAGACGAAGACCTTTAGAAACATAGCTTTTGGCAAGCTTTTTATAGGAACTTAAAAAAGACGGGATTCCCCGTCTTTTTTAAGTTCCTATAAATAAAACACTCTTACATCATTCCGCCCATGCCACCGCCCATTGGCATTCCTCCGCCCATACCCATGCCACCGCCCATGCCAGCCGTTGCTCCTGCGTCACTACCACCTTTTTCAGGAAGATCAGTCACAACTGCTTCCGTGGTAAGAATCATAGAAGCTACTGAGGCTGCGTTTTCTACAGCCGAACGAGTTACTTTCGCAGGATCAATAATTCCCGCTTTTATCATATTTTCATATTTATCATTAGCAGCATTGTAGCCTTCATCTCCTAAAAGATGAGCAACTTTTTCTACAACTACTGACCCTTCCTTACCTGAATTGATAGCAATTTGTCTTAACGGTTCTTCTAGCGATCTTCTTAAAATATCTAGCCCCACTTTTTCATCTCCTCCTACATTAACCTTATCAAGAGCCTTGATGCTTCTAATTAAAGCTACTCCACCGCCAGGCACAACTCCTTCAACCACTGCTGCTTTTGTGGCCTCTAGAGCATCTTCTACTCTGTGTTGTTTTTCTTTTTGCTCTACTTCAGTAACGGCTCCTACCTTCAAAACAGCTACTCCTCCAGATAATTTAGCCAATCTTTCTTCTAGTTTTTCTCTATCAAAGTCGGAATCACTTTCTTTAATTTGATTCTTAATGTTAGCAATTCGATCCTGAATGACCGATTTTTTACCAGCACCAGAAATTAAGGTTGTATTTTCTTTAGTAGCCACTATTCTGCCACAAGATCCTAACATTCCTATCTCTGTTTTCTCTAATTTCATCCCTCTTTCTTCACTAATAAGAGATCCCCCCGTAAGCATAGCAATATCTTCCAACATTTCTTTGCGACTATCCCCAAAACCAGGAGCTTTAATTCCTAAAGCGTTGAAAGTTCCCTTGAGTTTATTGACCACTAGAGTAGCTAGAGCTTCTCCATCAATATCTTCTGCAATAATAACAATATCTTTTTTACCCGACTGAGTAACTTTTTCCAATAAAGGAAGAATTTCATTAATGGAAGATATTTTTTTGTCAGTAATAAGAATTACAGGATCTTTAAGCTCTGCTTCCATACTCTCTGTATCGGTTATCATATATGGAGAAATATACCCTTTGTCAAATTGCATACCTTCAACAATGTCTTTTTCTAAACCAAAAGTTTGAGATTCTTCTACGGTAATTACTCCGTCATTACCTACTTCTTCCATAGCGTCGGCAATCATTTTACCCACTTCTTCGTCTTGGGCAGAAATTGTTGCTACCTGAGCTCTTTCTGATTTATCCTTAACAGGTTTAGCCATTTTCTTAATTTCACCGACAACTGCTTCTATGCCCTTGCCGATTCCTCTTTTCACCGCAATAGGATTAGCCCCAGCGGTAACATTTTTCATTCCTTCTTGAGTAATTTTTTGAGCTAAGATAGAGGCAGTAGTAGTTCCGTCTCCAGCAATATCACCAGTCTTGCTAGCTACTTCTTTTACTAATTCTGCTCCAATGTTTTCAAATTTTTCTTCTAGTTCAATCTCTTTAGCAATAGTTACTCCATCATTAGTAATAGTAGGAGATCCAAATCCTTTGTCTAAAACAACGTTTCTCCCCTTAGGACCTATAGTTACTTTTACAGTATCTACGACCTTGTTAACTCCTGACAGCAATCGCTGTCGAGCCTTTTCGTTGAACTTTATTTGCTTAGCCATTTGTTTATTATTAATTATTAATTAAAATCATTTATCGTAATCTTCAATATATAAAATAAACTAGCACTCGTCAAGTAGGAGTGCTAGTTTTATATGCTATTCTCGAATAATTCTAATACCCGTATGCTGGTTCGTTGCTGTGTTTCTGTTTAATCCTAATATATTCAACTCTTTTAAATACTCCCTGACTCTTATCCCATTCCCCTTTGACATGTAGTCTCCAGTAAGTCTCTAGATTACTCAGAGATCTGTTTTCTCCTTTATAGGTAATCTTTGAATCTCCTTGTTTGATTGTAGTCACACCTGTCTTATTTAAGCTATGAGCCGCATAAATCAAATTGTTAATCGGATCAACAGCATAGACATCAACTACTATAATTCCCTTCTTATCTTTGTAAAGCTTGTCCTGAGAGCCTTCTTCTACCCGACATTTGGCAGGAACAAAATACTGAGGGAATCTTCTGCCTCGACAGGTTATTCGATCACCTGGTTCTAGCTCAAAGAAATCCACATTAACTCCATACTTGCTAAGAAGCTCTGTTTTTTTAGGATTAGACAGAGCTAGATTGAAATTATAGAGATGACCATTTTTCTTAACAACAATCAATCCCATCTCGGGGATTACATTCATTACCTTAGCATCCTTAATTTTAGCTCTCTCCCCACTATTTTCATCTTTAGCAGAAACTACTGTCGGAAGAATTGCCAACAAGCTTACCGCCAGTATCATGGTTAGAATTTTTTTCTCCATTTCTTTTTTAATTTTTATTTATTAAGTTAAAGTTATAATTTTTTTGATTTCTAATTTAACTAATTATAATTAAACTAAAAATTAAAAGCAACCTATCTCAAAAAATCATTCTATTTTACAATGTAATTTACCAAGCTGGTTTTTGAATGGGGTCTCTAGTCCCAAAGAAAGATTTTCTTATAAATAATTCTTCATAGGCTGAAAGTAATTTAATTTCTGATTTAAGCCAATTCAAATCTTTTTCTACTCTCATCTTGCCTACTTCTCCCATGGCCTGACTCTTACCTTTATTGTCAATAATTCTAATAATCTCTTTGGCAAAAGTAAGTTCATTATAATCAGCGATCAATGAACCTGCCTTTCCGATCTTATTGCGTCCAATCCTAGAATCAAAAGACACTATGGGTTTTCCGGCTGCCATGTATTCAAAGACAGAGTCCCTCAAAACACTTTTCTGTTGTCTGACCGGTTCCGGCACTAATCCCATTTCTGCATCGGTAAGATATTCTAAAAACCTTTCTTGATTTAACCACCCTGGAAAATAAACATTTTTAAAAATATTTTTCTTCCGAGTATATCTTTTTAGTTTTTCTTTGTCTTTTCCTTCTCCGGCTAGAATAAAAAGAATATCATCTCTACCTAATTTATTTACAATTAAATCTATGGCTTGCAAGAGTTTAATGACTCCTCTTTCTATTTTTAAACTTCCAGCATAAAGCGCTAAATGGTTAAACCCCTTTTTATAATTCCCATTAAGTAGAGGTTGATAAAAATCTTTTAAATCTGGTAAGGGTTCTATGGTAATAATTATATTTTTCCTTTCCTGAATTAAGCGAACAATTCTAGCTTTCTGCCTAGAATTAGGAACAATAATTAAATCGGCTATGTTTAATGCTAGTTTTTCAAACTTTTTCAGAATACTTAAAGCTAATCGATTATTTTTTTTCATTCCCGTCTCTCCGTATTTAAGCTTCTCAGGATAAGACTCATTCATCTCGTAAACAAATTGATAGCCTAATAATTTATAAAATAATCCAACCAGGGTTAGAGTATCAGTTGGATTAACTAAATGAATCACGTGAAATTCTCTTTTTAAATAAAGACCAAACACCAATAAGCTGACTTTCATAAAATCTAGCGTTTCTCCCAAAGTAAATGTAAAAAAATTATTTCTAGAGAAAAATTTCCAATAATAAAATATTGTTATCCCTTCTAATTTATAGGTACCTAATTTTCTTTTGTTTTTAGAAGGACAAATAATTTTTACTTCATACCCATCTTTTTGAAGAGAGGTTGCCTTTTTCCAAAGACGACGATAATCCGGGACAGGATGATTGTTGGTAATAAATAGTATTTTCTTTTTCATAGAATTTAAATAATCATTAAATTTTAATAACAGAGTTTTATAACGTAAAAAGGGTAAAAAGTCAAACAAATGATTAAAATTTAAAATTTTCAAACACAATTGGTCATTCCCGCCCTGCTTTCCTGCCTACCGTCAGGCAGGCGCTGGATAAACTCCGGCGGAAATCCCGGAACGTCTATTGTCTTTGCGAGTCTGCCTTCAGGCAGACGAAGCAATCCCTGTAAGACAACAAGTATCGGGATTGCTTCGTCATTACACTTCGTTTCATTCCTCGCAAAGACGAAAGATATTCCTTGATTTAAAATTTCTCATAACTAATAACTTCATAGGCTTTCAACTGTTGCCACTTCCACATTCTTAACCATCAAATATTCATAAACTTTTAAAAGTTCTTCCACTGAAGTTTCCCATTTAAAATTTTCATTTTCCATCCTTTGTTTACCAAAGTTTCCCATTTCTTCCCGAAGCTCGGGGCTATCCAAAAGCTTTACAGCAATTTGAGCGTATTTTTTTTCATCATTATCTTGGACATAAACGGCTGCTCCCTTAGTATTCAGACGTAATTCTTTTAAGTCATAAGCTAGGACTGGTAATCCAAAAGCCATATATTCCAAAATTTTATTATGCAATGAATTGTCAGTATAATCATTCTTTGGCTCTGGCATTAGCCCTAAATCGGCTTGATTAAAATAAGCCTTAATAGCTTGCTGGTCAGCCCAGCCAGTAAAAGTAACTTGTCTTTCAATCCTGAATTTCTGAGCCATCTTTTTAAGTCGTTCAAAGTCATCGCCTTCACCCATTAGAATAAAGCCAATATCCTTTCTCTTCAGACTATGAACAATGAATTTAATACTTCTAAGTAACTTATCCACTCCGTCTTGCGGACCCATGACTCCAAGATAAACACAAAGATACTTAAATTTTCTTTTAAGTTTTTTAACTTTTTGCTCTATTTCAAAATTAACATCATTTGTATTTAATTTTGCCAAATCAGGGGCAGAACGCACTACTACACTGGGACATTCAATTTCCTGTCGCTTTTGAACAAATTGTTGACCAGAAACACAAGTAGTTAAGTGAACATCACAAACTTTAAGCGATAAACCCTCTAGGAAACAAAGTAGTTTATAAATTAGGTGCTTACGAGATTTAGAAAACTTACATAAAAACATTTCCGGCACTAAATCATGTTGATCAAAAACAAATTTAACCCCAAATAATTTATAGAAGATAGCTATTAAGAAAAACATATCAGGAGGATTAGCTGCCTGAATAACAGAAAAGCCTTGAGTTACTGCCACTTTAAGGCTTAGATAAAAACTCCAGAACAACGAATAACTATACTCAAAAATATAACCTAACCAACTGTTAGATTGGGGTGGTTTTAAATAGCGATAAATTTGAATTCCTGCAATCTTTTCAGATTTCTTTTGCCCAAGTTTCCTGGGGGAAATAACAGTCACTTTGAAGCCATTGCGCTTCAAAGCTTCCGCCTCCATCCAAAACCTTCTATCTTGAGGTACCGGTAAATTTTGAACTAGTAATAAAACTGATCTTTTCATAATTTTAAATAATAGGTTTTATAGAGAACTTAAGAGGCTCCAATCCCTCGGGCTGCAAACCAAAAAGTTCTAAAGATAACTAAGATGTCTAAAAGAATAGATAAGTTGTCAATGTAATAAATATCATAATCTAAATTTTCGTGGATACATTTTTTCCTATCCGCCGTAACTTGCCAAATGCCAGTAATTCCCGGCTTCACTAAAAGACGCTCTCTTTGGTAAGAATTATATTTTTTAACAATAAATTGCATTTCCGGACGAGGACCAACCAAACTCATATCCCCTTTAAGAGAATTGAAAAACTGAGGGATTTCATCCAAGCTAGTTTTCCTTAAAAATTTCCCTATTTGAGTAATTCGTTTATCTTGTCTGTCGGCCGGACAATAAGCATATTTAATGGTATTGGTTCTCATGGTACGGAATTTATACATTTCAAAAGGTACTCCGTCCTTACCTATTCTCTTTTGTTTAAAAATAATGGGACCTTTAGAATCTTTCCTAATTAAGATAGAAACTAAAAGAAAGACAGGAGCCAACAAAATTAAGGCCAAAATAGAAAATACAATATCAATCGCTCTCTTAATAACTCTGGTGGTAATACTTATTCTTGGCTCTTCTGTTTTAAGAAAAGGAATTCCACCAAAAGAATGTAGGACCACTCGGTGCAGTGGCTCTTTAATTAAGTTGGGAATAAATCGATAACTGATTTTATTTTTTAAACAAACTCTAGAAATTTTTCTTATATCTCCTTCTTTAATTGCAGGAGTAGCTATAAATAGCTCCTCAATGCCTTCTTGGTGAATAATTTTTTTGAGATCGGCCATTTTTCCTAAAACGGGAACTTTTGCCCTAGTTTCTTCAGAATTAGTTTTTATTCCAGTTCCCTTCTTTGCCTTATTATCAATAAAGCCTACTGGGAGATAACCCAACTGTGGAGATTCAAAAAGTTTTTTCAAAAGTAATCTTCCAGTAGGGCAAACATCATAAATGGCAATTTTTTTGACCCATTTCCCTTTTTTATGGTTAGCTCTAATCGCTTTATAGAAAAGATAGCGTTCTACTGCCACTAGGAAAAGGCCAGTAGGAAAACCAAAAATTATTAAATTTCTAATAAAATCAAAATCTAATCTTAAAGCAACTCCTAGGAAGAAAGCTAGTAAAAAGCCAACAGTTAGAGCTTTTATAGCTTTTCTTAGCTCTTCAAAATTAAAGAAGGAAATTTCTCTCCGATAAAGACCAAATGTCCAAAAAATTATTAATTGAGAAATAACAACCCAAACTAGCCAGTAATAAACGCTTCCTAACCCAAAAACAGAGCCATTTGGTAAATTCTCTATTAAAAGATTTCCTCGACCAATCTCTCTGTTTTGAATTTTTAAGAGTAAAATTGGCAAATAAAAACTTACCCCGACAACTATCAGGTCTACAAAAAACTTGAATAAACTTATTAATTGATTGTGTCTTCTATCAGTCATATTATGTGACTTATATAGTTTACAATTTATTATCTGAGCTTAAAAACCCTTCAAGAAATATACTTCGGTAGTTAAAAGCTCAAATTTTGTTAACCGATAATATAAGCACGAAAATACAAATTAGTCAATAGTGCAAGACTAGATTTCTAAATTCAGTAGGAATGCCCTTGACTTTTTTTACAAAGTATGCTTATATGTACTGTTAACCTTTAAACCCTATAAATGGAGAATAAAGCAGGTTCTATTTTGGAAACGATTAGAAGCAAGTGGCAATTTATTGGAATCGTGACATTAGTTGTCGCTTCATTAACTTTTGCCATTAGTGCTATCATCCCACCCACCTATTCTAGTGAGGTGCGACTTTTGATTCTGCAGAAGAACCTCAATGTTGATTCCTACCGAGCAGCTAAATCTTCTGAATTCGCCGGAGAAGTAATCAAAGAGGTAACTCAATCTGCTAATTTTATGCAGGGAGTTTTGGAAAGTAAACATGGTATTGAGGATAATTTTGGCAATGATCCTAAAGAAAGATTGAAGAAATGGAATAAAACTATAATCACTAATAAGGCAACTGGAGCGGGAATAGTCAGTATTAAAGTACTTCATAAGGATTTTATTGAGAATAAAGCTATTATGAATGCTGCCATTGAAAAACTGCTTTTTGACGGAAAGAAATACCACGGAAATGAAAATATCTCTCTCAAAAATATCAGTGGACCTGTTTTTTCTGAAAAACCGGAATACCCTAAAGTATTTTTGAATACTTTAATTGGTGGAGTGATAGGTCTTTTATTGGCTTTAGGTATAATTTCAAATTTAGGAGACAGGGCCGATAGTTGGATTTATACTGAGAAGAAGGAACAGAAGAAACGAATTAAAAAAGAAGATTCTTTTGAATTACCCATATTCCACGAAATAGCTTCTAGAAATAATGGAGCTAAAAATGATAGAGAGGATGAAGAAATTAAAGACGAAACAATGGAACAGTGGCCAGAAGATCCAGTAAGTGAATCTTTAGAAAATCCTTTTCCTACAGAAAAGAACTTTAGTTTTAAGGAAAATTTTATTTCTGATGAAAGAGGGCCTGGCTTGGAAGAAGAGGAAAAAGAAGATAAAATAGGTACCAAAGAGGTTTTGTTATAAAAATGGGGAGATGGGGTTGCCATCCTCCCGAGAATATGTTATCTTAATATGTTCTCGGGAGTATAGGACTCCCAAATTGAAAAATTCATGTCTTTGCGAGGAATGCAATGACGAAGCAATCCCCGACAATCCATGAATAAGAATTTTTCACCCAGGGGGGGGTGACCAGCCTTTGGCTGGCAATTCACAATTCACAATTCACAATTGATGGAATGAACATTAACAATTAAATAGGAGCAATAATAATAAAGGTAGGGATAAGATGGAGATAGAAATTTATTGCTCTCAATGTCTCAAACTTATCCGTATAGAGATGAGAGACATTAGGGACGTAGAAAAATTTGTTGATTATGAGATTTGCGATAATTGTAAAATGGAGGCAGTGGAAAAAGTAAAATTTGAGAAAAGAAAGGAGGAAAGAAAGACAAAGGAAGAAAAAGATTGGGATAGCTTTGTGTTGTCCCGATACTAACATTAATTTTGTAAAAAAAGGAGTTCGGAAATGAAAAAATTTGCAGTAGCAGTAGCAGTATTGGTAATGGCGGTCGTAGGATTTAGTTTTCCTACGGCAGTAGTAGCATGTGATAACGATAACGAGAGATTTGAAGTAGCGAGCTTGGATGGAAAACAGTCGCCCCCACCGGGAAAAATAACGGTACGTACAGTTGTTGAAACTATAGAAGGTTTCAATATCTCTTACTGGGGAAGACCTGGATTGGAGATAAAAAAAGGTACCGCGATTCAAAAATGGGTCCACCCAAATGGCGAGGTAATTGTCTATAATCTTTTTCTACCCGATGAAAGAACGGCCAAAGAAGTACTGAGTAGCCCAAAACTGCCTGGAGTATTATTGGGAATGAAAACTCAACTCAATGAACATTCTAAACTCAAAAAGGCTAGCGTCGGCGACCATGTTTGGCTGGATATATCTCTTCATAATCTAATGAAGAGGTTGATCCCATGAAAACCCTAACCCCCTCATAATCTGAAAGGAGACCATGAGGGTAAACCCTTCGGAGCAATTGCTTGGATACGTTTTCCACAGCTATCGCTCCCTAGGGTTTTTTATTTTCTTTGATTAAAATCAACGCACCCTTCCTTGATAGCTAGAGTACATTTGCAATAAGGTACGTTGCATTTTTTTGGTTTTTTATGCAAGTTTAATTTTTGAGTAAAGATATTACCTAATTTTTCATGGTCATGGGGACAGCGAGTAACGCTTCCATCGGGATTGATTCTAACCAGTCTTAAACCGGCGGAGCAAGGAACGCCTTTAAAAGAAAGATTATGAAAACTGGCAGCTCTGTCCACCTCGGATGGAATAAGATCATAAAACATTTTCCTCTCTTCATCAGTATAACTTTGAGGATATTCTTTCCCCTTGTAATTTCCTCGAAAAACTTTGGCCTCTATCTCTATCCCCTGTTGCTTAAATTTATTATAAGTTTCCTTAAAACGGCTAATCAATGGCGGATACATTACATAGTTTACTTCTACATTAAATCCGGCATTCTTTA
>Ga0307992_1001227_pt1 | contig 15327 bp, 17 predicted proteins | sample EllFjometagen133_FD_203162 | JGI IMG/M metagenome (GOLD analysis project Ga0307992, IMG submission 203162) | Marine microbial communities from Ellis Fjord, Antarctic Ocean - #133 | ecosystem: Environmental > Aquatic > Marine > Unclassified | place: Southern Ocean | collected 2014-10-08
TTGAGTCGAGCCCTGCATTCTCTGCAAGTGTTTTTGGTATAACCTCTACAGAATCTGCAAATGCCTGTACAGCAAGCTGCTCTCTTCCGCTTAATGAATTTGCAAAATGCCTTAGGTTTCTTGAAAGTTCAATCTCTGTAGAGCCTGCTCCCCCTACAATTTTTCCTGTTGTTAATGCTGCAGAAAGGTCTCCAATTGCATCTTCAAGAGCCCTTTTGACTTCATCCACAACATGGTCTGTTCCGCCCCTTACAAGTATTGTTACTGCTTTTGGATTTTTGCATTCCTCAACATAAGTCATTTGCTCATCTCCTATTTTCTTTTCCTGAATAATTCCTGCCTTGCCTAAATCAGAGGAAGTTATGTCATCAAGGTTTGTGATGAGAGTTGCTCCTGTTGCTCTTGCAAGCTTTTCCATATCGCTTTTTTTAACTCTTCTTGCCGCGTATATTCCTTTCTTAGCCAGGAAGTGCTGTGCAATATCATCTATTCCTTTCTGGCAGAATATTACATTAGCTCCTGATTTTGCTATTTTTTCAACCATATCCCTTAATATTTTTTCTTCCTGATCAATAAATGTCTGCATCTGGCTCGGGTCTGTTATCTGTATCTTTGCATCTGTTTCTGTGCTTTTCATTTCTACTGCTGAATCAACTAAAAGGATTTTTGCATTTTTCACTGATTGTGGCATTCCTGAATGAACCCTTTCTTTGTCTAATACAATTCCTTGGATAAGTTCTGTATCTTCTATTCCAGCACCAACTTTTTTTTCGAGCTTTATGTTTTCAGTATCAATTATTATTTTGTCACTCTCTTTGTCCATAACCTGCTTTACTGCTTTTACGCAAAGCTCTGCAATCTTTTCCTTTGCTGTCTCAGCACCCTTGCCAGTCATTGCTGTTATTGCTATGTTTTTCAGTAAGATTGTATCTTTCTCAGTTATGTCCTCTGCAATATTGTTTAATATTGTTTGCGCTTTTTCTGCTGCTATCCTGAATCCCCTTGCAATAACAGTTGGATGAATATTTTCATCAAGAAGTTTTTCAGCGTTTTTCAACAGCTCCCCTACCAAAATAACTGCTGTTGTTGTTCCGTCTCCTACTTCATCTTCCTGTGTTTTTGCAACCTCAACTATCATTTTGGCTGATGGATGCTCTATGCTCATCTCTTCCAGAATTGTTACTCCGTCATTTGTTATAACAACATCCCCTAATGAATCTACAAGCATCTTGTCCATTCCCTTTGGACCCAAAGTTGTTCTAACAGTTTCTGCTACGAGTTTTGCGGCCATAATATTTGTTCTTTGCGCACTCTTGCCAGTTGTTCTTTGAGAACCCTCTGGCATAATGAATATTGGTTGTATTTGTTGGTTTGTCATATTTATTACCCCGTATTTTATTAAAAATGTAAGAAAAAGTAAATAACCAGTTCTATATAAACTTAACTATTTTTTGAGCTGTTAAGTTAACGTCACCTATTCTATTTTTTACTATAATTTAAATAATATCTCCTATTATCCTATTGATGGTGGTGTAATATGAAATGTCCTTTAAAAATGGCACGACAATACCAACAAGGGGATGTAGAAGGAGAATGCGAAGAAGGAAAATGTGCTTGGTGGGCTCCATTAGAAACGGATGACCTAGCTAGAAAAGATGGGATTACAGGAATGTGTTGCATAAGGATGATAGCAATGGAATTAGGAAACATTAATTTAATAGATAAATAAAAAACAAGAAAAGTAAAATTAACTAAATTTGAACTTGTATAAAAGTTGATTATTGAAAGGTATTAAAATGAGTTTAAGTAAGAAGGTGTTTCTTTAATGCCTGTTCCAAAGACTTTTTCAATCTACTCCAAATTTTATTACAAGTCAACATAATTTAATATTTAATATATAACTATAAAAATTTCATTAATCACTTGTTTTTGCTTTTTTTCTTTTTTCAAAGAAGTTTCCAACTAGTTCGTCAATTAATTTAGAAACATTTATTTTAAGCTCTTTTAACTTAACAATATTTTTCATGCTTAGAGTTATATCTACCCTTTTCTTTTCAAAAGGCAGTTTTCTATGCTTGTCAAAAAACTGGCACATTTCAAATATCCCTATTTCTTCCTTGGACAACATTTTCTTAATATCCTCTCTATTTTTATTACACTTTTTGTGCTTCTCTTTGCTATTTTTGTTACTTGAATTGCTAACTTTTCTTTACTGCATATTATTCCTTCTTTTTTAAACATTTTTTTTGTTGTGATAATTGATGTGGTTTTATTGAAATCATCAAATGGGTGGTCTACTACAATTGCCCTGATTATATATGCTACTTTTTTATAAATATTTTTTTCATAAGAGGCTCTATCACAAGCAAAATGTAAGCTACTTGGTCTGACTAATGTTCCTCCAAGTTCTTTGTTTTTTTCTACTATTTCCTTATAAATTCTCATTATTATGTGTATAAAATTGAGAAACTATTTAAATCTTTCTATTTTTTCTTTCAAATTACCTTAAAAAGTCTCAAGGTCAATAGAATCACAAATATTATTACTGCTGTTATGCCGATGATACCTAATGTATCTTCAGTTATTTTTTTCATTTAACCTCACACCCCTTATAATCCTATTATCAATTTATACAAAACAAGTATTATAACCAAAAGCCCCAAACTTATTGAAATCCAAGATAGTATATCACCTAAAAGTTTTTTCTTTTTAATATTCATTAAAATACACCCAAAATAACGCATATTGCTAAAATTATTCCAATAATCCCTGAGATTATTCCTATTACACCCAATACATCCGAAAATATTTTTCTATTCATCAGATTACACCTAATGCCTTTAATGCCAAAGCTATGAGTGCTATTGTACCTAAAATGATTAATGCTATAATAAACGAAAACAATATGTTTTCCTTGTTTTTTTGTTTCATCAAAATACACCTGAATTGATAATAAACCTTATTAATGCAAAAAGTGCAAATCCGATAATAATCCAGCCGATAACAGTTAAAACATCTGTTAGCCTGTCCTTTTGTTTTCTTGCCATTTTATTAAATATTGAATATCGAACCAATTGCTACTAGAATCATTCCTAAAAACAATAATGATAAGAATATGCAAACTTCATTCTTTTTCCACCATTGCCTGAATTTTTTGTTCATCTGACCGCACTTTATAGTGTTGAGTATATGCCGTACAATGCCATTGCAATAACTATTGCACCCAATACCCTCTCAAGTATTCTGAGTATTTTTAGCTTATCCATCTGGAATAATTCCTGTTATTCTCAATATTAACAGTATTGTTGCAGTTAAAGCAAGTATAAGACCTACCCATTCAATCCAGGTTATTTTAGTTTTCTTTTTATCCATTTTACTTCAAGGCTATCTGAACTATTCCATATAGCAATAATATTATTGTGATTATTCCTATGATGTATCCTATTGTTTCAAGCATGTTTTTTGTTTTCTTGTTCATTTTCATATATTAACTTCAATACCAAACAGCATGAAAAGTATTGCTATAACTGTGACCACAATAGCAACAGAGCCAAGCAAATAAGCAACTATATCCAGAAAATCAGCTTTCTTTTTTGGCATTTTTAATATTATGCACTTTAAACTTAATATTTCTTTCCTTTTTTGGACTTAAATTTATTATAATCCTTATATGCTCTTTTAAATCCCCATTCTTCGGTTAAATCATCAGCTTCCTTTTCCACAATAGGATTAATAAGTCCTCTCCTTCTGTCATGATCATGGTCTAGGATAAAATGAGCTATTTCATGGGCAACAGTGGACATCCTGCTGAATTTTGATTCATTTTTCATTTTTTCAAAGTTTAGATATATAAGCGGTTTTGCTACTCTTACCCTATATCCAGTAGGAGTCTTTTTAACTCTGTCTTGCTTTAGAAATATTGAATATCTATATGTGCCAGAATAGCCCTTACAAAAAGGAACTACAATAAAATAAACCTCTCTGAGAACCTTCTTCATAACCTCATCAGGCAATCTTAAAAGCGTCTCTGCAATAGTCATCATGTCCTTACGATAAATTAGCTTTGTGGCTCCAACTAGTTTTACTCTTCTAGCTGTTCTCTCTATTAAATCCTCTTTCTCTATTTTTGATAAACTTCTCATACATTAATATTAAAAAAAGTGAATATAAAAATGTTACTAAAAAATGAGTTGCAAAGTAAGCGAGATCTAAAAGCCTCTTAATATAAAAAACATTAACTCTTAGGTTAAAGGGATATGAAAAATGGATTTATACATAAAGATTTACATTAGAATATTTTTAATTTTGGGGGTAACAACAATTTATATTATTATGGGGGAGATATTTCTATATATGGGGTTTGATATGGAAAAGAGATTCTTTAGAAAAATATTTAAATAAAATCCAACGTAATCAATATTAATGATAGAATTTAATAGCGTGCCTCTAATTATTACTTCACTAATCCTATCTTTTAATGTAGGCTTCATTATGGATGGTTTATTTTTAAGAAGGGGGAAAAAAGAAACAGCATTAACACCCCTAGGTTGGATTTATTTTGGTTTATTATCCTTAATTCCAAATTTATTTATTTTATTCATTAATTGTGTTAAAAAGAAAGATAAAAAAAGAAAACATAAAATCAAATATTTAAACCAACTTTAAACTAGCTAACTCACAAGGCACTTTTCCTGTTGTTGTGTGTGCCTCAATAAAATTATGTTGTAAGACAATTCCTGCTAATAAGATTGGAGCACTCCATAAAGCCTTTAATCCTCTAAAATCATCTACTCTGTCTTTAATTTTCATAAATACTGTTTCAATTCTTACATTATGTTTTCCTGTCTTTGCAACATTATTTACCTTGTGCTGAACTCTCGCTTCGTTGTGGTATGTTTTTTGTCTTTTATTTGATGAAAAAACTTGTCTCATAGCTTTTGGATAAAAATTAGCACAATCGGTTTGTATGTATTTTGGTTTTCCTTTCTTTTTTATTTTGATTAAAAACTGCTTTGCTTCCTCAACGTTTGAAGTTAAGCTGTAATGTGTATCTACAATCATTCTTGTATCCCAATCAACACAGGCCCAAAATATGCCATTTCTTTTTTCGCAATCTATTTCTGTTTCATCAGCATAGTATTTACCGCTTAACTCTGGTTGTAGATTATCAATAAACTTATGAACCTTTAATACATATTTCCTGCACCAATCCAAAACAGTAACATGACTTACATTGTGTTCTATATGCCTCCTAAAATGGTTTCTTATTTTCCTACTACTTAGATTTGAGAAATAAAGGTCTATTGCCTGCGTTATTTTCTTTTCATTATTTCTCATTCTATAAAAACCATTATCATTGGTAAAATATATTCCACAATGAATGCATTTATATTTTTGAATTTTGCCTCTATTTTTAGTTCTCCTAAAACCTTTCTTTATGTAATTGCTCTTTCCACAATGAATGCATTTTATTTTTATTTTATTCATATAGCCTATTAGGTACCTAAACATATATGTTCTATTATGTACCTAATAGGTACCGAAAGATTTAAATATTACCTATGATTAGATAAATAATATGAGTTTAAAAGAAGAAATACAAAAGCTTCAAAACATAGACCTTGAAGTTGTTAAACAAGGTAAAAAAAGAGGAGTAGAAGAAAACGTAAAACTAATTATAGTAGAAAAAATTTTAGATATTTTAGGTTATGATAAGACTAAAGGTGATTTAGATTTTGAACATTTGATAAAAAATAAAAGAGCGGACATACTTATTAAAGTTGATAATAAACCAAAAATTATAGTTGAATGTAAAAGCCTTGAAGAAGATTTAGATAAGCATATAGAACAAGCTTTAGAGTATGCTTATAAAAAACAAGTTAATTTTGTTGTTCTTACTAACGGTCTAAAAACAAGATTGTATAAATCATTTATCGAAAACGTAACAGAACCAAAAGATAGATTATTATTAGAAGTTGATTTAAGGAGTTTATCCAAACAAATTAATGAACTACAAAGATGGATTTCTAAGAAAAGCTTAACAACAAAAAGATTAGATGAAATTAGCAAACAGAAAGAAAAAAGAATAAGAGAAGCAATTACAGAGGTAAGTTTAATTAAAAATCTTAAAATAGCAAAAATAAAGTTAACTACAAATGCAATCCCAAAAATAAAAGTAAAATATAAAACAGATAATAATTTTGCGGAACAAATAAAAGAATGGTGTTCTAGTTCTAATATTGATATTAAAAAAGAGGAGATATGGGTAGAAAAATTATCTAAAGAGGTCGCTTACTCTTTTATAAACAAAATCTATTTTTATAGGATTGCAGAAGATAAAGGGATAATAAAACCAAAACTTACTAAAGATGTTTTAGATAAATTAACAGGATCTTTTTCTTTTAATGAGTTAGTTGAAGCTGGATTTAAAGAAATACTCAAAATAGATTATAGGGCTATATTTGAAAACAGTCTTTTTGATAAGATTAAGTTTAATGAAAACATTGTTAAAGAGATTATCTTACAACTTTCAGAATACAATTTTAAAGATATAACTAGCGATATTTTAGGCAAAGTTTATGAACACCATATTGATGTTAAAGAAAGAAAAGAATTAGGTCAGTTTTATACTCCTAAGAAAGTTATTGATTACATTTTAGATAGGGTTGGAACAGATACAAGAAAAAAATATTTAGACCCTGCCTGTGGTTCTGGTGGTTTTTTAAGAGAGTTATATGATAGATTAAAGAAGAAATATCTAAAAAAAAGACTAAATGAAAAAGAGTCACATAATAAGCTATTAGAAAATAATATTTATGGCATTGATATAAACCCCTTTGCTGTTCAATTAACTGCTATGAATTTAGCTCTAAAAAATCTTGAAGGTACTACCAATAAAATAAATATAATAACACATGATAGCTTAATACCAAGTATACATGGTTGGACAAACATAAAATCAAAGAATATTAATAATGATCATCATGAAGTTGTTTTTGATGAAGTTATACCTAATCAAGTAGATATAGTTATAGGTAACCCACCTTATGTAAGAATAAGGAATATTAAAAAGGAGAAGCTTAGAGCTTATCAGAATTTTTTACAAACAGCTAAAGGTAGATTTGACCTATTTTCTTTATTTATTGAAAGAGGAATTGTAGCTTTAAGAAATGGTGGAAAATTAGGGTTTATAGTTTCAAATACTCTATTAACCAATGATGAATTAGAACCAATAAGGAACTATATTCTTAAAAAATGTAGTATACTAGAGATTGTAGCTTTAGGTTCAGGGGTTTTTGAAGAAGCCAACGTAAATACAATCATAATAATATTACAAAAAGAATCAAATGAAAATGTAAGAAACAAAAACAAGATTAAGATTATAACAAAACTTAATGAACGTAATGAAGCAATAGAATATCATACTAAAGAACAGTCCTCTTTTTTGAATAACCAAGTTAAGAGATTTAATATAACAAAAGAAATTAAAAAAGAATCTGTAATAATCGAGAGAATAAAAGAAAATTCTGTTGATTTAAATAGCTGTCTAGAGCCTTCAAGTGGGATACAGATATGGAAAACAAAAAAAGACAAAGAAAAAAATCCTTATTATCTTAGCAAAACAAAAGAAAATGATTCTTATAAAAAAATAATTGAGGGCAAAGATATTGAAAAATATTCATTAAATTATAAAGGATTATATGTTTTATATGAACCTAAGCTTTTAGAAAGGGCTAGAGAAGAAAGGTTTTTTGTAGCTAATGAGAAAATAGTTATGAGGTATATAGGAAAAGACTTTATAGCTACCTTAGATAATAAGCAATATTACACCCAAAAAAGTGTTATATGTCTTATTTCTAGACCCAACAATAAGTTTGATTTAAAGTACATTTTAGCAATTTTGAACTCAAAATTGATGAAATTTTATTATTTGAAACAGATGGGTGTTAATATCTACCCCAGAATAAATTTAAGTTATGTTGAGAAATTTCCTATAAAGCAAGTTTCTAAGGATAGTGAAAAACAAGTAATAAAGTTAGTAGATTCTATTTTAAGAGAAAAAGATTCAAAATTAAAGGGTTCTTTAATAGAACAATTAGATAAAGAAATCTCTAAGCTCTACGGCTTAACCGATTCTGAAATAAAAATTGTGAAGGATAACTTAAAATGAGACTCCAAAAACAGCTTTCGAGGAAATATGGTGATACAGAATACGTCAAATATGTTATAGTAGTACCACCTAAACTTATTAAAAAATTGGGATGGAAAAATAGTGAGGAGTTAGTGGCAGAAGTTAAGAAAGATAAATTAATTGTTAAGAAATATGATTGAGAAAGAAGAACAACTATCAAATGAAGAACTTTCCCACTTATTTAAAGAAATAAGAGATATGAGTGATAGGGAGTTACTTGAATTTTTCTTTATTACTACTGTTAAACATGATTATGCTCTTCGCAATACTAAAAAAGAAGAATATCTTATGAACCTTACTAAATTTCTTAAAAATAAAACAAAAGAATAATTTTTTTATTTTCAAAAGTGACGTTTAGTTAACAGCTCACTATTTTTTGTTTTTTGCACATAAATAAGTTTCAGAATATCTAAAATTTCCTAGAAAAATAATTAAATAGTTTCATACTAAATTCATAAAATATTCTTTTAAATTTTCTTCTCTTTTGTAGGGAGGTAGTACTATTTGTATATCATTCTCAACCTTACTCTTAAATATATTAAAAGGAGTTTCATAAAAACCAACTTTTATTTCTTTTGGTTCATCAGAATCCAATAAATCCAGTATTTTAGACATTGCATATTGCCTATTTGGTTTAAATGGATCGTTTTCAAATCCTTTTGAAAGTTCATCTGCAAAAATCAAAAGCTGTTCTATCATGCATGTTTCTTTCTGCTCTTTTCCAAAACGCCTCATTGAACTATGGATTATGTGTTTTACATTTGATGAAATTATAGAATAATCCACTGTAATTGGAGTGTTTAACAAATTAGGGTTCTTTAAATCCCCCCTTATTTGATTAAATTCCCTATATTTCAAGCTTTTGCATTTATTTTTGAATAAATAGTTTGCATACTGTGTTAATGTTGAGTCCTGTCCTTCATTAAAAATTGTATTTGAAAGTTTTTCATATGTATCGATTCTATCTGCAAGAGCAGCACCTATTATCCTTGAGAAAACAGCATATTGGCTTGAGTTGTAACTATTTTTCCTGAATGTATCTGCAAGAAAGCCTGCAAGTATTATTGCATTGTCATCAGATACCCCTTTTCCTTTCTTTTCACGAATGTATATGTTTTCCCATTCTTTTTTACTTTTTAATATATCAAAACCGTATTTTTCCTTTACTAAATCCCAGTCAATTTTTCCTTTTTCTTCTTTGATTTGGTTAAAGTTTAGTTTGTCTAATTTGGCAACAACTCCTAAATCTTTTAACACTTCAATCATCTTTTCATGCTTCAGCATATAAAATATTTTAGAACATGTATACTCTTTTTCAGAAAGTTCCTTCAATGATAAAAAATATTTTTTTGTTTCAGTAATATTTCCTGCAAAAGTGTCACCAGCACCCATTGTCCACCCATATTTATTTAGTCCTTTATTTCTCAAAGAAGCAACATCCATCCAACCAGCAAGAGTAAATCCCCTAAGAAACTCAAGCATATCTATTTTATAGCTTTTATTGAATTTTAGACCTAATAAATCATTTTCTTTTTCAATTGTATAAATATTTTTATTATAAGGGTCATTAAAATAATTTTCAATAATCTTTACAAATTTATCTATGCTATACTGGACTTTTTTTCTAAAATTTTGCGGGTTAAAATAGTTTTTGTCAGATATTAAACCTTTACCTATGAATTTGGAAATATCTTTATGTTTTGATAATGAATTAAGTATATCATTTACTGTTGTATTTGGGTATTTTAAAGGTCTAAATTTCCTATCTTTAAAAGCACCATGCCCATTTGCAGCATGACCTGTAATTGCCAGTACCCATGCATAAACCTGTGATTCAACTGAGGCATATTTTATTTTTTCATTTATTAGGTTAGAAAAATCCTCCTGTATTATATTTGCAGGGGCTACACCATCATTCCAGAAACCTTTAATCATTTCAATTCTCTTATTTTCAAGGGAACATCCAAGTTGTATTGCATCAGAAATATCTTTTGAGTTTAATTTGTTCAAATCAGATTGGTTATTGATTTTAATATCCTTGTTTTTTCCAGTCTTTTCATAGTAAATGTAATTCAAAGCTTGCTGCATGAAGTTAAGAGCATAATGTTTATATTCCTGTGTTTTTGAATCTTTTTCGTGTTCTCTTAATCCCTTTAAGGATGAGTTAATCCTGTTTAGTAAATCACTGTTCATTAATTACTTTCTTTGATTACTTGTTTATATTTCTTTATCTACTTTATAATGAATATTACAAAGAATATTTTGTTGATTAGAAATCTTTAAATAGATTGAATAAAAAAGTAAATCTTTGTGTAATTTAGTTCTTATCTGTTTTTCTGTTAAATGCCCCAACCGGGGATCGAACCCGGGCCTTAACCTTTCAGCACTAAACAATACCGCGGGGTTAAATCCTATCCACTAGACCATTGGGGCCTCTAAAGTTAAACTTATTTTCAGTTTATTAAATCTTTCTAATAATCATTCAAACTGATCTGGCCTTTCCTTTTATTTTCCTTAACTTTTATATTTTTGAATCTTTGGCCGACCTGTTCCTTAACATCAAGGGCAACTTTCTTCCCAAGAATCTGCACTAAAGTTCCAAGCTCTGCTTTCTTTACATCTCCAATTGTTTTTATCTTATTAAAATAAAGTTTTCTTGCCCTAACGCGGCCAATGTTTTTCAACCTCAATAAAGTCAAAAGCTCTTCCTTTACACCATATTTTATTCTTAATCTTAATTTTACAATATCTTTTATTATTTTCTGCATTTTCAATATTCTGCTTAGTTCTTCTGCAGCATACAAGAGCCAGTTAGCATTATCAAGCTTGTATCTTATCTCGCCAGGCCTTATATTGTACTGCTCTAAAAGAAATTCCTCATCCTTTTCCTCTACCCAGTCCTTAAAAAACAAAGCAGTTTTTATTGAATTGATAAACTCACTATATTCATAGTCAAACATTGCTGGCTCATCTTCAAGCAAACAATTACTATACTCAACAAGCTTTTCCTCTATCTCCTCAACTTCCTTAACTCTAGCCCTCAGCAAGGGCCTCATCTCAATTGTGTGTGCTACTACCTGGAGAAAAGAAAAAGCATTTGTATTATCATTAACTTTTTTCAGACATTCTATGATAAAGTTAGCTGTCAACGGATCAAGATAAAGTTCTGCAACTCTTTTGCCTAAAACAGTTGCACTTACATTATCATTCAATAATTCATCACCAGAAACAAAATCCCCATTATTGCCTGTTTCTATAAATTTCCACTCTTCAAGAAGACCTAGCATCCTTATTATTATATTTTCAAGTTTGTGCAGGTCCCCAAACTGGTATGCCCAGAATGTTTTTTCAAAGAATTCAATTATTTCTTTTTTGCTTTTTACAAAATCAGTTGCAATAAGAGATAATAAATAAGTTCTTAGAACAGGCTCAACTGCTAATTTAGAATAAATTTCTTCAGGCTTTCCTAAAATATAGTTTTCATAAATTGCATCTCTTTCCTTTTCAGTTGAAGAAACAGCTATTGACTCACCGTATTTGTCAAAACTCGGGCGGCCTGCCCTGCCAGACTGCTGCAAATACTCCAGCACAGGAATCCAAGCCATTCCAAAATGCCCGCCGTATCTTTTCAAATCTTTGATGATAACCCTAAAGGCTGGAAGGTCAACACCTAAAGCTAGGGTTGGAGTTGAGCAGATAATTTTTATTATCCCCTGCCTAAATGAATCTTCAATAAGTTCTCGTTGCTTTGCAACAAGCCCGGCATGATGAAATGCAATTCCTTTTTTTATGCATCTAGAAAGTCTTTCACACTGCTTTGTTGGTTTTGAAAGCGCTTTTAATATCTGCTCAGAAAGCTCATTAAGTTTTTCATCCTGCTTTTTTATCTGTTTTGAAATGTCTTCAGCAGATTTCTCTGCAGAGCGCTTTGAATTAACAAAAACAATGGCCTGTTTATCTCTTTTAATTGTATCAATTGCAAGATTGATTGCATGATTGTCAGTCGGCCTCAATATCTCAACTATTTTCATACAAACCAAGAATAAGTTTTTCTTTAAAAGGTTTGTTGAAAATGGGCCCGCGGAGATTTGAACTCCGGACCACTCGATTTCAGTCACTGGCGTTCGGAACATTGTCCTTGCAGCCAATGTATCAGTCGAGCACTCTATTGCCCAAATTATGTTCTCGCAAAAATCTGCCAGACTAAGCTACGGGCCCAAAACGCCTCTGACCAGACTCGAACTGGTGACCTTGCGGTTTCATTCCAAACTTTGCTCAAAACAAAGCAAGGGTAACAGCCGCACGCTCTACCTGCTAAGCTACAGAGGCACTTATCTCAAGGGTTTTTGTATTATTTATATAGTTTTCGCTGAAAAATATAAGAATTACTCTAAATGCTTAATGCTGTTCATCAAATGCACAATATGATTCTTATTTTCTTTTATTTCAAATATACTTACTGAGGTATTAAACTGATTTCCAATTTCTTCTATTTGATCAGCAGACTTATTCAGAATAACATTAATTAAGGCTTTATTAATTCCATTATGTCCAATAAAAAGCACTGTTTTGTTAGGATATTTACCATATACCCTATCCAATAGTTTTTTAGCCCTTTTTTGCATGCTGGCTGCACTCTCAATATCCTCAGGACGGTTATTCCAATCCATATCTCTGCTGCATTTGCCAGTCAAACTCCCAAGATTAGTCTCTCTTAATTCCTGAACAAAATCAATTGATATCTTTTTGTAATACTTTGCAATCTCTTTTGCAGTGTCAACTGCTCTTTTCAGCTCGCTTGAATATATTGCATCAATTTTCTCGTCTTTTAATCTCATGGCAAGCTTTTTTGCCTGCTCAATACCTTGCTTAGACAAATGCCCAGGCATATGTCCCTGCATAATTTTCTTTTGGTTTTCAATGGTTTCCCCGTGCCTCGTTAAGATTAGTTTCATATTTTTAAAGAATAAATTAAATATTAATAAAACTATCTAAACTGCAGTCAAAATATTTAAATATCTGAACAAACTATTTTATAATAAGATGGATAAAAGAAAGAAAGTATTAGCTTTTGGAACATTTGACATATTCCATAAAGGACATGAATTCTACTTAAAAGAAGCAAAAAAGCAGGGAAATATACTTAATGTGGTGGTTGCAAGAGACTCAACAGTAAAACAGGTTAAGGGAAAATACCCCTTGAACAATGAACTGAAAAGGCTTGCTAAAACACAAAATTTAGATTATGTTGATAAGGCTTTTTTAGGATATGAAGATGATAAATATGAGATTATAGAAGAAATAAGACCGGATATTATTTGCTTAGGGTATGACCAACAATCTTTTAACAATGACTTAAAAAACAAATTAAAAGAAAGGGGATTAAATCCAAAAATAGTAAAATTTGAAAAAGGTTTTAAACCTGAGTTATATAAAACATCAAAATTAAAATCATGAAACCTTATTCTACTAACTCTATGCTTAATAATTTCAGAATGTCTTTTATTTTCTTATAAATATCATCTGTTATAACCTTATTTATTTCCTGTTCAGTATTTTGTATTTCTTTGCTTACATAGGAAAGGTGTTGCTGTTTTTTTTCTATTTTTTTATTAAACTCCTCAATTTTGGACCACAATGTATTTTTTTCAATTTTTATTGAAAGATCTTTAATATTTTCCATTAATGTTTTAATTTTTGTTTGTGTATTCTTTAAAAAGTCTGGATTAAGTTCATCCAGTATTAATAAATTCTTTTTTTGAACATTATCTTTAAGAGCAATATCTCTCCTTTTAATGTTCTTAGTGAGTCCTAAAAAAATTTCATTTAATTTTACAGTTTCAATCCTAGCTATTGCTTTAAAAGGGTCAGAGATAATCATATCTATGCTTTTTTCATCAAAAGAGATTTTAGCATATTTCCTAAATGCTCTTGATAATGGAGCAAGCTTGTAATATATTTCATCAGAAAATCTTTTTTGCTTATCCTTTGCTACCCTCAATTTGTCATTAACTTTTGCCAACTCATTAAATTCTGGTGATTCCTTTATTTTTTTTATTTCATCTTTTAAGATTGAAATATTTTTTTCATCTTCCTTAAGATCTTTCTCAAGTTCTCTTTTCCGATTTTCAAGCTCTTTTTTTTTCTGTTTTTTATTTCTTATCTTATTGAGCAAATTAAGAACCTCCTGAAATTTATGAACATCTGATTTTTTCAAATTATCCTTGAAGTTATCTATAGAACTACTAATTTTTTTTATGCCAGATGCTACTTTATGTGATTCATTTGCAAAAAATTCCTGCAAAATATAATATGGCTTTTGAGTTGTTTTGTTGTATTCATCAAATATATCATTTATTTTTGAAACATTATCAATTATCTTATTAGAATCAGTTAATGTTTTGATTCCAGTTAAAATTTCCCTTATTTTGCCTGTGAAATGCATTGTTTTGTGTATGTAAGCCTTTCTGTTTCCATCCATTATTGTTATTGCCCTTGGAGGTATGTTTTTATTCTGCAACTCAGCTTTCTCAAGCTCATCGCATCTTTCCCTTATGGTTTCTGAAATTTCATCAATTCTTCCTGAGAACTCTTTTAAAAGAGAATTTATACTACTTTTATCAAGCTGTTTTTTAATATAGCTTTCTAGCTCGCTTTTCCTCAGCTGTTTTAATTCTTCTTTTGCACCAAATAAACGAGCAAAAAATTTTTTCATATTCCTTAAATAGAAGTTATTTTATTTATGTCTTTCTATATATTAATGCCTTAAATTTCTTTTACGCCTTCTTTTGTCAGTGCAACAAGCCTTACTCCAAGACCTGATTTCAAAACAGCAGATAAAATGGCCATGTGCTCTTTGCCTGTTCCAGAAACAAGGTTTAATGCAACCTCTGTTCCGGTTATTTTGTCTTTCAGCTGTTTTTTAATGTCTTCAACAAGCTCTAATAACAGCTTGTTTGAATCAACTACAATAAGCTCAACCTTTTTCTCTGAACTGAACTTTTCCCTGCCAAACTCATTTGTAATAAGAAATATGTTATCCCATTCACAGCCAGAGATAACACCCTTAACATGAATCCATGTTCCCTTTCCAGTGCTTAGGCAAGCTACTAAATCTGTCATAAAGCAAAAGAAAG
>Ga0307992_1001228_pt1 | contig 15321 bp, 11 predicted proteins | sample EllFjometagen133_FD_203162 | JGI IMG/M metagenome (GOLD analysis project Ga0307992, IMG submission 203162) | Marine microbial communities from Ellis Fjord, Antarctic Ocean - #133 | ecosystem: Environmental > Aquatic > Marine > Unclassified | place: Southern Ocean | collected 2014-10-08
TAATAAAGATAAAGAGGGCTATAAATCTTACCTTGGTTCCTTAAGTGATGAAGAGAAAAAATACTTGTCACCGGAATACCGGTATTACCAATTGAAATTTTCAAATCCTGGGGGTATGATAATGCCTGTTATATTGGAATTCACATTTACCGATGGCACTAAGAAGGTTGAAAGGATCCCGGTTGAAGTTTGGTTAAGGCATGAAGACCAAGTTACTAAGGTATTCCCATTCCGTAAGAAAATTGCCAGTATAACAATTGATCCATACCTTGAAACAGCAGACGTTGACACAGGAAATAATCACTGGCCGCCAAAACCGGAAATATCGAAATTCAAATTATATAAATACGACAGGAGATCACCTCAAAATCCAATGCAAAAAGAGGGTAATAAATAACCCCTGGGGTTTTTCAGAAGCCAATTCCAACGGTAACCCCTACACGAACTGCAAAACCATCAAAGGTGCCAATGTCAAAATCTTCTTCTGATCCACTCGTAACATCCACATTGCCAAATCCATATGCAGGCCCCAGAAAGGCTTCGATAGTAATTACATCTTTAAGCAGTGTTTGAGCACCCACAAGTAAACCGCCACCGAATACTGACAATTTACCTTCTGCTATATCCCCTTCAACAGAAAGGTTGAAACGTTGATACCGGATATATGGTGCCATAAATATTCCTTTTGGTGCTGCAGATTCTGAAAGATAGTACCTGAATTCCGGGGTAACTCCAAAACCACTGAATTTAGTGTCCCCTGCTCCTACTTTTGTAAAAAAGAATCCCAGTTGTCCGCTCATATCATCATTTAATACTCTTTCGTAGAAAAAAGATCCTGTTCTGACAAGCGGACTGAACAAATTTGCTTTTACAAAGTTACTCTTCTGCGAATATCCTGAAAAGGAGATTGAGCAAATCATAAGTATCGATAAGAAAAGAAAAATAATCTTCTTCATAATCATGTTATTTAATTAATACTTAGATCAAAAATAAATTACATCTATAAATTTGTCAAAAACAGTGCCAGTTCAGAATTATTTCTATTGATCCTTCCTGCAATTTGATTGTGAGAAAGATAAATCTATTCTAATAATTAGAAATCAGTAATATCCGGATTAATTAAATCCTATTTTAAAACCTCAGCTACTTTTTCCGGATACTTGCAAACAGAAAAAGTGTTCTCTAATTCAAGAAGTCTGAATAATTCCACAACTTCCGGTGATAAATTGGTAAGATACAGGTGAGAATTATATTTAATAGCAGTGTCCTTCAACTCATGCAGTGTATTAAAACCTGAAGTATCGATAAATTTTATTCCTTTTAGGTCGAGCAGTAATTCTGCTCCGTTTTCATTAAGAAGTTGGACCAATTGTTTTTCAATGATCCTTGAAATAGTTGTATTTAAACGATTTATCTCAAAAAATGAAACAATAAACCGATTGTTTTCTCTTTCAATTTTTAGCATATGCAGTTAAGTATATCTATTCCGCGCTAAAATAAAATGGTTTAATTTTGATTTGGTTCAAAAAATTATGAAGTTTTCAACAAAAAAAGGTTACTTATTAACTACTTTCAGAGAGAGTTCTTTGAGTTGCTCATCTGACAGAACTGAAGGTGTATCAATCATAACATCTCTCCCTGCGGTATTTTTAGGGAATGCAATATAATCACGAATAGAATCCGTCCCGCCAAATAATGCCACCCATCTATCGAAACCAAAAGCAATTCCTCCATGAGGTGGTGCTCCATATTTAAAAGCATTCATAAGAAATCCAAATTGTTTTTCAGCCTCCTCATGTGAAAAACCAAGAAGACGAAACATTTCAGCCTGCTCCTGTTTATCATGAATACGAATTGATCCACCTCCTATTTCTACGCCATTTATAACAAGATCATATGCATTAGCCCGCATTTTCCCCGGATCAGTTTCAAACAAATGAAAATCATCCTTAATTACCGAAGTGAAGGGATGATGTTTGGCATGATACCTTTGGGATTCATCATCCCATTCCAATAATGGAAAGTCAACAACCCATAAAGGAGCAAAAGTGTTTTTATCCATCAAGCCAAGTTGCTTTCCCATCTCAAGTCGCAATTTCGACAAAGCATACAGCGTTTTCTTTCTATCCCCTGCAAGTACAAGTAGAAGATCTCCATTTTCACCCTCCATATTGGCGGCCCATTTATTAAGTTCTTCACGGTTAAAAAACTTATCCACAGACGATTTTACAGTTCCGTCACTGTTTAATTTTACATATACCAACCCTGTAGCACCAATTTGAGGTTTCCTGACGAAATCCGTAAGTGTATCCAGGTTTTTCCTGCTGTATTCTGCGCCCCCTTTAACACATATCCCCCCGATATATTCTACACTATCGAATACCTTAAAACCCTTTCCTTTAGCCAGTTCAGTAATATCCTGTATTAACATTTCAAATCGTGTATCAGGTTTATCGGTCCCATATTTTTCAATAGCCTCATCATAAGGCAACCGGGGAAATGCACCTTTATAATCAAAGTCCCTGATCTTTTTGAATAAATGTTTAGCCAATCCCTCAAAAGTTTCCAGAATATCGTCTCGTTCCACAAAAGACATCTCACAATCAATCTGTGTAAATTCCGGTTGGCGATCTGCTCTAAAATCCTCATCACGGAAACATTTAACTAATTGAAAATATTTATCAAAGCCTGAAATCATTAACAACTGCTTGAAAGTTTGAGGAGATTGTGGTAAGGCGTAAAACTCTCCTGCTTTCAATCTTGAAGGGACAACAAAATCACGTGCTCCTTCAGGTGTAGATTTAATTAGCACCGGGGTTTCAATTTCAATAAATTCTTTCAAGTCAAGGTATTTTCGTACCTCCCGGGCCATTTTATATCTAAGAATTATGTTTTTTTTAACCGGGTTTCGTCTAAGGTCAAGATAGCGGTATTTCATTCTCAACTCTTCTCCCCCATCAGTTTTTTCTTCAATTGTAAAAGGAGGTACCTCAGATTTATTAAGCACTTTAAATTCCTTTACCTCTATTTCAATTTCACCTGTAGGGATATTAAGATTTTTATTACTCCTTTCTTTAACAATTCCGGTAGCGCAAATAACAAACTCACGTCCTGTTTTCCGGGCTTTATCGCACAGTCCGGCATTCGTCTCCATGTTAAAAACCAACTGTGTGATCCCATACCGGTCACGTATATCAATAAATGTCATGCCCCCCAGATCACGTGATTTTTGTACCCACCCGCAAAGAGTTGCTTTCATTCCTTTATTTGATAATCTTAATTCCCCGCAAGTATGTGTTCTTAACATAATTTAATCTTTGAATTTGAGCAAAATTAAATAAAAAACGGAGAATTGTATTGCGATGAATTTATTTATTATTGCCACAGGCAAACCGGTTTGAAAATTATATTAAATTATTCCGTTATTTGTATTAATAAAACAAATCAGAAGAAGCTAATCTTATACAAAAACCATGATCCTGGACCGCACAGATGAGTTTTTCATGAAAGAAGCCCTGAAGGAAGCAATCAAGGCAAAGGAAAAAAATGAGATACCTGTAGGAGCTGTTATTGTTAGTGGTGGTGACATAATTGCCAGGGGACATAACTTAACCGAGACACTTAACGATGTTACTGCACATGCAGAGATGCAGGCCATTACTGCAGCGGCAAATAATCTTGGCGGAAAATATTTACACAATTGCACCATGTATGTTACACTTGAGCCATGCATTATGTGTGCAGGTGCTGCTTTCTGGAGCCAGATAGGGGAAATAAAATATGGAGCAAAGGATGAAAAAAGAGGTTTTACAAATAACCCACAGCAACTGCTACATCCAAAAACAAAATTAACAGGAGGAGTATTGGAAAACGATTGCTCTGAAATTCTAAAAACTTTCTTTAGAAAAAAAAGGAATGATTCTTGATATAAACAATCAGTCGGCCCGTCCGACTGGAATCATCCGGGCAGGCAGTCAACAGTCGGCAATCAACAAAAATGCAAAGAATAATGAAATTAGCCTTTAAAGTTAGACATTATAGCATTCCAGACATTTTATGCACTTTAAGCTTTAGGCACTAAGTAGTTACTTTAATTCATTATATTTATCCTTTTGTATGAAATATTTAATATCATAGAAACATGAAAAAAAAATTACTAATCCCTATCTTTATGACAGGTATTATAATCCTGTCTCTATGCCAGACAGTAGCAGGTCAGATCCATCATAATACCATGTCACAATATATGAGAAGATCCATAATTGAAGGAGCCAATCCATATGGAGATATTGAAGGAGTGCCATATTATCCCGGCCCGAAATTTAAGTCTGGTATTATTTACCACAGAGATAGCACAAAAACTTCAAACGTACCTATGCGCCTGAATCATTTTATAGATCAGATTGAGTTTAAGCATGGTGAAAATATTATGATGTTGATCAAGCCTGATGAAATTGATCGCCTGATATTTGACCACCTGACATTTATTTACTCGGAATTTGACCCCCCTATTGGGAAGCCTGGAGCTGGATTTTTCGAGGTAATGGCCATGGGATATTGTAAACTGTTGTACCGGCGATCATCTGAAATAAAACGTGAAGACCTGCCGGTATCTAATTTTAGCGGGGGTAACTACAGGGATTATTTTAAGATAACTGAAGAATATTATATTAAAAAAGGTGATGACCCTGCTCAATTTATAAGAAAATCGAAGCGTAAAATATTTAAAACCCTTTCTGATTATACCTCTGAACTTGAAGATTACGTCAATAAAAATAATTTTACATTTAAGAGCGATGAAGAGATTATAGATCTTATTTACTATTATAATGCACTTAAAGCGAAAGAAGAAAAATAATTATCCTTGTAAAATTCCACGAGATTGTTATAATCCACTAAATAAAGCCCGTATATAAAGATCGAAAGTTTAAATAAATATTAAAAATTACAAAAAACTAACACCAAATATCAACTTTTCCGCCAGCTGGCGGAGATCTCATAGCCTGCCCCGATTTTTTTCGGGGAACACCTTTGAAAATTAATTATTTTGTGAATAAATTTATCTCAAATTCTAATGACCCAAAACCCAAACAAATTTTTGTATATATGCTGTTTGGATTTTATTTTTTCAAACATTGAGTATTATTTGTAATTTGTTTTTTGTTATTTGGTGCTTTAATTAAAAATTTGTTCGACTTTTTAGACAAACGCTGATATATCTTTCATTTATGATTATTGAAAACAGCAAGACAGCTATAAGAATCAGACTCCGCACTTTTTTTGCCACCGTAATTGTAGTTGCTTTAATTGCAATAATTTATACAACCAGAATTCTTATTAATCCTATATGGGGTTTGAATAAATCCCATTGGTCATTCATTATTATCGGAGTTTTTGTGTTAATATTAATATTACACAACTTTAGGGATTTTCATTATATCTATTTTTCAGATAACGGAAATAATATTGTTTTTAGATATTATTCCATGCAAATTTTTTCAGGTAAGAAAAATACTCTTGAGATTAATAAAAAGGATTTTGTAAAATTTCAGACAAACTCTTCATTATTCAAAATGAAGGATTATTTAATAATCTATCAAAAGCTTAGAAAGGGAATTGCAAAATATCCTCCAATAAGTATTACAGGATTATCTAAAAAAGATAAAACAAACCTAAAAAACCAGCTCTCACTCTATACAAGTAAATGAATATAAAAGAAGCCGGCAGTCAGCAGTTGGCAATCAGCAGTCCCGAAAAAACAATATTATGACATGAAGTAAATCATGTTTTTTTTCTTCTCAAGCAGTTATTTTTACGGTAAATTTAATTCCTGTAAATAAAGAATAACAAATAAAAAACTATACATTATGAATGTTGACCAAATAATTTTGAATCTTGAGAAAAAGCATCCCGGAGAAAATGAATATCTTCAGGCTGTTAAGGAAGTTCTGGAATCAATTGAAGAAACTTATAACGAAAACCCGCAGTTTAAAACTGCCGGTATTATTGAAAGACTTGTTGAGCCTGACAGAATTTTCACGTTTAAGGTGCCATGGACTGATGATGAAGGGAATACTCATGTTAATCTGGGGTACCGGATCCAATTTAACAATGCTATCGGTCCGTATAAGGGTGGTTTACGTTTTCACCCAAGTGTTAATTTAAGCATTCTGAAATTCCTGGGGTTTGAACAGATATTCAAGAATAGTCTTACTACTCTACCCATGGGTGGGTCAAAGGGAGGAAGCGATTTCAATCCTAAAGCCAAATCCAAACTTGAGATCATGCGTTTTTGCCAGTCTTTTATGTTAGAATTATGGCACAATGTAGGAGCTGAAACAGATATTCCGGCAGGAGATATTGGTGTTGGTGGTCAGGAAATTGGGTTCTTATATGGTATGTATAAAAAGCTAGCCAGGAAACACACCGGTGTTCTCACGGGAAAAGGGTTGAATTGGGGAGGTAGTCTTGTCCGCCCGGAAGCAACAGGGTTTGGTAATGTGTATTTTGCAAAAGAGATGCTTCAGACTATCGGGGAATCATTTAAGGGTAAAACAGTTGCAGTATCAGGTTTCGGAAATGTTGCCTGGGGTGCAACTACAAAAGCCACTGAACTTGGAGCTAAAGTTGTTACCCTTTCCGGCCCTGATGGATATGTCTATGATCCTGATGGGGTATCAGGCGAAAAAATCGATTACATGCTCGAATTGAGAGCTACAAATAATGATATTGTTGAGCCTTATGCACAGGAATTTAAAAGCGCTAAATTCATTCCGGGAAAACATCCCTGGGAAGTAGATGTGGATATTGCCCTTCCGTGTGCCACTCAAAATGAGCTGGATGCTGATGATGCAACTAACCTGGTGAATAACAAGGTTATTTGTGTTTGTGAAGGTGCTAATATGCCAAGTACTCCTGAGGCAATTGAGATTTTCCAGAAAAATAAGATCCTTTTTGCACCCGGGAAAGCTGCTAACGCAGGTGGTGTAGCTACCTCAGGCCTTGAAATGTCCCAGAATTCGATGAAAATGAATTGGACAAGAAAAGAGGTAAACGATAAACTTCACCAAATCATGAGGGATATACACCATGCATGCAAAACTCATGGGACACAAAAAGATGGTTATATCGATTATGTGAAAGGTGCAAATATAGCAGGGTTCCTTAAAGTTGCCAACGCAATGCTCGATCAGGGCATAGTTTAATAATGGAAAGAAACCCCCTGGTATATAAAATTGCTATTAGTCTTATCCCGGGAGTTGGAACCGTAACGGCAAAAAAGCTTATTGCTTATGCAGGAAGCATTGAAGCTGTTTTTAAAGAACCGGCTTCAAAACTCGAGAAAATACCCGGGGTCGGTGCCCTTCTTGCTAAAAAAGTTACAACCCCGGGATTAATTGAAAAAGCCGGGAAAGAATTTGAGTATATTCAAAAAAAGAATATTAAAGCCCTCTATTATCTCGATGAAGATTATCCTGAACGTTTGAAACACTGTCCGGATGCACCAATTATTTTATTCTTGCAGGGAAACCTGAACCTGAACCAGAAGAAGGTTATTAGTATTGTAGGAACCCGGAAAGCAACTGAAAGAGGCAAGGATTTATGTAACAAACTTGTGTCAGACCTGGCTGAAAGAAAACACAATCCGGTTATTGTAAGCGGACTTGCATATGGAATTGATGTTTGTGCACATAAAGCTGCTTTAAAAAACAACCTTCCCACAGCAGCAGTTTTGGGCCATGGACTTGAAACTCTTTACCCCGCTTCACACAAATCGATTGCCAATGAGATTCTGAAAGAAGGAGCTTTAGTCTCCGACTTTATGAGTTATGAATGGGCGGAAAAAAATAACTTTGTTAAAAGGAACCGGATTATTGCCGGACTGGCAGATGCAATTATTGTAATTGAGTCAGCCTCCAAAGGCGGAGCATTGATCACTGCAGACCTGGCTAACTCTTACAACAGGGATGTTTTTGCATTCCCCGGAAGAGTGAACGACAATTATTCACAAGGATGTAACCGGTTAATTAAATCCAATAAAGCTGCTTTAATTGAAGGAGTCAAGGATATTGAATATATAATGGGTTGGGATCCGCCCGGGAAAATTAACAAGCCAGTTCAAAGGCAACTGTTCAAAGAACTCTCACATGAAGAAATAAAACTGGTGGAAATCTTAAAAAAACATGGCGACTTGCCAATTGACAGTATATGCCTGGAGGCAGAAATGCCTGTAAGCAAAGTATCACCTGTATTATTAAACCTTGAGTTCACCGGAATTGTTAGAAGCCTACCGGGGAAAGTCTATACCCTGATATCAGGATAAATTCCCATTATTTCCTTTAATCCCTCTATTCCCTCTATTCCATTCTTCCATTATTCACTTTTTTTCTCTTTGTTGCCCGATCGCCTCTTCCTACCTGTAAAGTGTTAAAAAAAATTACAATTTATATCTGTTTCATTATCAGCATGGTAAGAATCTAGTGTAAAGAAACTGTACAATCAGAATATTAATTAATATTTCACAAAATCATTGTATTGCACTCTGTATGTGTTAGTTACTGGGTTTGGCATCATAATTGGATTAAATTGAACAAAGCATTTTATGTCAAACACAAATAATGAAAAAATGAAAAAAACAATTCTATTAGTAGATGATGAATCATCAATAAGGAGATCATTATCATTAGGACTCAACCAGCAAGGGTATAATGTTGAATCCTGCGAAAACGGAACCAGCGTTCTTAATAAATTAGAGTCACTTAAGAAAAATGAAAATAGTCCGGAGACCATAGTAGTTGATATCTTTCTTCCTGATATCAATGGTATTAAACTCGGGAATATAATAAAATCCGAATATCCTGATGTTTCGCTTATTTACATTACAGGATCGATTGATAAACTGGATAAACAAGAAATTGAAAAACTCAAATCAGATGTCCTTCTGGAAAAGCCATTTACTATTAAGGATTTGACAGACCAGTTTCAGAAGATTCATGAATCACAGGAAGAATCAGAATTAGTTACGCCAGATGTAATAACAAAGGACGTCAGGAGTACATCAGCATATATGCTTTTGAAACTTAAGAATGATGCTGATTTTATGAATATATACAGAAAGTTATATTATATGGAGAATATCTTATACTGTGATGCAACATCCGGAGATTATGATATTATCTTATTAGCTAATGCTGAAAACATTGAAAAATGTAAAGAAATATGCAAAAACAAAGTTGAATCCATGGATGATATTGAGAAAATAGATTTTCTGCCTGTAAATACACCCCTTCCAGGAAACAATATTAGCGACATTATGAATTCTGCCGGAATTTCATCTGGTGAATCATCTGATCCTAAAACAGAAAGAGACTTCAGTGTAAGCATGTGTTCATATTTATTATTACAGGTTAATGAAAATAAACTAAAAGATTTAAATTCAGTTTTGAGTTTAAACGAAAATGTTGCCTATTGTGACTATACAACAGGAAAATATAATTTGATATTATTAGTATACGGAAGATGTTTTGATGAAATTGATAAACTTATCGAAAATAACATTACAAATTTAGATGGTATTTTAAAGGTTAAAGAGTATCCAATAGTTAATATGTTTGATATGTAAAAAGAAGGGAGTAGAGGGGATAGAGGGAGTAAATGGAATAGAGAGAGTAGAGGGAAAAAATAACAATATATTATACTAAAGGACTTAATGAAACAAACAATGACCGTATTAAAAATTCCAGAGAATAAAAGAGAAGTAAAGAATTTCAAAATAGACTTAATAACAAAGAAGGATCAAAAAGGAGCTTTAATACCTTTACTGCAATCTGCCCAGAATTCTTATGGATATATCCCCGAGAAAGCAATACATTACATCAGTGAAATTGTTAAAATTCCATCTGCCCGTATTTATGGTGTAATAACCTTTTATTCCCAGTTTCGCCTAAAACCACTCGGCAAAAATGTTATCCGGATTTGTGAAGGTACTGCCTGTTATGTGAACGGGTCGAAAAGTGTTTTGGAAGTGCTTCAGGATGAGCTGGGTATAGGTCTGGATGAAACAACAGACGATAATCTTTTTTCTTTGCAATCTGTAGCATGCCTTGGGTGTTGTTCCCTTGCTCCCGTTATGATGATTAATGATGAGACATATGGGAATCTTACTTCAAAAAAAATAAAAAAGGCTATAAAAGAATATTGCATCGCAAAGTGAATGATTAATTCAAGTTACCACTTACCCGCAGTAGCGGGACAGGTAGTAACCTTTGAAAATAATTTTATAAACACATGAAAGAAATAAAAGTAGGCTTGGGAACTTGTGGTATATCTGCTGGGGCAAGAATGGTATATAACGAGTTCAAAGACAAACTTTCACAAAACAACCTCGATATAGAAGTCAAACAGACAGGCTGTATGGGTATGTGTTATAATGAAGTGCTGGTTGAAGTTGTTGATAACGAGGATAGTTACCTGTATTCAAAGGTATCTCCGGATAATGTCGAAAAAATTGTAAATGAACATATTATTGGAAATCATCCTGTTAATGAATGGATTGCTACATCAAGGAAGAACATTGAAAAAGATCCGTTTTTTAAAAAACAGAAACGGGTAGTATTACAAAACTGTGGTATTATTGATCCGGGTTCTATTGATGATTATATAAAGTACGATGGATATAAAGCCGTAAAAAAAGCTCTTCAAAATTATTCCCAGTTAGAAGTTATTGATATTGTTTACGAATCAGGTATACGTGGACGAGGTGGTGGTGGCTTCCCTACCGGGGTAAAATGGAAATTTTCATATGAAGCGCATGGTGATAGTAAATATATTATTTGCAATGCCGATGAAGGTGATCCCGGTGCATTTATGGATAGAAGTATTCTTGAAGGAAATCCTCATTCAGTGTTAGAAGGAATGATGATCGCCGGTTATGCTATTGGCGCACAGGAAGCATATATTTACATCCGGGCAGAGTATCCCCTGGCACTTAAAAGACTGAAAACAGCAATCAGTGATTGTGAAAAAAAGGGATACCTCGGCGAAAATATATTCGGATCTGATGTAAGCTTTACCATAAAAATAAAAGAGGGAGCAGGTGCATTTGTATGCGGAGAAGAAACTGCCCTTATTGCATCTATTGAAGGCAAAAGAGGTGTACCCAGGTTACGTCCGCCTTTTCCTGCCCATAAGGGATTATGGCAAAAACCAACAAATATTAATAATGTTGAAACTTTTGCAAATATTCCTTGGATAATCCTTAATGGCGCAAATAAATTCGCTTCCATGGGAACTGAAAAAAGCAAGGGAACTAAAGTGTTTGCCCTTGCCGGGAAAATTGCCAGAAGCGGACTGGTAGAAGTACCAATGGGTATAACAATTAATGAAATTGTTTATGACATAGGAGGTGGAATTAAGGATGATAAAGAGTTTAAAGCAATTCAGATTGGAGGTCCATCAGGTGGATGTATCCCTGCGAGTATGGGTGACATGAAAATTGATTATGAAGAAGTTACAAAAACCGGCGCTATAATGGGCTCCGGAGGCTTGATAGTTCTTGATAATACCACATGCATGGTAGATCTGGCAAAATATTTCCTGAACTTTACTCAAAACGAATCCTGCGGCAAATGTACATTCTGCCGAATTGGGACTAAAAGAATGCTGGAAATACTGGAAAGAATAACATTAGGAAAGGGAAGGGAAAATGATATTGATCTATTGGAAGATCTTGCTGAAAAAATAAAAAACAGTAGTTTGTGTGGTCTTGGTCAAACTGCACCAAACCCGGTTCTTACAACAATAAAATATTTCAGAGATGAGTATGAAGCACATATTATTGAGAAAAGATGCCCTGCTCATAGTTGCGCTGCACTTTTAACTTACACAATAAACGAAAATTGTACAGGCTGTACTTTGTGTGCTAAAAAATGCCCTGTTAATGCAATTTCAGGTGAAGTAAAAGAGATCCATGAAATAGATCAGGATGCATGTATTAAATGCGGTCTCTGTTTCAATGCTTGTAAGGTTGGTGCAATTGATAAATTATAAAATATGATTAAAGGGAAATGAAAAAAATTAACATTACAATAAACGGGAAAAAAATTACTGCAACTTCCGGTAAAACAATTTTAGAAGTAATTAATGAAAATAATATAGATAAAATACCTACTCTTTGTCACGATAAAAGGATTGAACCATATGGTTCGTGTTTTCTATGTGTAGTTGAAGTTGAAGGAATTAAAAAACTGATACCCTCTTGTTGCACTCCGGTTACAGATGGGATGATTATACATACTGATAATGAGAGAATTAAAAGCTCCAGGAAAGCAGCCCTGGAACTTTTACTGTCAAACCATTATGCCGATTGTATTGGTCCATGTACAAATAATTGCCCTGCCGGTGTTGATGCACAGGGCTATATTGCTCTTATCTCAATGGGCAAGTACAGAGATGCACTAAAACTTGTGAAAGAAAATAATCCACTTCCATTATCAATTGGCAGGGTGTGTGTCAGGGATTGTGAGGTTGCCTGCCACAGGAACTTACTGGATGAACCTGTTGCAATTAATGCCTTAAAGCGTTATATAGCAGATATTGATAATAAGAACAAATGGATCCCGGAAATTAAGAAAAGTAAAAACAAAAAAGTAGCAATAATCGGTGGTGGTCCGGCCGGACTTACATGTGCATACTATCTGACTTTAGAAGGATACTCAGTAACTATTTTTGAAAAATTGGCCAAGCTGGGAGGAATGTTGAGGTATGGGATACCTGAATACCGTCTTCCAAAAGATATTCTTGATTCTGAAATTAAGTGGATTATTGATTTGGGAATTGAAGTCAAAACAGGTGTGGAAATGGGAAAGGATTTTGATATAGAAACATTGCAAAAAAAAGGATATGAGGCTTTTTTTGTAGGCGTTGGTGCGCATAAATCCAGCAGCATGAGGGTTAAAGGGGAAGATGACACAAAAGGTGTTATTAAAGGAATCGATTTCTTAAGAGATACTGCTCTTAACGGGAAACCCGAACTCAAAGGTACTGTTGCCATTGTTGGAGGCGGGAATACTGCAATTGATGCTGCCAGAACAGTATTGAGGTGTGGAGCAGATAAGGTGAAAATAGTCTACAGGCGGTCGGTTAACGAAATGCCTGCACACCATGAAGAAATTGAAACAGCACAAAAGGAAGGTGTCGAAATGCTTTTCCTTACAAATCCAAAATCTATTATTACAGAAAAAAATAAGCTAAAGTCTATTGAATGTCTAAAAATGAGACTGGAAGACCCGGAGGTACCGGGAGAAAGACCAAGACCTGTGCCAATAAACGGCTCGGAATTTATTCTGGATTGTGATTGGCTGATTGGTGCAATTGGTCAAAAAGTAGATACAGCTTTCGCTAACTCAGATAAGGATATTGAATTAGAAAAATGGGGGACAATAATTGCAGATAAAAACACCTTTGCAACTTCAAAACCCGGCGTTTATGCAGGCGGTGATGTGGTTACAGGTCCTTTTACTGCAATAAGTTCAATTGCTCAGGGTAAAAATGCAGCGCTCTCAATTGACGAATTCCTGCAATACGGAAAGAATAAGAAGAAGAAGAAGGTTGAATTCCTCAGTTTTAAACATAAATTCGGAGAGATAACGGAACGTGAATTCTCCGGTGTGCCAAAGATCTCCAGAGAGAAGATGCCTGAATTGGCTCTCTCAAAAAGAAAAAACAACTTTAATGAAGTTGAACTTGGGTTTTCAGATTCCCAATCTCTCAAAGAAACATTTAGATGTTTGGAGTGTGGCTGTTCAGAATACAGTGAATGTCAACTTAGAAAATATGCAACTGACTTTGAAGTAGATATTTCAGAATTAACTGGTGAGGTTAGAAAATACCTGGTTGATAACAGGCACCCCTTTATTACCCTGGATCCAAATAAATGTATTAACTGTGGAAAATGTGTCAGGACCTGTTCGGAGATACTAATGGTATCAGCCATTGATTTTGTTAACCGTGGTTTTAAAGCTATTGTTAAACCTGCAATGGAAAAGTCTCTTCTTGAAACAAATTGTATATCCTGTGGAAATTGTATTGATGTCTGCCCTACCGGAGCAATCAGTGAAAAGTTTCCTTTTAAAATACTTGGAACACTTCCAAAAGAAAATCATGAATCTGTTTGTAATTTTTGCTCTATTGGTTGTAAAATAAATTACAAGGTATTATCCGATGATGTTTATTATGTTTCGAATAATACAGAGGAAATCATGGACTCCCACAATAATGGTTATTTGTGTGTAAAAGGTAGATTTGGTCATAGATACCTTACAAGTGGAAACAAACTTGAAACACCAATTATCAGAAAAAACGGGCAAGCCTCTGAAGTTAAAACAGATGAAGCTGTCCAATATGCAGCAAAAAGAATTAAGAATATTATAAAGAAATACGGGGCTGATTCTGTTGCCATATTTGGTTCACCAAAAATGTCAAATGAAGAGTTGTTCCTTCTTCAAAAACTTGCCAGAGCCGGATTGAAAACAAACAATATTTCAAGTTTTTCAAATATGATAAATGATTGTGAACTGGGTAGCCTTGATAATTCGTTGGGGTTAACAGTTTCAACAACATCAATGAACAACCTGAGCAATGCTGATGTTATTGTCGCAATCAATTCAAACCTCTCGGAAGACAATTTGATAATGGAACTAAAAATTAAAGAGGCTCAGAAAAAAGGCGCGAAATTAATAGTGGTTAATTCTTCTGAAATAAAGATCACTAAATTTGCCGATCTGTGGATTGACTCCAGAAAAGGAACAAACACAATATTATTGAATGGAATATTAAGCGAATTAATTAAGAAAGGGTTTGTAAATAAAAATTTTATTGAAACAAATACAGAAAATTATTCAGAATTTAAGAACATGCTTCAGGGTAATAATGCTGAAGATGTATGCGGGTTGACCGGAATAGATATTGAAAAATTTAAAGAACTTACACGCCTGTTAGAAAAAGAAGACAGCAATATTGTATTTGTATATGATATTGATTCCAAAAAAGAAAAGTCGGTTAATGATTTAAAAGCAATAGGCAATTTTTTATTACTGACAAACAGAATTTATAAAAAACATAACGGCTTGATCCTGTTAAGAGATTTTTCTAATTCAGCCGGACTTCTGGATATGGGTGTTACTCCCGATTATTTGCCTGGTTATGTCAAGCCGTTTGAGGATGAAGAAATAAAGAGAATTAGTAAAATCTGGAATGTAAATCTTGAAAAGATATTTAAACCTGTCAATCTGAAAAAAAAATTGCTTGACGGAGAGATTAAAG
>Ga0307992_1001231_pt1 | contig 15307 bp, 18 predicted proteins | sample EllFjometagen133_FD_203162 | JGI IMG/M metagenome (GOLD analysis project Ga0307992, IMG submission 203162) | Marine microbial communities from Ellis Fjord, Antarctic Ocean - #133 | ecosystem: Environmental > Aquatic > Marine > Unclassified | place: Southern Ocean | collected 2014-10-08
ACTTGTATATCAACTCTATTATCATTTATCTCTAGAACTGTGAATGTTAGCTTTGCTTCAGCTGGGCTATTTAACCACTTCTTAACTATTTTTACTTGATCTCCTACTTCCATAGTTTCCGTTTTAATTATTATAATATAAATATAATCATTTTTTGTTGGTTTCCTACTATAAAATCTTGTTTTGTTTAAAAAGTTATTAACAATATTAAACTACTTATTCATCCTTTGGATGTAATTAAAATCAAAAGGATTTTCAGGAAATGCGTGTATTAAACCTTCAAATGATTGTTTTACAAAGAAGAACGTTATTTGGCCTTGTGGTCCACATGCTTCAAGATGCTCCCACCATAGTAATTCCAGCTCTCTTGCTCTATCATGCTTCATATTTTTTATCAATAAACCAGTAGCACAGTGTTTTTCTGTTATTGGACTAAAGCCTTTTGCAATTTGATTCTTCATATAATTAAAAAAAGTTTGTGCTTGTAATCTATACCTAGGCTGAAACATGCTCTCATAAGCCTCTTCCCATACATTACCACTAATACACCAGTGCTCTCTTAATAACATTATATAATTTTGTTCTATGAAATATTTTGTAATCAAATCTTCAACAAACAGCTCATTCACCTTTTGTAGCTTGCTATCTAAAAAACAAGTATAATCGTAATCTTGTAAATCTTTATATTCACTAGGCTTTATTCTAACCGTTGCTGATGCCATAGGAGCTTCTATTAAATCACCCGTTGTTTGTACATCATCATAAACACCAATCCAAGGAGTATTTTTGATAGATTCTAAAATCTCTTTATTGTTTGTATAATAAAAACAATCGTATTTTAATGATGGTGCTTCTGGTATTACAAAAGCATCATTATTGCTACTTCCATAAAAACATGTATAAAAAGCTATCTTTTTCATATCATTTATTTAGTAACCCATAACTCCTGCAAATACTAATCCTAAAATACCACCACCTAGTAATACTTTCCAATACCATTTCTTTACATAATCATCTTCATAGACTACACAGTGAAATGCAAAACTTAAAAAGATAATAAACAGCAAACCAAACATCTGCATAATAGAACCCATTAGTAAGTAAGTTTATCTATAATAGCATCACCGCCATTGAGTACATCTGTTAACATTGTTTTTAGCTCTTCCCAATCAGGGCTAGCAGTAAAAGATTTTTGGAAAGTTTCGTTACCTGCCCCAAAATCCATTCTACCGGTTGTTGTTGCCTTAGCAGCCCTACCCATCCAAGGATTTCTTGGTGCCATGAATCGTGTAATCCCATACCATTGACCACCTGTTACCTGTACCAATATACCTTCAACTGATGTTGAACTTTTAATTGGTTTTTCTTTAATAATTTTAATCATAACATTTTTTTAAATTAAACTTCTAATACTAATTGATTATCGACATGTACATCAAAAGGTAAATATGATTCTAATAAAGAACCTTTATCCTTTACATATTTTTGTATTGCTTTTTCTTTTGCTTTAGCTTCTACTTCTATATCTACAGCATGACCATAATCATTGATCGTTTCATAAACATAATCAGCATGTGCTTGTGCTTTACATCCAGGTTCCTCGAATGTTCTTCGGCACGACGAATAATGGAATAATGGTTTTACATTGTGGTATTCCCACGTTTCTTTTGCCATAACAAATGCTTCCTCTTCGGATAAACCACCATCATTAAATCTATGGTGATGAAAATCAAAAGTAATAGGTACCCTTACTTCTGTAAAGATTCCCCAATACAGATCTTTGACAGAATACATACTACCTTTATCATCGTTCTCAACAACTAATCTACTTCTTGCTGATACTGATAAATCTCTGTAGTTATCTGACCATCTTTGTAATGTAGCTTTCTTGTCTCCGTAAACTCCATTACAATGGATATTAATTGGAAATCGTTGAGATTGTGGTAATCCCATAATATCCATTATCTCTGCTGATTGATTTAATTCTTTTTTAGTTTTCTCTACCAGTACAGGATTAGGTGATCCTAGAACATTAAAAGGTCCTGGGTGGAAGCTTAGCCTTTGGCCATACTTGAGAGCAAGATTGCCTGCACCCTTTAGAACAGTACATATCTTTTTGTAATCTGGTAAATCTTTTAGTTGATATTCTGACATCCAAGGTATCATGTTTGATGACATGCGATAAACCTTAAAACCATTCTTTTCATTCCATTTAATAATCTCTACGAGATCACGCATGTTTTGTAATGCTAGATTACTTACATGAGCAATACCGCCTGATTGAAATGTTGCTTTCCTACATGTTCTATTAACAGTAATAGGAATTGGTCGGAGTTCTAAATTAATGCAGCAGTAACCTAATTGAGTATCTTGATTCATATATTAGTATTTAATTTAAATATAACAAATTAAATTAATAACTGAAAGCTTTACTGTCAAGAATTTAGATGGCAGTCGTACCTGGTCTTTTAGTATCAGCTTTCTTAGCTCTTAGGAAGATCCAAGTACATGGGATGTTGTTATCTTCAAAGAATTTATTGGGGAAGTTAGTTCCACTCTCCATATTTTGAAATCTTATAGATTTATTATCAATAAAATCAGCATGGGATCGCTTTGTCCAATACCAAAAACTATTCTCATTCCAAAAGCTTTTGTGCCTTGGGTCTTGGAATGCACCCCTACCATCAGTAGATGGGATTTCAAGGAATGCCCATGCCTTATCATCTAGAACTCTGTATATTTCAGACATTGTAAATACTTTATCTTCTATTTGATTAATAATATGATATGCTTCAAGTACACCAACTGAATTATCAGCTAATGGCCATTTCTTGTGAATATCAAAATCAACATCTGCTAAATTTACTATTTCTAGATTATTCTTTATCGCATCATGAATAGCTAGCTTCCTTTGCCATTCTTTTTGGAGACTTTTAGTACCATCTTGGATTGCTTGATTTCTTTCTAACCATGTATTTTCGCCATGTACACGATACATATAAAGACATTTTTCAATTTCTTTAAATTCAGTTATCATATAAGTTCTCATTAACAATTCTTGATCATCTAATATAGAAAGATCTTCATTATGACCACCTACCTTTATATAAATTGATTTCCGCCAACATCTAACATGATCAGGTGCATAGTATATGAGCGATAAAGAACCAGCATCAGCAGTAAAACAACCGTTGCTCCAATATTTTTTACCTTCCCATTCAACTTGATATGGGTTAGCCCAACCAAAGTCTGTGTTAAAAGGTATACCATCATCTTGAATTATAGCAGCATGACTAAATACAAACCCTACACTAGGATTAGCTTGGAATGCTTTGGCTACCTCAGATAAACAATCAGGTGTAATCAAATCATCATGATCAACTTCTAATAAGATTTCACCCTTTCCTAAGTGGAATGCTTTATTTTTTATATACCCTACATTCGTACTCTTTGAATGTTTATTATAATCTACATATATACTAACTCTTGGATCTTTTTCTATCTCTTTAGATAAAAATTTTCTTTTGGCATTCCCATTTAAATATAGAACCCATTCCCAATCTTGGTATGTTTGTTTTTTTATAGATTCATATAATTCATCTATATGAGTTAATCTATGTGTTGGTGTTATTATACTTAATTTCATATTTAGTTTTTTACGTCAAAGAAAAACATGTGGAATAACCTAGAGTCGTCTAAGTTTTTACCAAAGTATTGGGATGCTGCGTGTATTCGCCTAGCATCCCATATTGCTAATCTATTAAATTTATTACCTATTCTATCAATCTCTTCCCATTTAGTAGCATCCAAAAAATCATCATGTACTTTGCCTATGTATTTTTGCTCAGATGCTACTTTCTGTGATTCAGATGTAATTCCATTTTTGCCTACCTCTAGTGCCCGATCTAACCAAGCCTGCTCTTTGTGCCTAAAGAACGAAGTACCGGTTGTTATTGGGGCATCTGGTGTTAAAAATACAACAGCTGCATGAGTCTGGCCATCATAATGATATACTATAGGATCTGCTGGTATACAGTGTTGAAATACCCCACAGTAACCATGAGTCTCTGTCCAACCGATAATCTCCTTACCTAAGATCTTTTCTAATTTTTCTTTAGTCCCATCTAAGATTAATTTAGAATTTGTACGCTTACCCTTATGGCCACCGCTTGGTTTGTAATCCAGTGTTAACGCGATCTTCCTAATTTCATCTGGATTTGTATAAAAATTATCCACAACAACCATACCTGGAATGTAATCGTTAACTTTAGATATCGCGGATGGGATACTAACCCTATTTGGTAATAATGTACTGACAAAAACAGTTACCCAAACTTTAGATTTTGGTAGCAATACTTGAACTTCAACTGAGTCTGTTGTTGTTGAGGCTGTAAAATCAATTGAAAAACCAACTTTTAATACTTTTGATGATTTATAAAATGCTGCTACATCTGGCCTAGGGAAGTTAAATATATGTTTTTTCATTTTACCACCCTTGATTCTAATATCTGTAATTTCACCATGCACAGTATCAGTTAACCAACCTCGTATAGTAAATTTCTCCGAAGAGATATAAATACATGCATCAATATTACCCCTAACTGTAGTTATATTACTGGTGTGCAATACTCCATTAGCGCCATCTTCAGAGATCTGTTTGATTGTCGCGTTTTCCCAAAAATCTTTATTAGTCATATTATAATACCTTTATTTTTATATTCATTTTTTGTAATTAGTTTAAGCACTACCACCGTTCTTTTTCCAGTCTATCCAAAAACCAACAGCAACCATTAAGTGTAGGAATATTGATAATGAATATTCATATAAGTTATGCCAATTGGCAAAATGCAAATGAACATGGCCTATTACCCAGAATGGAATTGCCATCTGTTGACTATACCAAATTAAAAAGAATATAGTAAATTTTTTAACAGAACCCTTTGGTTTGTCTTTCTTTTTTAACCGATTAACTAACCAATCATAATCTGGATGATTTCGTGTAGCTAATAACCTAAATGATATTTCTTCTGCTAATTTTTTATTGCTCATCTTCTAATATTGTAAATTCATTTTGTGTTATTTCTACCTGTACCCATTCGTGTTTATTAAATCCAACTAGAGGTAGGGCTGTATAGTATTTATTAATATCTCCAGTGACTGCATCTTCTCTCTTTATCCAAATTAATATTTTCATTACGTTATATTATTGATTAGTTCTTTTGCTTGTATGATATTATCTTCAATAGAGCAATATGTCCATGAGCCGTACCTACCTATTGAATACAAATCTTTGTTATTAAATTCATCACAGAACTTAGTATATGCTAATTCACTTTTTGTGTTTATATGAACATACGCAGGATCCATAATAATAAATTGATGATCAATTAGTTTATGATTAGTAATTACACCGCATGTTTTTAAATCTTCTAAAATTACATTTAATAAAATATCCTCATCTAGTATTTGGTTTGACGTAGCACCTATCTCTACATATAAACTTAAATTATCAGTACCTAGGATATTATTATAAAAACCAATACGATAAAATATTTCATCACCTGGGTAGTATCTCCAGTGGGTTTTTATATCAGTACCTTTGTCAAACCCTAAGTTAAATACTGCCACTTTATTTGATGATAAACTTTTGTTATCTTCTTCATATAACATTGGTGATAATTTATCAAAGGGCATTGAGCTAATTAAAGTATTATACTGAATAGGTCCCTTTTTAGTATAAACAATTTTATTAATTGGATCTATTCGATTAGCTTTCGTTTCTAGCCATATTTTATTTTCATCTACTCTTTTTAAAATAGATTTAACAAATTCATAGCTCCCATCAACAGGATATATGAACGTGCCATTATAAGATTCATAATCATCTGTAGAAGTAATCTTTTCCATCAACTCATCAAACTTAATTGGTTTAGGAAAAAATCTACCCATTGCATTTGAATCTAATGTATTTAAATTACATGCATATAATTTTTCGTTGTATGGAACCAAGAATTTTTCTGCAATAGATTTACCTGATGTAGTATTAACAAATGATTTAAAATTTGAAGTGTCTATTTCATTGAGGTAATACATATCTTTTAGACATTCTAAAAAGTCAGTCTTAGGTAATTGATGAATGTTATACTGAAAAGGAAAATCTATAACGGTACCCTTATAATCTATATCTGTTATTTTTTTAACTGTTACAACTTCACATGCCATTTCTGACATCATATACTTTTTTATTTCATCATTCCTAAAATGAAAGAAATGTCCACTATAATCCCAAACGAAACCATTGCGCTTAGTAGTTTTGCAATAACCACCTAATTTACTATCACTTTCTAATACGAGATAATCGTGATCCTTTCCTAAAAAAGACGCGGTTGATAATCCAGTAATACCACCCCCTATAATTAATGTATTTACTTTATGCATTAGTTTCTTGTAATTCATTGAATTTTTCTAAGTTTATCTTAAAATGTTCATGTTGGTGTTTTTGGTTTGGGTCTTCTAAACCAGCACCCAATAGAGCTTTTCCTTCATTAGTTCGGCCAGTCCAATAACAAGCCACTGATAACCAATCAGTAAAGTGCATTTCATAACAGTTTATTAAAACAAATAAATCATAGTTTTCTAAAGCATCACTTAAAGAAATAGTCTTTCCTTTGCTTAAATACTTATAAGCTAATTCATGATAGCCTTCCTTGCAAAGATACTCTCCTAATTTATAGTAAGGCTCTGCTCTATCTGAAAATATATCAATAGCTTTATCCATCTCAGCAATAATTCTATCAATATTTTCTTTAGCATTTGGGAGCCTCATTAAAATTACAGATATTCTCATCTGTGCTTCGAACCGTTCTTCTATCCAAATATTAGCAGGATCAAGAGCCATGAATAGTTGATACCACTGTAATGCTTTTTTATTACTCTCTATGTCATTGACCTGCCCACCATAATCCATATAACTTTGCCCAGCATAAAAAACAGAACGTGGTACTAAATTATCTGGATCTGATTCCAAACATTCCCAAAACTGTTTAGTTAATCTTTCACCATCATACCAGAATTTCTTTGGGTCAAACGATCGTGAGCCTATACCATTAGCATCAATAAAATAATCTTCATTAGACAAGTCCTTATTTCTAGGATGGTGTACTTCATTGGCTTTAATAACAGTATGAGCAGTACCTATAAACCTCCAAGTCAAACTATTGTTATAGATTAATGTAGCTTTCCATGATAACTGCCCTCTTCGCAATTCCATAGTGTAAGTGTCATACTCGATATCTTCAATAGGAAATGAAAAGTTTCCAGTTAAAAAATCATCAGCATCTAGGTGTAAAACATAATCAGTTTTATCTTTAATATAACTCATCATTTTTGTTTTGTTGACCGCATACCCATCCCAAGGATCAATATGCCATGAACCTGGCAAACCTGTTTTATTAAAAAACTTTCTTACAATATCAAAGGTTTTATCAGTTGATCCATTATCTGCAACAACTACATATTCAACATGTTTACTAATTGCATCTAATGTTCTACCGATACAATGCTCTTCATCCTTACACATAGTAGCAAAACCTAAAGTAACTTTTTTTGCTTTTGTTTTTTTAGTTCCTGTGAATTCAATTTTAGTAACAGCAGCCCTTTCTTTTAATGTTAGCCTATCCCATTCATTAATATTTATAGTTTTATTCATTTAAGTTACTTTATTATTAGTTATAGTATATATTATGACTTTCTGGTGATAATTTCATCTATGATTCCATATTTCTTAGCTTCTTGTGCATTTAACCAAAAATCTCTAGTTGCATCTTTTGCTACTCGTTCTGGTTTCTTTCCACAATATTCACCGAGTAATTCAAAAAGAGTATCATTAACCTTTTGCCATTCCTTCATATCAATTTCAGCATCTTGGATATTTCCACTAAAACCGCCTGATGATTGGTGTAACATTGTCGTTGAATGTTTTAGTGAACTTCTTTTGCCTTTAGTTCCTGCTCCTAGTAAAACAGAACCCATAGATGCAGCCATCCCAGTATTAACTGTTCTGATATCTGATTTGATATAATCCATTACATCAACCATAGAGAGTCCTGATTTAACAGAACCACCTGGTGAATCAATGTGCATAGTAATATCTTTATTTTCTACGCTATCCAAAAACATTAACTGTGCTTGTACTATAGTTGACATATTATCATTAACTGGACCTGCTACCCAAAGTAATCTGTCCATCATTAATCTTGAGAATATATCCATCTGTGTTGCTCTTAGTTCTCTCTCTTCTAAAATATAGGGAGTCATTGAGTTTTCTAGTTGCTGTTTTGCATAGTGCATGTTTAGTGAACTAACACCGTGGTCACTCATTGCATATTTTTCAAATTCTTTTCCGTAATTCATTATTCTTTTATATTTGTTACATCAATTATTAATTCACCTTTATTACTTTTTACATTAATAGTACCACCTTCTTTTAACTCACCTTTAAGAATCAGCTCAGATATCTTATTTTCAATTAACCTCTCAACTGTTCTACGCAATGGCCTAGCTCCATATTTAGGATCATACCCCTGTTTTAATATAATTGTTTTAGCACCTTTAGATATTTTAAAAATATAATCGCCAACTTCCTCTAAGTTTAATGCTAGTTCTTTACATTCTTTAGTTAGAATTTCCATTACATTATCTTCAGTTAATCTGTTGAATACTACTATCTCATCAATTCTATTTAAAAATTCTGGTGAGAATTTATTTTTTAATGCCTTTCTTAAAATAGATTTTTCTTCTTCAGATTGGTCAACCATTTTAGTAGAGCTTTCAAAACCAATACCCTGACCAAAATCTTGTAGTTTTCTAGAACCTGTATTTGATGTAAGTATTATTAAACAATTTCTAAAATCAACAGTTCTACCTAATGAATCGGTTAACTGCCCATCATCTAGCATTTGTAGAAGAACATTAAAGACCTCTGGATGAGCTTTTTCTATCTCGTCAAATAATATAACTGAGTGTGGATTTCGCTTTACCTGCTCTGTTAAAAACCCACCACCTTCAAATCCTACATATCCTGGAGGTGCACCGATTAATTTTGAAACAGAATGAGGTTCCATGTACTCAGACATATCAACCCTAATCATTGCATCCTCACTATTAAAAAGATATTCTGTTAATTCTTTAGCTAATTGAGTTTTACCTACTCCAGTTGGTCCTAAGAATATAAAGTTACCCATCGTACGATTTCGTTTCCTAATACCGATTCGATTTCTTTGAACTGTTACTGCAATTTTATTAACTGCTTCTTCTTGGCCTATAACTCTAGATGATAAATGTTTACTAAGACCTAATAGATTTTTATTTTCTTTGTCAGATATCTTTTCTATCGGTACACCTGTTGCTTTTGCTACGACAGTTAAAACATCATCTTCAGTTATTTCTAATTGATGAACAGCCATTTCATCTTTCCATGTAGCGAGTTCTGATTTGATCCTTTCACTAAGAGTTAAACAAAGATCTCTTTCTTTTGCAGCAACTTCATACAGTTGTCGAGAAACAGCTTTTCGTTTATCATTTTCTTTTAGTATAAGCTTGTCTTCTAGTGCTTTAATATGTTTAGGGATTTTCATATTAGTTAAATGCTTATATGATCCTACCTCATCTAATATATCAACGGCCTTATCTGGAAAGAACCTATTCATAATGTACCTATCTGCTAATTTAACAATCAGATTTATTACTTCGTCCGAATATGATACACCATGATGCTCTTCGTACTTATGCCTAATCATTGAAAGTATTTCAATAGTTTCATTTAATGACGGTGGTTTTATTACTACCTTTTGAAATCTTCTGTCTAATGCACCATCACCTTCAATATTTTCTCTAAACTCATCAAATGTTGTTGCACCGATACATCTAATTTCACCTCTTGCTAATGCAGGCTTAATAATATTGGATGCGTCTAAAGATCCCTGAGATCCACCAGCACCAACTAAGGTATGGAGTTCATCAATAAAAACAATGATATGTGGATTGAGAATTAATTCGTCTACAATACTTTTCATTCTTTCTTCGAATTGCCCTCGGTATTTTGTACCAGCAACAATTGTAGATAATTCTAAAGTATATATGATTTTGCCTTGTAGCGAAATAGGAACGTTACCTTCAACCATTTTTAATGCTAAACCTTCAACGATTGCAGTTTTACCTACACCTGGTTCACCAACTAAAACTGGATTGTTTTTTCTTCGCCTTCCTAGAATTTGAATCACTCGCAGGATTTCATCAGTTCTTCCAATAACTGGATCAAGCTTACCCTCTGTAGCTGCTTTACTTAGATTAGTACCATAAGTATCTAAAACTAAAGTTGTCTTTTTATATCTGGGTTTCTTGGATTGTGCTTCTTCTTCTGGATAAATTTCTCCCATAATTTTATTTAGTATAATTTAATTATAACAAGTAATACCCTTTTCTGAAAGTGGTTATTAATGTATATTAGTTATACTGTCAAATAAAAAATGGTTTAAGCTAATGCTTTAGATAAAGTGTTAAAGGTGAAGTACCTTTAATCAGGCGATAAGATGCGCCGATTGGGATTTGAATAATCTTTCCTGGTTCTATAGATATTGGTGATTCATCATCAAATTGAAACATCCAATCGTTTTCATTAATAGACTCAACCCAATGAAGTTCGTGGTTAGTCTCCCATCTGAATAGATCAGCTGATGCAGTAGGATCAAAATGTCTAAGCACAGTATCTTTCGAATAAGCCTCTTCAGTAAAAGGGTTTAAGTTTTCTGTTGGTTGTTTACCACATTTGCATCCTGAACACTTACAAGCCATTACTTAACTTTATAAGATTTAAGAAGGCCTTTCAATTCTACAATATCAGCTGGGTTTAATGAAACATAGTCCATACCAACATTTATTTGAATACATTTTCTGCCTAGTCCCATTTCTTCTACGGCTTTAGGGCCAATAAATTGTGTAATTAGAACATTCTTGTTAACTGTAAGCCCACCTTGATTCCATGAACCTATATCAGTACCTTCGTCTATCGCGATTGTTTTAGCAGGTACTTGTGTAGATATCTCTAAAGATTCTTGTGCTGACTCTACTAACTTATGCAATTCTTTAACTAATGGTGAAGCTGCTGTAAATAACTTAGGACTTTTTTTAGAACTATCATTCTTTAAGTTTTTAATTAAATTTTGAATAGAATCTATAACATCTAATATTTCAGAATTTTCAACCTTACCTTCAGTTATTGGCTGGAATGATTCGATTACTTTAATGTATTTCATAGTGTTTGTATTTATTTTCTAGACGCGAGCTCAGCTTTAACCTCAGCTAAGTCTCTAGCAGATCCCTCAGCATATTTCTTATTACCTCTTTGTTGATAAGCTTTAATCTCATCTTGTAAATTTATAATGTATTGCGCAAGTTCATTCCTAGATGCAGATTTATATGCCTTCCCTTCTTTTATTGATTTTTGAAAATCAGCAGTGTCTGGTATTAAATCCTCAGCACCTAATGCTTTAGCTCTCTTTACAATAAACTTTGCCGTTCTTGCTTGATCTTTAGCTCTACCGTATGCCATGATTGCATTCTTAAGATCTTTTAAATTTTTAATAGGATAACTTCCATCAGATAATGCCAAACCTTTCTCAGCTAATTCCATTCTCTGTTCATCAGAATAAGATTCAAAAATAGATAAATGATCTCCACTCCATTCAGATTTCCAATTATTCTTTTTGATTAATGCATTAACAGATTTTTCAAAATCAGAAAAACCGTTTACTTTAGAATCAAAATCAAAGCTTGACCATTTTTTACCTTGTCCACTTGCGTTCCCATGCTCTATACCAGATCTATCGTTATCTATAGCATCATCCCATAGGAAGAAGATATCATCAGCATTTTTAGTTGAATTATACTTACCTTCAGTAATAATAGATTCGTTAGCCATATTATACTCAACATCCTCTATAAAATCAGCTATAGTAAAATCACCGTACTCATCAAAAAATTTCTTTGCAGTTGATTTAGCCATTCTCTCTAATGATTTCACATAGTCTTTTGCATAACTAACAGGAACTTTAGCTTTCTTAAGTGCTTTATCCATTACTTTAGCCACATCATTCCAACTCTGTGCTTCATTAATAAAATTTGTATATGTTTTAAAATGTTTCATTACTATTTTAATTTTTCTAGTTTGTTAGTAACTGTTGCCATCCAATCATCACCGGATAAACCTGCTTCTTTAGCAGCTTTCTTAATTGCTTCAACTGTTGATCTTGCCTTTACTTTATATACATTCTTTGGGTCTAGTTTTACACCAGATAAAACCATTGGTGCAAATGACATTTCCCAGTTAGAAAAACCTTCAGTAAGGATAGATTCTTTAATACTTAAATATTCTTTAGCTTTAGATAATAAATCAGCGTATGTAAATTTACCAGATAAAGCATTATTTAAAATAGTACCTGATTTTTTACCAGCAGCATACATTGCTAAATCATCAAAACCAATACCACTAACCCAGGGCTTTTTAGGATCAAATCCTAAATCAGCAGACAGAGATTGTGATAGAGAAGTATTTCCTCTAAACTGATCGTTATGTTTTAATTTATCATCACCGAACGTAGATGAATCAATAGTACTCCGACCTTCATTAACTGATTCTTTTACATAGACATCAGCAACAGGATCTCCACCATTAGTTAAACCATGAATAGCTACATTACCTTCACCATACTGTTTTACTAGTTTTGTTATATCTTTCTGAGTCTTAGGGCTATTTGTCTGTTTCCATTTCATACCAGATTCCTTTTTGCTATTATACATGTGGTCTAATACCTCTGCTTTGGTTACTTCTTTGTTACCTATCTGATATCTTGCGATCTTACCTTCATTTAAATTAGTAAACTCCTCATTAATTGTTTTAATATGTTTCATTATAAATTTTCTTTTTTTATATATTTGTGTAGTTTCTTGTTCTTTGATTCCTGCTGTATCTTTAATTGCATTAATGAATGTAGTTTCAGGTACTCTATGACCTCCGTTATATTTTGTATAATAAAAACTACCTGAACCTGTATGCCCAAAGTACCTCATTACTTTCTCGCCGTTTATTACATTATCGCTATTACCTAAATATACATTATGCTTGAAACCTCTTAAGTTAGAATCATCTACAGTTGGTGTAAATGATCTATCAACAACAGCTGGATTAAATAAGACTGTTTCTATACCGAGTTTGCTTCCAATCAAATAAGCAAAATAACCGCCTATTGATGATCCTACAATAAGATCTGGTTTTATCGATTTAATTTTAGAAAATAGTTTAGAAAATGTATTTTTACTTTTGTAATTTATAGATGGTGTATATACCTCATCAAAATTATTATTTAAAAATATAATCTTTGGATCCTTTTGATCTATGTTAGATTCCAGACCATGTAAGTATACTATTTTCATTTCTATTCCTATTATTAAACTTTTGGTCTTCCTATAAGTATTTTATCGTGTGGCCCGTCACCTAGATTTCTAGAGTACCACCCGTCACCAGGTAAACCTGCTTTCTTACCAATCCATTTTACATCTTTACCAAGAACTTTATCTACTGTTGCTTTATCAGAAATAACTGGTACATTGTATTTATTTATTAAGATATCTGCAATTTTACCAGATACTTCAATATAATAACCAAGCTTATTGAGTTCTTTGCCTCTTGCCGTTATGTATGACTTTTTTGCATCCTTAGTTCCATCGTGACCTACACCTGAATATTTTATACCAAATTTAGTTTTCTTACCAAACATGACCATATCAAAATCTTGTGTACCATGAATATCAAGACCTTCCCAATAATTCCAATTAGGATCTGAAAAGATATCATCAGGAGATTTGATTTTAGCATGACCACCTATTTCAGCATAAGCAGTTGCAATTAAATCAAACAGTTCACCAGATAGCTCAGGATATTTCTTATGATCAAATTTCATAGTCTTACCTCGCTTCGGTTTAAATATTTCTCCGGTCGTTCTCTCAGCTACAAATTCTTCAAAAAGTTTTATATGAGCAGTCTTATTAAACATGATTTATTACAAATTTAGCAAAATCTGCAATATCAGTAACTCCAAATTTAGCTAGCTTCTTTGTATCAGACTTTGAGTTAATAAATGTAGCTAAACCTTTATAGTCATACCTTTCAATTCTATCATACCAAGTCTTTTCAAACTTTGGGTTTGAATCTAATCCAGGAAACCATACATCATAATCTACTACTGCATCGGTATAGTCCTCTTCTTTAGATTTATCCCAATCATTATATTTAGCCTCGTTAACTGATTCTTTTGTTAGGCCAGTTAATTTTTCGAATTCTTCCTTAGTAATCTTTTTCTCCATAAAATCAAGTAAGTGTTTAGTGATATCTTTACCTGTTTTTTTATTTATTACTTTTGCTTCATTTACTGATTCTGAAAACAATCTCTTACCTGTTTTATCTTCTAAGTGTAATTCAGCTTTCGGATATTTTTCTTGCATTACATTAAATGTCGCCGGAGCAACATCTGGAGTAGAAACAGGTTCTTGGTGAATTACCTTACCATTTTGTATTACTACAATGACAGCAGGATAACTTCCTTTTTTTGCAGCTTTATAAACAGTACCTCTTTTAGCTTCAGTAACTACTGATTCTAAAACCTTTCCATGTTTTTCTATGTCCTTTAACACATCAGGTTTTTGTCTAATTTGTATTCCATTAAAAGTAGGTTTATCAAACCACTGTGGCCCTCTGCTACTTTTAGATGCATACTTATTTTTTAACGAGAAATGATCAGCAAACAACCCACCAGGTAAATTATAAATAATAGTTCCTTTTGGTAGAAGTACATTAACAAAGTCGCCAATCTGCGCACCTTTAACATCTTTCGTTAATTCATACTTCCTATCCTCTAGGCTTGTAGTCCAACCAGACTTTGTACCAGAAACTGAGGTTTGGTTTAGTTCAGTAACAAAATGTTCAAATAACTTAAAATGTTTCATGTAATATTTATATCTTTTTATGAATTAACTCATTCTGTAATTCAGTAAGGCAGCTTTAACTTTAGCCTTTTGTTTAGCTAATTTTTCAATTTTAGTTTGCAACTTATCCAAGTCTCCACCATATCTATTAGCATCAGCATCGCTCCAATCTTCACCTTTCTGACCAGCCTCTGCATTCATATCAGAATCTAATTGCTCAAACTCCTCAGCTGCATCTTTCATTTGGTCTATAATGTCAATTTCTTGATCC
>Ga0307992_1001232_pt1 | contig 15300 bp, 13 predicted proteins | sample EllFjometagen133_FD_203162 | JGI IMG/M metagenome (GOLD analysis project Ga0307992, IMG submission 203162) | Marine microbial communities from Ellis Fjord, Antarctic Ocean - #133 | ecosystem: Environmental > Aquatic > Marine > Unclassified | place: Southern Ocean | collected 2014-10-08
TGGAATTAAAAGACTGTTTACTTTTCAAAGATACCAAAGTTGATATTAATAAAATTGAAGTACATGAATTTCCGAATGATTATACATTTGCTATTGAATCTGATGTAAGTAAAGCTATAGGAATAGTATTAGAAGGTCGAATCCTTGTTAAATGTTACACCGTAAAAGGAAGCAACTTCACATTACACACTATAGAGAAAGGACAGATATTTGGTGATATCTTAATTTTTTCTAATGAGTATAGTACATTCCCTGGGACTTTAATTACCCAAGGAAAGACAAAAATTGCTTTAGTTCCAAATGAAACATTTGAAAAGTTCTTGTTTAATGATAACAATCTCCTTAAGAACTTCTTAAGTCTTTTAAGTAATAAATCATATGCTTTAAATTATAAGAGTAGATTACTTAGCCAAGACTCGGTAAGAGATAAGATATTGTTTTATCTTCATCATCAGAAAATAATACAAAAAAGTAATGTTATCAAGCTATACATGACGAAAGAAGAACTCGCAAATCAATTATTTGTTCAAAGGCCATCACTTAGTAGAGAGCTTTCCAAAATGAAAAAGGACAAATTAATTGATTATGATAGATACACAATTACTATGAGAAATAAAGGTTAGTTCAAATGAACTAACCTTTATTATTGTACATCATATATTGTTTTAAAATCAAAAAGCTTTCTTAGAGTTATCTCCCATAAATATAGCGATGCTATTGTATTATAAGGACTAAATTTCTTTTCCAGTTCATTAAACTCGATTTGAGTTAACTCATGGTCCATTTGATATAACCATTCAATTCCCCTTCTAATAGCGAGATCTGAGTAACTAATTATGTCTTTGCGATACAAACCAAATGTTAGAAACATCTGAGCTGTCCACTTTCCAACACCTTTAATCGAAGTTAATTCTTTGACTATTTCCTTGTTTGAAAGAGCATCAAAGTTCAAATCGATTTTTCCTTTAATAAAAGCTTCTGCTATATTCTTGATGTATTTTATTTTAGAAATTGAAATACCGCAATTTCTAATCTCAATATCTGATATCTTTAAAAGGTTAGATGGAGTTAGTTCTCCAACAAGATTACAGAATCTATTCCAAATTATTGTACATGCTTTAAATGACAATGCTTGATATATTACGCTGTTTACAAGTGCAATAAAAGGATCAGGAATATAATTATTATCAATTTTCCCAATAACATTAATTAGTTTTTTAAATATTTCATCTTTTTCTGCAAGAAAATATCTTTGGTCTTCTGTGATGATGAACTTTCTATATATTAAGTTTTCTTTCATTCACATCACCTCATAAGTAAATCTAAACAATAATTCTTAACCTTTTATTATTGTCCCCGCTTCTAAATTAAATGCTTTTTCAGCATTATCTAAAGAGGCAATTACAGATATTTTTTTGTTTTTAGCAAAAGCTATAGAAGCCTTTATCTTAGGCAACATTGAACCTTCTGCAAATTGTTTTTCTTCTATTAACTTATTCAGTCTTTCTATAGATACTTCTTCAAGTGCTTCTGCATTTGGTTTTCCAAAATTAATAAATACATTGTCAACTGCAGTTAGAATTACCATTATATCTGCATTAACAAGTTCAGCAAGTTTTGCAGATGCATTATCCTTATCAATAACAGCAGCTATTCCTTCTAATGTATGTCCCTTTTCTATTACAGGAATTCCTCCACCACCTACAGTTATAACCACATGATGACTATCAAGTAGTGAATTTATGATGTCTTTTTCTTTAACATCTATTGGCATAGGACTAGGAACTACTCTTCTGTATCCTCTACCAGAATCTTCAACCATTGTATAACCCTTTGATTGTTCTAATTCAATTGATTGTTCATGAGTATAAAAATCACCTATTGGTTTTGTAGGGTAACTAAATGCAGAATCATTTTCATCAACGATTACTTGAGTAACTATTGATGCAATTGATTTCTTGATTCCGAGTCTTGATAGTTCATTCCCAATAGCGTTTTGAAGATGATATCCAATATAACCTTGACTCATAGCTCCACATTCAGGAAATGGCATACCAGGAGTAGAAGAAGACTCTAAAAATGCTAGATTAATCATCCCTACTTGGGGCCCGTTTCCATGAGCTATAACAACTTCATGGCCTTGTTTAATCAACTCAACTATATGAGTTGATACTTGTTTCAGTAATTCCCTTTGCTGCTCTGGAGTTTTTCCAAGAGCATTTCCTCCTAGACTTACAACATACCTACTCATATGAGTCACTTAACGTGGCAAGCATAACAGCTTTGATAGTATGCATTCTGTTCTCAGCTTCTTGGAAAACTACTGATTGATTAGATTCAAAAACTTCATCAGTTACTTCAAATTCTCCATTTTTTACTCGTGGATATTTTGTACCAAACTCTTTACTCATAGCTGCACCAACATCTGTGTCTTTATCGTGAAATGCAGGTAGACAATGCATAAAGATTGAAGAAGGTTTTGCATTCTTCATTAATTTCATATCCACTTGATAATTATTTAATAGTTCTAAACGAGTGTTCCAAACTTCTTTAGGTTCTCCCATTGATACCCAAACATCTGTATAAATAGCGTCAGCCTCTTTTGTACCCTCAAATTTGTCAGCAGTAAACTTAATTGTTGATCCTGATTCTTTGGCAATTTCAAGGCAAACATCTATTAATTTTTGATCTGGCCATAACTCTTTTGGAGAAACACCAGTAAAGTTTAATCCAAGTTTTGCTGAACCAATCATTAAACTATTACCCATATTGTTTCTACAATCTCCAACAAAAGTAAAGTTTATCCCTTTTAAGTGTCCAAATTTCTCTTTAATTGTTAAAAAATCAGCAAGAATTTGAGTTGGATGATATTCATCAGTAAGGCCATTCCATACTGGAACTCCTGAATAAGTTCCAAGAGATTCAACATCTTTTTGTTTGTACCCTCTAAATTCAATTCCATCATACATTCTTCCAAGAACTCTAGCAGTATCTTTGACAGATTCTTTTTTATTCATTTGTGATCCATTTGGGCCTAAGAAAGTAACTCCCATACCTAAATCTAGGGCTCCTACTTCAAAAGCACAACGTGTTCTTGTTGAATCTTTTTGGAACAAAAGCACAACATTTTTATCTGATAAATGTTTATGTGATATTCCTTCATTTTTTTCTTTTTTAAGTCTTGCTGACAAATCAATTAAATGATTAATTTCAGCAGGTGTAAAATCTAATAATGTAATAAAATTCCGGTTTTTTAAATTCATGTGTTCCTCCTAAATTAAATTTTTTCTCTTTCTAATGGCATACTCATACAACGAGGCCCACCTCTGCCACGGGATAATTCACTTGAAGGAATTTCAAGTACCTTTATTCCCTGTTTTCTTAGTATATCATTTGTTACATGGTTGCGTGAGTATACTATTACAATACCTGGAGCGATTGCTAAAGTATTTGCTCCATCGTTCCATTGTTCTCGTCCACTTGTGATTTTATCACTACCACCACAGTTAATTAGCTTAATTGAACGTTTTAGATGTTTTTCTAATATATCTTCAAGTTTTGAAACAACTTTAGTAACCTTGATCTTCCCAAAATTATTTGTTAACTCAAAAACAATAAGGTCTTTCATAATTCCCGGGTGAATTGTGAATACTCCATAATCTATTTGAGTGAATACTGTATCTAGATGCATAAAAGCTCTTGTCTTTGGAATGTTGAAAGCTAATATTGTTCTAAATGATGAGTTTTCACTAAATAATCTGTTTGCAAATTTCTCTATAGCCCTTGGATCAGTTCTTTTTGAAATACCAATTGCTATTGTAGATTCATTCAAAATAAGGAAATCTCCACCCTCAGAATGATAACGATTATTTCTGTCTATATAAAATGGGATTTCTTCGTTTTCAAATAATGGATGATACTTAAACATATACTCACTAAAAATTGTTTCTCTCTGTCTTGTATCAGTAAGCATATTGTTTATCGCAACTCCATTACCTATACTTGAAAATGGATCTCTTTGAAATAAAATATTAGGCATCGGATCTGTAAAGAATGGATATTCATCTTCTAGTAAATCCATAATAGATATCCTGTTTTTTACATGTACATCCTTAGTTCTGATACCTTCAATCATTTTTTCTACTAAACCACTATTACTCATTAAATCTAAATGCTCGTAAACGGCTGATTTAACAGATTTAGAGCTTATATGAGACTCTTCTATGAACTGATTAATAAAATTAGATTTAATCTCAGGATGATTGTCAAGTGCCTCAACAACCATTTCTTTTATGTATAATACTTTTGTTCCATTTTCTCTTAAGATTCTAGCAAATTCATCATGTTCTTCTTGGGCAACTTTCAAATATGGAATATCATCAAAAAGTAGTCTCTCGAGTAAATCTGGAGTTAAGTTTTCTAGTTCTTTTCCTGGTCTATGAAGAAGAACAGTTTTTAGCTTTCCTATTTCAGAATACACGTTAACTTTCATAAATTCACTCCTCTCTATTTAATATAAATTTTGGGTACTCTATAGGTGATTTGACATATAATTTCATAATTTATTGTGTTCAATCTGTTAGCAACTTCATCAATAGTAACAAGATTTCCAAATAAGATTACTTTATCAGTTTTAGATATACTTTCATCAATCTTGATAAACATCTGATCCATACATATTCTTCCTATTATCTTATATCTTTTACCATTTATTTCTACGTCTCCACCCTGATTTTTTCTAATAAAACCATCTGCATAACCGATTGGTACTACACCAATTATTTCCTTAGCTATAGCGGTATATGTTGCCCCGTACCCTACTTTATCTCCAGGTTCTAAATATTTAATTTGCGAAATATGAGAAATTAAACGATATGTATTTAGTAAGAATTTTGTTTCAGAATCTAAGGTTAATCCATATAGACTAATACCTAATCGTGTATGAGTAGTGAATGCTATATCAGCCTCATATTTAATTGATGAACTTGAATTTGATACATGTACCATTTTAAAATCATAATTTATAAGTTCGTAAATATACTTAAATCTATTTAATTGGACCCTATAATATTCTTCATTTGAGTCAGCAGTTGAAAAATGTGTGTAGATTCCTTCTAAAAGTACTGATTTACAAGAATTAAGTATGTTAAATGCTATAAGAATGTCTTTTTCCGATTTAAATCCAAGTCTATTCATTCCAGTATCAATGTTAATGTGAACTTTTAAAGTATTATTTAGTTCAGAGAGTTTCTTTAAATGATCTGCATTACTGACGGTTAACGTTATATTATTTTTCGCAGCAATATCAAAATACTTTCTTTCAACAACTCCCATTACTAAAATTTCTACATTTTCAAAATAATTTCTGATTTGAAGTGCTTCTTCTAATAGAGAAACAGCAAAGTAGTCAACTTTTTGTTTAACTAAATAAGTAACTACCTCAATAACTCCATGTCCATAAGCATTAGCTTTAACAACAGCAATTACTTTTTTGTCTTTTAACAAATAATCAATATTTTTATAGTTTTGATACATATTTGATAGGTTTATTTCAGCATAAGTTTGTCTGTATATATTATTTATAGAATTTCGTAACATATTTTGATGTCATTAAACTCAAAATTGAAGAGTAAGTCAATTTGAACAACATCGTGTCTCCTACTTCGTAAATATTTTGAGAATCACTTATATCTACAATAATATGATCACTGCTAGACCCTATCAAATCGACAGTATCATATGGGATTAATTCATTATGATCAACATCTTGTTTACCAATAGAAAGTATCGCTCTTAGTACATTACCTTTATCTACGAATTTTGGTATTTTACCAAAAGCATTCATGCCTACTTCACCAATAGGAACACTAGGCTTTTCTTTAATCTCAATAATTTCGGCTTCTAAAGTAAAAACATCATCGTAAGTACTATCTAAATAATTTCCAAAAGCAGTTTCACGGCCTAAAACAATAGATTCGCCTAATCTAATATTATTTATCTCTTTAGGTAGTTTATCACTAATAAGAAGTTCTAAATTGCTTGAATTTCCTCCCGAAATAATCTCTAGCTCAATTTCAAATTTTCTTTCAATTAAATCCTTATAATCAACAAGTTTTTGAAGGTTCTCACTTGATGGAATTATACCTCCATAACAAGTTAAATTTGTTCCAATTCCGATTAATTTAATTTTCTTTAATTTTAAGATTTTTCTTACAGTCTCAATAACTTCCTTTTCATAGAAAATACCTTCTCTTAAGTCGCCAAGGTCAATCATAAGAATAACCCCATGAATTTTATTTAATTCATCAGAATATTTATTGAGGTACTTCACTGTAGAGAGCTCTGAATTAAGTGATATGTCTGAATATTGCACAATTTTTTTTGCATCACCAATAGATGGTAATCTAAGCATAACTTTCGGAATATCAGATTCTATTCCTATTAGGTTTTCTACTCTTGAATCTGCAATATAATCAACATTCTCTTCAATCATGATATTTATTAAATTATGGTCAGCACAAAAGACTTTTGATACTACCATAACTGAAATATCTCTCTCATGGCAAATATTAAGTAGATGTTTAAGGTTATGTCTGAATTTTTCCTTGTTAATAATAATTCGAGGGTACATAAGCATCACTCAATTCTTAAAGATTTCTTTAGTAGTAATATTGCTATTTCTGGATATTTTAATGACAGAACTCCTACAGAAGCAAAAATGTAATCATGATCACGTAATATTTTTACATTTTTCCTTGGTAGTAGTTTTGTTGGATTCTTTGAAATATAATCAAATATAATTTGCTCAGTATTCTCTAAATTTATCAAAGCTCCACCTGTTAATAAAATATATTCGACTAGAGTTAAGTCTTTTCCGTCCGGAATAATTTTTAGTCCCGAAGATGTATAAACTTTTTTCAAATCACCAACATGTCTATCAAGCCCAATTTCTGCACATTTTTTTGTTAACTCAAAAACAAACTTCTTTTCTAATATTGTCTCTGGAATATACGAATAGTCCTCTAATAACGAGTCGAATTCTTTCATACTAATAGATAATTTTGATAAAATCTCACCTTTTTTGAATAATTTTAATACGTTTTTATGATTAATAAATAATCCTAAATCTCCTTCAACTGTGCGTTTAGAGAGTGGTTCGCCTTCTTGAAATTCGATAAAATCATCACTAGGAATTGAAACTGAATGAATATCAGTTGTAGCTCCACCTATGTCAATCGTGATAATATTACCTAAATTTTCTCTTAAAATCATTGTAGACTCCATTACGCTACCCGGAGTAGGCATAATGTTTTGATTCACCATATCATAAATATTATTCATCCCATTCGCATGAATTATATTTTCTTCAAATGTTTCATAGATTGCTCTTCTCAATGGAAGAATATTTAGATAATCTACTCGAGGATATACATTTTCTACAATTTTCAAATATTTATCTTTTTTTCTGTTTTTAAATAATTCGGAAATTTCATCTTGATTTTCTATGTTTCCTGCATAGATTATTGGAATATCTAGATTAAGGTTCAAAACTTCTTTGATATTAAATAGTGCAGTTTCTTTTTCCCCAAAATCTGTTCCACCTGCGACAAGAATAATATTAGGATTAATTTCCTTTATTTTTTTAAGATCTCTCTCTTCAATTTTATTTGCAGTTACTAAATGGATATTTGCTCCTGCATTTAAGGCTGCTTCTTTGGAAGCACGAACTGTCATTTCGTAAACCAGTCCATGAACTGTCATTCTCAATCCTCCTGCAGCACTACTTGATGCAAACATCTCATTATACTCAATTTTATCTACCCCCAAAAAACTAGATAGTTCTTTGATCGCAGACTGGAGACCTTCTGTCACATCGGTTTTAACTGTTGTATTAGAGACTCCTCTTCCTAAAAATACAGGATCTTGATTATGAATATTAAAGGCATTAACGATAGTTGTAGTAGAGCCTATTTCTGCAACTAATACATCAATTTTCATTTTTTATTCATCTCTTTATGCTTATCTAAAATGAAACTAGCAATTTGTATTCCTTTTGTTCCTCTTCCGAAACCTTGATCCATATGATTTTTTCTTGCAATTTCAGGAGTCACCTGAGTTCCTCCAGTAATCAATATTAATTTATCTCTAACACCTTTTTCAACTGCATAATTATGAAGTTTTTTCATACTTTTATAATGAATTCCATCGTGAGATATTATTGTAGACATCATGATAACATTTGACTTTGTTTCTATAGCAGCATCAATGAATTTTTCAATTGGAACACTAGTTCCTAGATATTCATATTTTATTCCATATTTTTCTACTCCACCATGCTTAATATCAAGTACTTCTCTGATTCCAACACTGTGTTCGTCATTCCCAGCAGTACCTGCCACAACTTTAATTGGATTCTTTTTAACGTAATCTATTATTTCGTCCTCTGAATGTAATTTTATAATTTCAGGGAGAACTAATTTATCTATTTCAATATCAAAATTAAAAGTACCCTTTATTTGGATCCTAGTTCCCTCACTCGGATGTAACATTTCTTTATGAATAACTTCTACATCAATCAAATTCATTTTAGCACCTGTTTCAAGTGCTGCAGCTTCTGCAACTCTTTCATTTGCTGAGAAAAATAAATCAACTACTACAGTCCCATCTCCAAGCCATTCAACTTCTGGTCTCAATAAATTTCCTGAACGATATTTTTCACTTTTATCAAGTCGCAAATAGACATTATCTGTTTCGTCTAATTCGTCTATAAATTTAATCATTTCAGGTTTTTCAAATGTGCATCCACCAATCAATTTAGATGGATCTTCAATGAATTCTTTACTATATTGCGCAACATTATTATAACCATAATGAGCAGTAACTGGTGCCATATAATCTTTGTCTCTTTTGATTACTGTTCCTGCTCCAACTCCACCGTTTATGTCTCTGCTTATCCCGTCACCGTTTCTTGCAGGATATTCTCCACTATCAACAAACATACCAGCTTCAACAGCTTTAAAGTATCCTCCCATCTCAATAATTTCTTCCATCATTAAAATAGAACGTTCTTGAATTTCACGTTTTTTATCTCTTAAATAACCTTCATCTTTTAATTTGACCATAGACAATAAATCATCCATACCAATCAATGCTTGTTTAGCAGTATCGAGTGCTTCAATATTATATATATGCCATGGAACGTTTCTTCCTTCATCAGGAGTAATTGTGCTTTGGATATCTGCACTTGTTAACCTAGATATTAAAAGATTTAGCACATGAGTTACTGTGGCTTCTCTTGTTGAAGAACCCATATATTTAGTATTCATTTGTGCTCTCATTTTATAATCACTGAAGAATTCTCTTAGAGCAACTGCATAAGGTAAATTCAATTTTAAATCAGGTGTTGGTGAAGCAGCAGGAGGTACTGTTGAAAGACAAATATTTTCTTTCAGAATTCCAACTTTTTCACTAAACATTGAGTTAATTATGTGTTGAACTAAAAGTTCAGGCATTACTTTCCAAGCATCTCTAGCTGTTGCATTTGCATTATGAGCTCCGTCTATTTGTGCCATTTGTGCATATGCCATAATCTTCTTACTTTCAGCTGCATCAACAATACTTCTAATTGCATTTATATTTCTATATAGGATGTTATATTGAGGATCTTGATGAGCCCCATTAACTCCTTCTTCTGTAAATAATACGGCTATTTCTGGACCAGCAACACCTGATACATAAGAATGATAATTAATTGGTCGTCCAACTTCTTCTTCTATTATATCTAGAGCTTTTCTTTGTGCTCTAAGTTGCTTTCTTGTTACTGGGACTCCTCCAATTCCTTGGGGAGTACCTTCAAGTAATCCATCAAAATGAGACTGCCCAGCAGTCCTAATTACCATTATATGATCGGCTCCATGATAAGCAGCCATTCTCATTCTTCTAATATCATCTTCAAATCTTCCAGATGCTATTTCTGTAGTAATTACAGCAGCGGGTTGAGGATCTATATTACCTAAACTTCTTGCACTAGGTAATGGTACAAAGTTCTTAAGTCCAGGACTTGCTTGCATATATGTAAATTCACCAATCTTTTGTGGTGATGCATCTCTCCATATCCATCCACGGCGTTTAGGATGATAGTTTTCGATGTCTTTTAGTATTTCTCTAATGTCTAATTTAACATTGGGTTCTAGTTTATTCATTATTATTAAAATACTCCAATAAGTATTGTATTTTTTCGCCGTTTACTATGAGTTGTCCTGCATCAAATATATCTATTTTTTTGTGTTTAGACAAAATATACACACAATGACCAGCTCCTTTTCTCAGTAGTTTATTTTCATCTAACACATCAACAATTATTTTTGCATCTATACTTGAAAATCCCATTCGTAAAAGCACACTTCTTTCAATAGATTTTGAAGTGTTATTATAGGCCAAATCAAGTAGTGGATCTATCATTTCTTCTGATAGTTTCAAGAAATAGGCTTTTAGTTCTTTGTCGCTTAAACCTTTTAAATGTTCTCTTCTTGTTTCAAAGTCATCAATTCTTTCTTTCATAACTACCTCCTATTTCATTAAGTCTTTTACTTCTTCTATATTAATTTTTAACTCATCAGCTAAAAATTGATAATCCTGCGCAGATAATTCTATATCCTTATATCTTTTCAAATAAGTTTTTCTTAAATCGTTCATTTCAATATCTTTATGCTTTAGAAGACTTCCATCACTAGGAAATATTATTGTTTTTCCAGGAACCTCAGAAAGAGGGTTTCCAAATGCGATTTCAACATCATTTTTTCTAGCAAATGATATTTGAGGTAAAATGTGTTTACCTGCACCAGTATACTCAGTTTCTTGTACTACAATAATATCTGTGTCTTTCATTGTTTGAGCAAGGCTAAATGCTGCAGCTAAACTAGTATTTCCTGCAGGTCCACGTTCCATTCCTTCTAAAATAGCTAATGTTTCTGTCATGAAGAATACGCTTCCTTGATTTACCATAACATATCTATCCATATATCTTAAAGGTCTTGCGGCACTCCTAGGAACATCCGATCTATCAGGAAATACAGCAAACGGAATTCCGAATCCAGTATGTCCTGTTGTAAATGATTTACGATTAAAATCATTATCTGAGGCCATATGAAGGCCATATAAATTTACACTTGCACCGATAACTAATGTGTCCACAGCACCAGCGTCTTTAAGTCCTCTTGCTGTTCCTGTTAAGTTTCCTCCTCCAGCATTTGTAACCACAACTGCTTCAGGGAATTTTCCAGTTAATTCTTTAACGTCATTTGCTATTTCATGTCCTAGAGTTTCTATTCCCTTAATACCATATGGAGTATAAAGTGAGGCATTAAAATAATTTGTTTCTTCAATTAACTTTAAAAGCGAATAAAACAATTCTGGACCAACTGATAATTGTACAACCTCAGCTCCATAGGCTTCGCATTTTCTAGCTTTTTCTAATATCTCAGGTTGACATACATTTCTTGAATCAAAACATTCCTGAACAATAATACATTCAAGTCCTTCTTTTGCAGCTAACGCTGCAACTGCGGCACCGTAATTTCCACTAGTAGCTGCAATTACTCCTTTATATCCTAATCTCTTAGCTTGATTAACTGAAAGTGCAGCTCTTCTAGCTTTAAATGAGCCACTAATGTTAGCTGCTTCATCTTTCAAGAATATTCTTGCTCCAAATCCTGGTTTAGAATATTTTCTTGCATATTTAGTTATATTTTTTAGTTCTACTAAAGGTGTATTTCCAACCATATTTTCAGATTGTATTTTCTTTATTGTTTCAATATCATATCCTTGATCATTCATCATTAATTCAAAATCAAATCCAATTCCTTCTAACTCGTATTTAGAGTAATCAAGTCCAACTGATTTTTTAATGATTTCATTTTTTCTATCCATTAAGCTTTGGTATGTATTATTCATTATTATCACCACGGAAATCTTTATAGATGATTTCTCTTAACTTCAACATCTCAGGAATGAAGTCACCATATGAATGTTTATATGGAGGAGATGCTTCTTTTAAACGGCCTGTTTCAATTCTACCGGTAACAGTTTTTATACTGACGATATCAAATAAATCAGCGTCTTCAACAAGGTACCCTTTTATCCACATTTTAAATGGAACTTTTTTTGTGTCTTCTGGTAAATTATTTGATCTTTCATTAGGTTTTAATATGGTTTTTCTAATTCGTACATAAGTACCTTTATTAATCATTAAAATCAATCCTTCCTTGTTTTAGTTATTCCTTCCATTGCGATATTACTTACAAATTCAATATATCCACTTATCAGAATTTTTCTATTCTTCGAGTAAATCTCTCATATCTCCCATTATAGCTCTTGGCACAGGTAAATCAATCATTGATTTTAATCCAGGTCTTGAATTTAGAACATGTGGAATCATGTTTACACATACTGCAATTGTTCCAATCCCACCATCTATTTCTGGATTAATCGCCATATGGATTTCCGGTGTTCCTTTGATATTAATATAGTCACCCGTATGCGTACCTTCTAGTTCAGGTTCAATTTGTTGTGGATGTTTCATATCTATGAACACTTCTCCATTTACAAAGCCTTGCCCTGTCATATTAACTCCAGCAACATTTCCTTTTAATGCTTCTCCGTACTTGCTTTTTCTATCTACGTTAGTAACAATTGGAGCCATTTGTTGTTCAAATTTATCTAATTTAACCCCTATTGCGTCAGCAATCATATTTACACTTTCCACAAATCCAACATGTCCAGCAAGTGACGAATCGTCAATACCTTTCATGAATTTTTCATAAGTGATCCCAACTCCTTGTTCCTCCATTACTGCAGGTCCAAAAGGACTTAAACTGTTTACTCTATTTGCTTCTATATGTGTAACATCTGTCATTGCACCTGTTAATGCAACTACTAACAAATCCATTATAAATCCAGGATTAATTCCAGTCCCAAGTACAGTAACTTTATTATCTTTTGCTATTTTATTTAATTCTTTAGCTAATTCTGGTTCTTGTGCTTTTGGGTAAGACATTTCTTCAGCTGTACTAATTACGTTGATGCCTTTTTCCAAAATCATTTTCATTTTATCAAATGCTTTTCTTGTATAAGAATCTGTTGCTAGTAAAACTAGATCACAATTCTCTTTAACTAACAACTCATTAATATTACCGTTAACTATTACTTCAGGATGATTTCCTTGATCACTCTCTAAAGCATTAAAAATACTTTTCCCTACTAGATTCGGATGAAGATCACAAACACCTGTAATCTCTACTCCTTTTTTAGATAAAAGCATGTCTGCCATCCCTCTACCCATGGCTCCAAATCCCCAAATTACAATTTTAATATTTTTCATATTTTACTCCTTTATTATTGTATTATAACACCACAATATATCATATCATAAAAACCCTTTCATTAAAATCATTTTGTATATATTTATACACAAAATAATGAGATAATTATCGAGTACATTTTGACTTCAAAAATACCTATTCAGTAAAAAAGCTACCACCATGAGTGATAGCTTTTTTATAGGAGGCACTATTATTGTTTTACTTGACTTGCACCTATTTCAAATGCCTTCAAATTAATATCTAGAAATTGAGGCTTTACACTCTCTTTAATTGCTTCAATCCAATTTAATGATTTTGTTTTTAATAATTTTGATAATGCTCCGAGCATAATCAAATTGACAACTTTTACGTTTCCTAGTTCTAAAGCTATTTCTGATGCATTTAATGAATATGTTTTCACTAAACTATTCAATTTTTCTAAAATCTCTTTAGGATATTCTACCTTGCCATTTAAAGTTACCATTGAGTTTACTTTATGATCATTTACGATTAATATACCTTCTTTTTTAAGATAATTGATATTACGAGATGCTTCCATTTGTTCGAATGATATTAAGTAATCAGCATGACCTTTTTCAATTACTGGAGAGTATACTTTATCCCCATATCTAACTTCAGAGGATACACTACCATTTCTTTGGCTCATACCGTGAATTTCACTCATTTTGACATCATATCCTGCTTTTAATAATACATTGCAAGTAATCTTTGCGGCTAAAATCGTTCCTTGTCCGCCTACTCCAACAAACTTAATTGAATTACTCATGAGTTCCCTCCTTTACAATTGCATCAAAAGGACAAATTTGTAAACAAATATCACAACCGACACAAGTATTAGGATCAATACTAGTTTTCTTAGTTTCTGCATTAAATATCAACGAAGGACATCCGCTTCTAAGACATGCTTTACATCCTGTGCATTTGTCTTCAATAACGACATCTTTTGTCTTCCACATATCATTATATGATTCGTAATCTTCTTCTCTATATTTCTTTTTAAGAACACAAGGCCAGTTTGTAATAATTACTGAAGCTTCGTCTAATTCTAATGCCCAGTTAATAGTTTCTCTAACAAGTTTTAAATCGTTCGGGTTTATTTTTCTAACATGTTTAATACCTATGGCTTTTACCATTGCTTCAATATCTAAAACATTAGATACTTCGCCTTGTAATCTATACCCTGTTCCTGGGTTATCTTGTTGCCCTGTCATACCTGTTGTTCTATTATCCAATATTACATTGATAGTATTTCCACCATTCCAGACTGTATTAATTAGTGAGTTTATACCAGTATGGAAGAAAGTTGAATCACCTAGAATTGATACTATTCTTCTTGGATTATCCTTATCTAAATCAAGAATTTTTTGAGCGCCATGTCCACTACTTATAGATGCCCCCATGCATATTATCCAATCCATCATATTATAAGGTTCTCCAACAGCTAAACTGTAGCACCCAATATCTCCAGCAACAATAATCTTTTTACGTTTTTTACCAAGTTCATAGAAGAATCCTCTATGTGGACAACCACTACAAAATGTTGGTGGTCTTCCTACAAAAAAATTTTCATCAAGTTTAATTCCTTCAAGGTTTTGACTTAAAGCATATTTTTTTATAACGTCAGGAGTCATTTCTCCATAATATGGGAATAGATCTTTCCCAATACATTCTTTACCTAATATCTTAATAAATTCTTCAATGTAAGGATCGTTTTCTTCTATCACATATACCTTTTCGTGTTTATCACAGAAATCAGATATGAGATTAGCTGGAAGAGGATTTGTAAATCCTAATTTTAGGTATGATACTGTATCTCCAAAAGCTTCTAAGGCATATTGATAACTAATACCAGATGCAATTACCCCAGTTTTAGATTTATTATCAACTTCATAATTCCATTTAGATGTTTCAGTATATTCTT
>Ga0307992_1001235_pt1 | contig 15285 bp, 21 predicted proteins | sample EllFjometagen133_FD_203162 | JGI IMG/M metagenome (GOLD analysis project Ga0307992, IMG submission 203162) | Marine microbial communities from Ellis Fjord, Antarctic Ocean - #133 | ecosystem: Environmental > Aquatic > Marine > Unclassified | place: Southern Ocean | collected 2014-10-08
AATTTTTTCTTCTTGTTCTCTATTTCTTTTTATAATGTTTCTCATCATATAATAACCTATAATAATCAATAAAATAAAAGATCCAAGTGCCAATCCATATTCTTGAAATAGTGAAACAAAACTTAATATTATAAAAGATAATTCCATAATTTTTATTTCCTTTTTATTTTATAAAGTATATATTAAAAAAAATTATGGATTTTTATGGAATATGTGAAATATAGAATTTAATTAGATTTATTTGTGGTAGCATCATAAATATGTTCATGATTATAAATTAAATGTAATCCGAAAGATTCTGCTGAAACATAAACATCTCTAATACATTCATCCCCAGCACCACCCACTATAACTACTGATTTGTTTTTCAACTTTTTAAATGCCTTATATAAATCTGAATTAACATAAAACCAATTATGTTCATTATCAATATAAACTAAATATTCATCTTTATCTGCTAATTTAAATTTATCACCTTCTTTTATTTTTTTCTCCTTCAATGCCTTAAATATTTTGGTTGCAGATGCATCATCAAAAATAGTATTAAACCATTCTTCAATACCACCTTTTAAATCTTTATAATACTTTTTGATACCAAATTGCTTTTCTAATTTAGCAACCTGATTAGGAAATTTATATGTTGGGTTTTTGGTTTTATTTGAATCCCAAATTTGATATACCTGTTTAAATTCTTTACAATATTCATTTAATTTAGTGACAAAATTCTTAGGTATAAATTTCTTAAACTCATTCTGCACATCAACAACAAATAATATACCATCATTATCTTCTAACGATTTATTTTCTTTAAAGTATCTTAAATATTTCATAAGTTATATTTATTTGATTGTATCAACAGTTCAATTTCATCTTCTGTAAATACTTTTTTAAATATTTCTGGATTATCTGATAAAAAATTATCTATCACTTTAAGTCTATTAATTTTTTCAACATTATATCTAACATCATCAATCTCATATAAGTCTATCATTTTTTTAGTAATTTGATTAATATCATATAAATTCTCAAGTTTCAAATACTTATTAATTTCCAACCTTTCTTTCTTAATTAAATCTAAATAATATCTTTCAAGAATTATAAAATTATGTAATATAATAGTATATGATAATATTATGCTATCAACTGGTAAATATTTTTCTAAAATATTAATATAACCTTCTAAAATTTTAAGATTTTTGAAATAAAGACTATTTTTTTCAATTTCACCAACATTTTCTATTATGAAATATTCTTTAAATGTTTTCATATTATCTATCCATAAAGAACCAAGATACTTGTGATTCTGATTTTATTTTTTCCATAACCTTTTCTATCATTTGACTACCTTCTTCTTTAATATCAGATGCATTATATTGAAAATTACCTGGCATATTAAAATTAAATCTACCCAATGCTTCACCCATTCTTTTCTTTGAAATTCCAATAACATAATCTTTAAAATAAACATGATCGAACAATTCTTCTTCTTCAATTCTTAAATATAATTCTAACATTAAATTTGTATCTACTTCGGTCATAAACGACAATCTCTTATTAATATGATTGAATTGAAATCTCATTGTATTAGCTGTCATTTTATTTATTTGATCTGAAAATGAACTAATAATTGAACGATAAACACCTAAATCACCAGCAGTTGTAACAAATGATGTTAAAAATGGTTGATTAGTAACACCAAGATTTATAGATAAATGTGGTGCCTGAATACCTAATCTGAATAGTGAAGGATCATCTACCTTTACTATTCTTGTAATATTTTCTACCTCTTCAGGTAATATTAAATATTTATTTCTATTATATACTTCTGTAGTAAGAAAACCAATATCTAAATAGTAAAATGCTTTAATCTGAGCATATTGATAATTTTTATAAAACCACTCCAAAGCATTCTCTTTTACTAACCTTTTTATTTCAAGATCAGGTAAAATTTTTGGAAAAAGTCCCGTCATGGTAAGATCGGCTTGTACAATATCAACTAATTGATCTATGGTAATTGCCATATTATTCTTTTATTTCTTTTATATATTAAAATATATTTAGCATATTTGGATAATAGAAAAATGAGAATTATTTTTCTTCTTTTGAAAAGAATTGAGTCTGTATCATAATCCCCTTCTAATTTTTTCCTTAACAGTCACCTCTTTTATTACTTCAACAGGCACCTCCTTTATTACTTCTTTTATTACTTCAATCTCCTTTATTACTTCAACAGGCACCTCCTTTATTATTTCTTTTATTACCTCAACAATTTTAATCTCTGGTTCTGGCTCTTTAATTATTTCTTTAACTTCTGATTCGTTAACCTTTTCTTTTAATGGCTCTTCTTTTTTTTTCTTTTTCTCCATCTTCTTATAACTCTTCGTATTTTCAAATGGGTCAAACCCACTATGTAACATAAGCTGATTAAGTGAAATTATAAGTATAATTGCCAATGGGTCAAATACAAAAATGATTAACAATGCTAACCAATTCACAACTTTATCCATTGGTTGTTCTGTTAAGGTTGATAAATATTTTAATGGTCCTAATTCATTTTCTAATTGATTACTACTCTGAAGTTCATATATTTTTTTATCATACACACTTAACGAATCACTCACACCTTCTAATTTTTGAGATATAATATCTCTTCTTTTCATTGCATCATCTAATTGTGCTTGTAACGCCCTTCTAGTATTTACTGAAGTAGTTGTAATTAATTGACCTGTTGAATCTGTATATTGAATCACATTATTTGATAATCCCTTTCTCAATTCTGAAATACCATCACCTATTTGTCCTTTTTCTTCTGCATAATATATTCTATCTTCATTAAATCTAGTTTTCTTCATTTCATATATAGCAATTTCACTATTTTGAATTTTATCTATTGATGCTGTTTTTTGATATGAATTTGTTAAAAATCCATAAATACCCATTGATGTAATTAACATTAAAACAACAATTGCAAGTATCAAATAAATTCTTTGAAATATTTTGGTAATTGACCAAAAACGATAAATAAAACTAACAACAACAAGTTTTGCAAATTCTAATGAACCAAAAAGTAAAAATGTTAACCAACCAGCGGCAAAAATTTTTGTTAACCCAAATACTGAAAACCAAGCACCAACACCAGCAATTGAAAATGCGGCAAGAGCAATAAGTATTATAAAAAATATATTTTTCTTTTTCATTTATTCGATGGTTTTGTTTTCTCCCCAAACAAACCTTGATTTATAAACTTTATTAAGATTATTGAACGTAATATACTCATTATCTATTTTAATATCAAAACTTAATAAATTAGCATCTGAGTTCATTAATTGCTGTATTTGTACTATTTTTATATTTGTTTTATTTTGAAAATCATCTATCCTAAATTTGAGTGTATCTTTTTTCACATCATCTTTATATATTCGTAAAAACATCATAATGTCATTTACAAGTCCTCCAAATTTATTTGAACCTTTTCTAAATTCACCATCAAAATCCTTAAATGTTTTAACTAAGTGTTCTTCTCCTCCTTCTACAGCTTTGGGAATATGACCTAAAGCTCCTGATTCAGAAGGAAGTAAAAAACCATAACCATTTGTATAATCTTCAAATTTCTTTATCATTTAAAAATTTTAAATTTTACTTATATATTAAATTTTAATCGTTATAAATTTATACTATCTTTGTTTGTAATGGACGATACGGTTTTACTTTTTGAGGACCTTTTGCGGGAGTATAAGGGATAACCTTATTCTTACCTTTTGCTGGAGTATAAGATTTAATCTTATTCTTACCTTTTGCTGGGGTATAAAGTTTAATCTTTTTTTGTTTAATCTTTTTTGGTTTATATTGCTTTTGAAGAACTTTTTTCTCCATCAATTCATCATAACTTTTTAAATGTTTCATCTTCTTACCATTTTTTACCTTTAGTCTTAGGAACCTCAGGTAATCCAGATTTCTTCTTATTTGTTGTTGACATTGAAGTATTAAAATAATTACTCTGATCTGTAATTATTCTCACAGAATCATCAATAATTGCATTTGGTCCTAATTTACAAAATCTCAACACCGAATCACCAGTAATATGACCATCTATCTGACATTGATATAAATATGAATCATTAACTTCTGTGTTAGTATCTATTTTAGTACCTTCTAGTTTACTATTTAATATATTTGAATCTACTATTGAACCACCTTTAATATTTCCATTAACAACTTCAGATGATATAATATTACAACTATTATATCTTCCTGAATTAGCAGTACACTCAATAATATCCAATCTAGTTATATCAAATATAGTTCTAAAATCTGCTTCTACCAATTCTAATCTATGTTGTTGTGTGTCAAAATTTAATATACAATTTGAAAGATTATATGTGTTTTGTATTAAATCATACACTTCATCATAAAAATTATCATAATATGCTTTTAAAATTGCATATTCATTTTGCCTATCTACTTGAATATCAATTGTTGGAAAATTAGAAATAAAATCCTCATAATTAGTAAACGATTTAAACATGTTAATATTATCGAAAAGATATTCCCTTAATTCTGTTATATCTTCCTCATCTAATGGCTCAGATGTACAATTCCAAGTTAATGCTATAAAATAATCCATCAGTATTAATATTTCAGATGTTTTAAATTGATAATCTTTACCACCAATATATCTATATTCTAATCTTCCTTCTTCTACAGTTTGTATATTAATACCATAATATTTAGTATCTGGTAATTCTAAATTATTAATTATAATATTAACTGCATCATTTGAATAATCAAATCCCTTAAATGGTATTATTGTTTTTACAGTTTTAGCATAAATATTGTCTTGTCTTGTTGGAAAAAATCTATACACATAATCTTCGTCAACATTTAAAATTACTTTTAATCGATTTAAATCACCTAAAGTTTTTTCAGATTTTCCATCAAATGAAACATTTATATGTATTGAACATCTCTCATCAGTCTTTGCAACGTCTTGTAGGATTTTTAGGATTTTTAATAAAATAATTTTAGCATTTACATAAGGTATTGGTCCTGTGATGATTTCAATCATATCATACCCACCACTTAAATCAGGTTCAATCTTAAAATTATCCTCATCTGGTTTAAATTTTGAATGATATTTTCTAAATCCATGAATCTTAATAGGTGTAAGGTTATTACCCAAATATTCCATCAATTTATAATAAGATTTATTTGTATAAAACTCAAACTCAAATCCTATTACACTATTTTTTAACTTATCGAAATCGTTTAGATACTCATTTGAAAATTTTTTCAATTAAAATTATTATTTTTTCTTATATATTAAAAAACCATATCCAAATATTTATATATAACATAATAACATCATCACCACCTAAAAAATAAGGAGCAATATGATAATAAACGAAAAATTTGAAATTAAAATATCAAAAAAAAACATAGAACATTTCAAAAGTAAAGGATATTCAAAAATAAAACTAAAAGATATTATTATAATTAATTCAGACGAACTAAATAAAGGTAGTCATTTAGAGGTTAAAGTTAAATGTGACATTTGTAGTAAAGTTAAAAAACTATCATTTCAAAAATATTACAAGAACATCTCAAATGGCAACTATTATGCTTGTTCTAGTAAATGTGCTCAAAGTAAAGTTAAAAAAACATCAATCACAAAATTTGGAACAGAGTATTATACTCAAACAAGTGAATATAAAATCAAAACAGAAAAAACTAATTTAAAAAAATATGGAACAAAATATCACCTACAATCAGATATAATTAAAGAAAAAATTAAAAAAACCAACTTACAAAAATTTGGAGTAGAAAATGTATTTGCAAATGACTCAATTAAAGAAAAAATTAAAAAAACCAACTTACAAAAATTTGGAGTAGAAAATGTATTTGCAAATGACTCAATTAAAGAAAAAATTAAAAAAACCAACTTACAAAAAATAGGGGTAGAATACCCTACACAATCTAATGATATAAAGAAAAAAATAATAAATAACAATTTAGAAAAATATGGCGTTAAAAATATATCACAACTTGACTCAATTAAACAAAAAGTTAAAAATACAAATATTAAAAATTTTGGTGTATCATCAGTATTTCAATTACAAACTAACATAACAAAGGCAATAAAAGCAAAACAAGATAATTGGTTAATAAAAATTAAAAATAAAAATAAATATGTTATAGGTGCGGATTTTAAACGAAAATTATTAAATATTCAATGTGAAACGAGAACACACAATTATGATATACCCTTTAAAATTTTCTATCTTAGAGATAGAATAAACACAAAATTATGCACCATATGTAATCCTATAGGTTCATCTAAATCTGGTTTAGAAATTCAATTACAAGATTTTATAAAAGAAAATTATAAGAAAGAAATTTTAATTAATAAAAGAGATATTATAACACCTCTAGAATTAGATATTTATTTACCAGAATTAAAATTAGCATTTGAATTTAATGGTTTATATTGGCATAATGAAGAACATAAACCAAATGATTATCATTTAAATAAAACAGAATTATGTGAATCTAAAGAAATACAATTAATTCATATTTGGGAAGATAATTGGATTTATAAACAAGATATTATTAAGTCGATGATATTAAATAAACTAGGTAAAACCCCAAATAAAATTTATGGTAGAAAAACTGAAGTAAAAAAAATAACTGATAATAAATTAATTAGAGAATTTCTTGAAACAAACCATCTTCAAGGATTTTTAGGATCAAAAATTAAATTGGGGTTATTATTTGAAGATGAATTAGTTAGTTTAATGACTTTTGGTAAAAGAAGAATTGCTATGGGTAAAAAATCAACAAATGAAGGTGAATTTGAATTATTAAGGTTTTGTAATAAATTAAATACTAATGTTTTAGGTGGTGCCAGTAAATTATTTAAATATTTTAAGGAAAATTATAAACCAAAAGAAATAACTACATATGCTGATAGAAGCCATTCAAATGGTAGTTTGTATAAGCAATTAGGTTTTAATTTTATTGGGAAAACACAACCAAATTATTATTACATTATTGATGGAATTAGGAATCATAGATTTAATTATCGTAAAGATAAATTAGTGAAAGAAGGATTTGATTCTAATAAAACTGAACATGAAATAATGATTGATAGAAACATTTTTAGAATTTATGATTCTGGTAATTTGAAATTTATTCTGGAAACACAAAGAATAAAATTTTCACATCACCTTCTCTAAAATCGTCTGATATTAAAATACCATCAAGTTTTTTCCATTCAATTGGACTTATATTTCTCCATTTCGCAATATAATCAGCAACTTTTGAAAAACCTATTGGCTCATCACCACACATAGATCCTATCACATAACCTTCAGTTTTTAACCATTCTCTGGCTTCAGTTACAGCACCAAATGTTCCTGAAGGCTTAAAATAAACTGCATATTGTACTTGTCTACCTGTATTCTCATCTCTACTACCAAATAGTTCTTTTAATTGTTCAGGATCTGTTCCATAATTCTCAAAGGTTTTTAAATATTCCATTCAACTAAAATTCTTTTTCTTTATATATTAAAATTAAAAGAAGAAAAATAATTATGGAAATAGGTTATTATTGCCCAAAATGTAATAAAGTTTATCCTAGTTGCTGGGAATTTGATAATGAATTAATATGCTCAGTATGTTTTTGTGAAAGTAAAATTAAATTAATAACTCTTGAAAATTTAAGAGCACATCTTAAAGTTATACCATTCAAAAATAACGTATTACAACTTTTTAAAGAAAAATATGAAAATAATAACACCAATCCTTACAACCCAAAATTTACAGAAAAAGAAAAAATACAAATAATGAACATATTAAATAAAGGATTAAGAAAAGAAAAACTTGAACAAATAATGAAAAATATTAAATGACTTGTCATAGTGGGGGAGCTCAAGGCTCAGATCTTAAATTTGAACACTTATCATTAGAATATGATATAAATGTAAATGCTTATTCATTTGAAGGACATAAAACAGATTCTGAAAATCGAGTAATACTCACTAATGATGAAATATCCAAAGGTTGGATAAAATCACAAAAATCTGCAAAAGCCTTAAAAAGAAACACACACAATTTATCACCATATGTTAAAAAATTATTAGCCAGAGATTGGTATCAAGTCAAAAACTCAAGTGCTATTTTTGCTATCGGATACATATTGGATCCAGGTGAACAAGGTATAAGAATTCCAAATAAAACTAATAAACAAACAATTGATGGTGGAACAGGATACGCTTGTATGATGGCTATTCAACATAAAAAACCTATATTTGTTTTTAATCAAAAAGATAATAAATGGTATAAATGGAATTTAAATCAATTTAGAGAAATTGATTATGTTCCAAAACTAACAGAAAACTTTGCTGGTATAGGCACAAGAGAACTATCTTTTGAAGGTGAGACAGCTATTGAAGAATTATATAGTTCTAATTTCAGGTAAATCACGAAGTTTAGGTAAATCTCTCAACACAGGCATATTTTTAATCACTCTTTTAGGTTTTACACTTTCTTCATATATTTCAATATCACATTTTTCATTTTTAATATCACAAAACTCTTCAAATGTTACCTGATCAGATGATGGAAACCAACTAGTTCCTAATGTTCCCATAACATATCCATTTTTACCTGATGAACCTAATGTTCCAGATGAATATCTTCAATATAGTGTGATATTTTAGTTAATGACACATCAAAATTATCAAATATACCCATTTCACCATAAATAACTCCCCTACTTTGTTTTTGGTATATTAATTTTTCAACAGATGCAAAATTTTTATTTTGTATATAAAAATCCCCTTCTAATACATAATCAAGTTTATTTATTTTTAATTTCCCACTACGCATTACAATTTAAATAATGAATTTAATACTGACAATCGTTTATTAATAGTTGGTAATCCAATTGGGTTTAAAAATCGATTTACAATTTTTAAGAAAGTTTTATCAAATTGTGTATCATAATCAACTTGAACGCCTTCTTTTTCTGTAAGTTCTGTTGGATGAAAACTTCTCATATATGCAAAAACATTATTCTTAGGGTGTTGACAATAGTAATATTTTATTCTACCACCTTTCACCATATCATATCTTACTTTATATTCTGAATTTTTATTCAATAAATAATTATGAAACGCAGCAGCTTTCACACCAAAATGGGCGCCTTTAACTGAAACAACATCTGTAACATCATCTAATACTTTTGTTTCATAATTAGAACAAGATGTTGTCATAGATATATCTTCAATATTAGCCATCATAAATTGTCGTTTCATATCTTTAACTAACTGAAGTATTTTTCTAATATTCAAATTGTGTGGATTACCAAAAATATATCTAAGGAAATCATAAATATTTTCTCTAACAAATGGAGGTGTTGATGATTTAACAATTTCAACCCCCTTAGGATAAAAATATGAAAGATTTTCATAAAAAATACCATCTTCCCAAGCAACATTATTGATATAATTCTTCTTTTCAATATGTAGTGCTGATCGATTTACTGTTTCTAATTCAAAATCGTGAATGTTCTTTACACCAAATTTTGCAGAATATTCATCTAAATATTTTTTAAACTTGGTTTTAATAATTACTTTATCAAGATGTAATATAAAATCTAATTCATTACCTTTAAATCCACAAGATTTTATTACAGGCGCAAACGTAACATACAGGGAATTATGAACTAATATATCATTTCCTATAAATGTGTGTGTGTCATCATCTATCTCAATATCATACACATATTCATCATTAAATTCACCAATCATTTCACAACTTTCTATATCATCAAAAAAATATTCAATTTCTTCCATTTTTTAACTCTTTTATTTTTTTTAAAACTTTTTGTATTGATTTATCATCATCCCAAACAACAATAGTATTAATATTAAAATCTAATTTTAATATTTTTATTCTATCTTCATCTTCTTTCCATATTTCTTTCGATGTTTTATTAGAACCTTTAAAAGAAAAAGGTATATCATTTGGTTTAAAAATTTTAGGATTAGCATGCCACACACTACCATAATATTCTACACAAATTTTTAATTCTGATATATAATAATCTAAAAAAACATATCGTCCATTAGACAACAATTTGCCAAATTCTGCGCCATCTTTTTTATAATAATATGTTTTATATTTTTTTGATAATATTAAATCTATTTTATCAAAAAATTTACCAGATTCTTTTGACGGCATATAAACATTTTTATATATTCTATTTATATACAATTCTTTACCTTCAGTTTCTCCATATTTTTTAATAAAATGATCTAATGTTACTCTTTTACTTTTACACAAATCTTTCCAATATTCATATCCATATTTTTTAATAACATACTCTTTTGATTTAGTTTCTTTTTGTTTATTTATATAATCATCCCATATTTTTATACCATCATTTTCTCCATGCCTATTAATCAAATTCTTTAACGTTACAGATCTATTACTATTATATTCCTTAAAATCCTCAATGCTCCAACCATATTTACTCTTCTTATAATCAAAAGTATTTGTGTAAGATTGTTTATTTTTATAAGAATCCCATCTTCTTTCACCTTCATCCTTACCATATTTGCGTATTAAATTATCTTTTGTTACTCTATAATTCTCTTTTTTATATTTATCCGCAATTTTAGTAGGTATATTAAACGCATATTCAGTTATATCATTCATTTTATTAAAAACTCTAGATTTATTCATTTTTTGATATTCTGGAAATTGTTTAGTTAGGCAATTTTCACATACACTCAAATAATAATCTTTATGGTAAATATTTTTATTCGATAAATATGATTTTTTTATAGGAAGTATTTCTTTTGTCCTTTTAATACTAAATGTTGAATCATAATAATATATAGGACCATTACAAATTCTACATCTTTTATGATATGGAAATACTTCTTTCAAAACTTCATCATACAATTCCTCTGTTTTATTTTTATTAAACCAAGTTATCCATTTTTTATTATATTCTCTCATATGGTGATATATTTATCTCTATATATAAATATATTAATTTATTTTTTTCTAACAGAAAGTATTTTATCAGTTTTTAAAATTTTAGATGGTTTAACTTCTAATTTAATTCCATCTCTAAAAACTATCATAGAATGATCATTTGTTATTATTATTTCTTTACCTGATTTTATTTTTAACTTCCATTTCGATTTAGAAACTTTATGCCGTATAATTCGTTTTACTGGTGCATAATATAAACCATCATTATCATAATTAAGTATTTTATCATCAGTTTTTACACTTTCATGTCCTTTCAAAGTTATACCTGCTGAACCCATTCTTATATTTTCATTATAAAAATCTTCAATAGTTTTTTCTCCTTTATCAGTCGGTATAATAGTGTTTTTATCGGTGGAATCAGTATCCCCATAAATAATTATGGGCTCATTTTTTGATATCTGTTGTATATCATCAAATTTAAATAATTCTCTACTATATTCAATTTCATATCCATTTATTTCGATTTTATCAATTTTCTTAAAATCAAAAATATTTAATTTATTTATCAATTCTTGAAAAGTTGAATGTGGGTAATGTAAATTATTACCTTCTCTATCCAATAAAAAGAATTTACCATTTTTTAAACCAACATATTCAATACCTAATTTTTTGTGTGATTCTTTATCTAAATGCCATTCTTCATAAAAATACTTTTCTATTTTATCAAGCATATAATTAATAACATCACGACCCATAGCTGTAATCGCATTAGCAATGTGTGAATTGGAAAGTACAAATTTAGGATGTGCAAATGCACCATATGTACCATTAATAACTAATTTTAAAGCTAATTGCATCGCTTTCGCAATATCATATGCTTCTTGTGTTTTATTTATCTTTTTCTTTAATTCTATTACTTTTTTTCTTTTCTCTTCTGCTGTCAACCATTTTGTATTATTTTTTAAGAAAGTAAATCTCTCGAAATTACTATTTTCTGCACTTCTGATGTTCCTTCATATATTTGACACAATTTAGCATCTCTCATAAGTCGTTCAACATGGTATTCCTTAACATAACCATAACCACCATATATTTGAACTGCTTCAGTTGTTACTTCCATTGCAATATCAGCCGCATATTGCTTAGCCATAGCACTTTCAACACCATATGGTTTTCCATTATCTTTCAACCAAGCACATTTAAAAACTAAATTTCTAGCATTTTCACATTTCACCACCATATCTGATAATTTAAATGCTATTGCTTGATGATGACCAATAGGTTTACCAAATGTTTTTCTTTCTTTGGCATACTGAATTGATAAATCTAAGGCTCCTTGAGCAATACCAACAGAAAGTGCGGCTATACCAAGTCTACCACCTTCTAATGTTTTCATAGCATATTTAAAACCAACCCCATCATCACCTAATCTATTTTCTTTTGGTACTTTTACATCTGTAAACATTACAGAATGTGTATCTGAACTTCTCATTCCCATTTTATTTTCGTGAGGTCCAAGTGATATACCATCCGAATCTTTTTCAACAATAAATGCGTTAATACCTTTATGTCCTAATTCTGGATTTGTTTGTGCAATTACAACATAAATTCCTGCACTATTCGCACTCGTTATCCAATTTTTTGTACCATTTAAAAGATAATAACTATCAAAATCGTTAGAAAAAATAAGTTCTGCGGTTGTCTTTTGATGTGTAGCATCTGTACCAGCCTCAGGCTCAGATAATAAGAATGCTCCAATATCCTCACCAGATGCTAACTTAGTTAAATATTTCTGTTTTTGTTCTTCAGTACCATATTTTTCTATACCCCAACAAACCAATGAATTATTAACCGAAATAATAGTAGCAATTGCTGAATCTACTTTTGCAAATTCTTCAAGTGCTAAACAATATGAAATCGTGTCCAATCCACTACCATTATATTTAGGATCTGTCATCATACCAAAGAACCCTAAATCTCTTAACGCTTCAATATGATGTGTTGGAAACTGTGAATTTTCATCACGACTTATAATATCATTAATTAATTCTCTTTGAGTATAATCTCTTGCGGCTTCTTGAACCATTAATTGTTCTTCTGTTAAGTTAAAATCCATAATTTATTGGTTTAATGTTTTTATTATTTTTTATATGTTTATATTCAGATTTAGTTTAAATAATCTAAATGGATTTTTAAATTTAATATATAACAAATATGGATAATAATAGTAACATACTAAAACAAGCTAAGCAAGATGTTTTTAATGCTTTGGAAGGAATAATTAAATCCTATAATATGAGAGGAATCTCTTATTCTGCATTAAAAAAATATTATGGTAAGAAAAAAAATTTTGAAGATATTCTTGAAGATATAAAGAATAAATCAATAAACCTTTTTGATGATGATTCTCAATACAAAAAATTTGTAAAAGAAGTTCTTATGGACATGCTTAATGATAGAATTGCTTATGAAAAAGATAAACCAAAAATTAATGAAATGAAAAGAATATCAACATTTACCAATTTTACACCCATAAAAAAATATTTAAATATGAAACATTTGAAAATATATGAAGATTATAATTTACCCAATGGCTCAAAAGTATATACAAAAGGAGCACCTACTACAATTTTAGCATCTAAATCAGATAAAATGCAAAAATTCCTTACTGCTAATAATATTAACACAATAGGAAAAACTTTTGATATAATTCAACAAACTTATCACCAATTTTTAAGAGATAACCCTGAAATAGAAGGTGTATGGGGAGAAAAATCAACAAATCCACATGCATGGTGGATGAAAGGATATTAAATAAAAAATATATAAATTATGGATATTAAAAAATATACAGAATTTGATCAAATAAATGAATTTCAAATACCTAATGTAAAATTAGAAGAATTTCTATATAATATCAAATTTGCTGGCAAATCACACAAAAATGCACTACTTTCACATTTCAACACTTTTGAACAATATGTAGATTTAATTGATAAAAAGAAACATATGTTTAAAGTCAACGATTTAACTGGTGATATTTTAAATTCTGAAAGAGTTGTATTTAAATCAATAGTATTTGATAAAGATGATATTGAAAATATAAGAGAAAATGTTGTAACTTACGCACTTAGTGATTTTTATACAGATATTCCTGATATGTTAGATATTTTTGGAATACAAATGAAACCAATCACATTTATTGATAAAGATGCAGTTAAAACAACACTTGAACAAACAATAACTTTTGATCAAGCATTAATAATAATAGCAGCATTATCTAATTTTCATTATGAAGGTGAATTAAATGGATTCTATATTTGGAGTGACAAAAAAGAGAAACCAAAGCAAGCATGAAACATTTAAAATTATTTGAAAATAATATAGAACCTTGGGAAGAAATTCAGGGTGCTTATGATGTTTTTCAATTAATGGAAATACTTATGTTTAAATGGAGAGAACAATTTTTAGAACTTAACACAGAAATATTTGAGTATGAAGGAGATTATAACCCTACTGAATATTATGAACAAATAAGATATGTCTTAGAACAAAATAATCTTTTTGATGAGTATTTAGAAAACTGGGAACAATATGGTATTGAAAAAGATGAAAATGATCCTTTTCATTGGAGATATAGAAAAAAACAACAAGATAATCTTATGAAAGGTTGGGATTTATGAAACATTTAAAACTATTAAAAAATTTTTAATGAAAATAAATTAAAATCCATATATAATAAATATTATTGGCACAAAAACGATCCAATGTACAAAGAAATAACAAAATACAATTTATAAAATGTTAGATAAAGAATCACAAATAAAAGAATTATACGACTTAAAACACATCAATGATAATGAAACACATACAGGATTTGATTATGAAGAAAATCTCATGTCAAAATCACTATCAAATGTAATGTTTCAAAATTCAATGACAAAAGGATTTATTAATAAAATAAAACCTTTATATTTAAATATGATTGAATCAAATTTGATAATTAGAAATTTTTTTAATTATACAGTTTCAAAATGGTACAATCGACACAATAATTAAAATTAATATAAAAAATAAAGAATAAGAATGATACATAAAAAATATAACGACTTCTTAAACGAAATAAAATATGAAATGGAATCTCCAACAAATGAGGTAGTTGCAATCTTAAATATCATGAAAGACTTACCAACTAAAGAGATATTAAATTTTAGAGATTCATTGGATGATTTGATTTCACAAAATGAAAATCTAAATGAAGGCTCTGTCGGAGATTTTCTT
>Ga0307992_1001236_pt1 | contig 15274 bp, 12 predicted proteins | sample EllFjometagen133_FD_203162 | JGI IMG/M metagenome (GOLD analysis project Ga0307992, IMG submission 203162) | Marine microbial communities from Ellis Fjord, Antarctic Ocean - #133 | ecosystem: Environmental > Aquatic > Marine > Unclassified | place: Southern Ocean | collected 2014-10-08
TCCAGGATGCTAGAAGTAAATCTTCTGTAGAGGAAGCTGTACGGAGATAGACTTTAGTTTCTGATCCAGTTGGTGAACTCTCGTCTTCTGTCCAACTAACTCCGCCCATCGTATTAGCAGTGTCGGTAGAGTTGTAGGGGGAGGAAATGAGGGAGCCGGGTAAGAGAGCTTGGATATTAATATCATAGAGAGTAGGAAATTTTGATAAGTCATTTGTGCCAAAAGTTATTTGATATTCAAAATATTGCTCGCCGTCTGTTACACAATCATTACTAGAAATGTCAGTATTATTAGAAACTAAATCGCAACTGGCCCAAGCCGTAGCTCCACTCATATCAGAAGCAGAGTCTGTACGAACCTTGACTAATAAAGAAGTGTTTGGCAAAACATCAGCGCTCCAATCTACATCCATATATTCTTGAGCAGTGCCAATATCTTTAATTGAACTTGTAAAAGTTCGCTCATAAGTTCTTGACGCTGTATCTGGCAATTCATAATCCACATTCACATTGTCCACTATTGGCCATTCATTTCCGCCGACTGTGTCAGAAATGAGGATTGATTGATATTGATAATATCGGTCATCGGCTTGATCAGAAAATATTGCGTCAGCTGTTTCTGTGCCATTGAAATCCGTAAACCAACTTTCCGTATCACATCCCACTCCTCCATTATCTGGTCCACACCAAGATGTCCAAGTGGAATTATCTGCCGAAGTTCGCATTTGAAAAACGACATTATCAGAAGAACCGCTCAATGTTTCATCCCAACTAAGTCCATTTATTATATTTTGAGAATCTTCAGAGTCAAAAACACTGGAGATTAAATCATTGGTGTTTTTTGTCATAGAAACATCATAAACCGTCGGAAAAGCTGATAAATCATCTGTTCCTAAAACCACTTGGTATTGCATATATCGATATCCGTCACAGGCGTCCAATGAATCACCACTATCTGAAATCGTTGCAAAACTATTAGAATTAGTCCAACTTGAATCAGGTGTAACAGTGTTTCCTGCTTTCACACTAAAAACCAAAGAAGTGTTAGTCGGAGTATCTACTGTCCAATTCATTACGCCGTAATCTACTGAGGAATGATAATTATCAAAAACTTGAGAAGTAAAAGTTCGTTCATAAGTGGCCGCCTTCGCATTTCCAATCCCCAAAATAAATAAACCCAAAAATCCCATTATTATAAACAGGCAAGTTTTGAAATATATTATTTTTTTGTTTGTTTCTCTGTTCATTACCCTTATTTTTTTCTTTTTTTATTTCTCTATTTTTTTCACACTAGAATTTTCCAACAATGATTTCATCTGCGAAATAGCAGTTTTATTTAATTTCAATAATCTTTCCTTTTGAGCAATTCCCATTTTAATAAATTCTGCATTCAAACTTTCCAAATTAGCCAGGCAAACCAACTGAGTTACGTTGGCGTAATCTCTCATATTTCCAGCTTTATTTTTGTTCTTATTCTTCCAATCCTTAGCTGTCAATCCAAAAAGTACTACATTCAAAACATCGGCTTCGTTGGCATAAGTAATATTAACATTTTTATTAGATAATTTTTGAGGCAAGATAATATTTTCTTTAATTGCGTCCGTGTGAATTTTGTAGTTTATTTTAGTCAACATTCTTTTGGCGTCCCAACCGAGAGACAGTCTTTCATTTTCTTCAATCTTGAGTCGCTGGAATTCTTTAATCAGATATAATTTGAATTCTGGAGAAATCCAAGTAGCAAATTCAAAAGCAATGTCTTTATGAGCAAAAGTTCCTCCGCCATATCGACCGGCTGATGAACGTATTCCTATGGCATTAGTCTTTTTTATCCACATAGAAGAAGAAACAACAAATCCGTTAGTTCCAATTTCATTTTTAATGTTACGGAATTGCGTAACATTAAAATTCTTGTTATACATTTGTTCCCAAAGTCCCATAAACTGAATGGTATATTTGGTAGTGAGCCAATGAGAAATAATAAGACCAGTTTCTGGACCTTTAAATTTGGCCATATCTGTAAGTGAAATATAATCATTTTCATTTTTTGATAAATTAACAACAATAAGTTTATTTTTTATTTCAATTTTTTTATTTTTCATAATTTATGTCAGTATGTTAACTGAAATAATAATTATTCTTCTTTAGGTGAATGGATTAACCTAATTACCTATAATTTGAGTACTTTATCAACAATTCATCTAAATTACTGCGTTACAATGCATGAATTTAATCAAAAAATCTATTCCTTTTTCAATCCAATCACCCTAAAATCTCTCAATAAACAAAATTCCGCTCTTTTTTCCAATAATCTGCTCAAAATTTCTTTTTTCAAATTATAGCTATTGGCATATTTGAAATGCCCTCCATACGAATTAATCACACAAACATCTCGTTCTAATTGTTTTTTGTTTTTTAGCCCTTTCCCATTTTCAAAAACCAGCTTGCCTATTTCTCTGACCTTATTTTTAAAACTTTTTACCACTCTTTTTCTGACTAAAACATAGTTTGGTTTGATAAAATATCCCAGAAAATCAATTCCGCTTTTCACACTTCTAATTTTACATTTATTTTCACTAAAATCCAAATTTAATTTCTGTTTCAAAAAAGTTTCAATCTCAAATTTTTGTTTTTCCAGCAATCCTTTGCTTTTGTTTAATAAGATAAAATCATCTACATAACGGAGATAATATTTTACCTTTAATTTTCTTTTCACAAATTGATCCAATTCGTTTAAATATAGATTACCAAAAAACTGGGAGGAATAGTTACCAATCGGCAAACCTTTTCTTTGCCCTGCATAAAAAAGTGATTTTCTTTGCGGAATGTTTTCCAAAAGTTTTTGATCGCCTTTGACAATATAATTTTCAGTTGGGTCATGGAATATTATTATTTTCCCCAATTGCAAGACTTCTTTTTTCCACTTTTGATTCTTTTTTTGTTTCACAATCATTTTTTCAAAAATTTCATATAAAATATTTTTGTCAATTGACATAAAAAATCCCGAGATATCCAGCTGAGCGTAATAGCAATCTTTTCTGAAATTTTCCGTTGCTTTTCTGATGAATGTTCTTAGTTTCGATACTGCTTTGTGCGTTCCTTTTTCTTTTCGGCAAGCATAGGAATCGAAAATGAAATTTCTCTCTCCAATTTCATTTATTTCTCGCACTAACAAATGATGAACAACTCTATCGCGAAAATCAGCCGCAAAAATTTCTCTGGGTGTTGGCTCGGACACCGCGAAACAAATTGATCTCCCAGGTTGATATGTTCCATCTGCCAATTCTTTTTGCAATTTCATCAAATTTTCTTCTAAATTATATTCAAACTTGACCGCATTAGCAGTTTTCCTTTTGTTTTCTCGACAATCCAGATAGGCTTTGTACAAATTTTCTAGGCTAAATATGCTCATGTTGGTATTAATTTTGTAATTTTATAAATTTTAATTTTATAAATAAATCCTAATTTTTAATTTAAAAATTATTCTTAGGATCCAGTGACCATTTCCACCAGCCACCAATCATCTCCCCTGATTCTTGCATATACTGACTTTGAATGTGAGTAAATTGTCCGACAGAAATCAAGCCTAATTCTTGGGACATTCGGAGGCGAATTTTCAATTTGTCAAAACAATCACTCAACTGCGAAATCTTATGCTTTTTTTGGTAGAAAACGGCATTATTAGCTTCTATCACCAAATCAATGCAATTCCAAGCCAATTCCAATGTTTGGTTTCCCAAGGTATATTTTTGATGTTTGGGAAAATCTCTAATCATTTTATCTAGTTCCTTGATTAACATATATAATTTTAGATAAATTGGCGCTTCTGGTTTTTTGCTCATAAAATTTAATTGAAAGCTATTTTCCGCAAACACTAGTTGAAATTGATTTCCGTCTGACGCACCGCACATTGTTGGCATTGGTCTTGTTGTTGTTGTTCGTCGAGCAATCACTGAAATTAACGTTGTAAGCGTTGGTGCTATTGTTCTCGGTAGCCGACCAATAGTTGGAGGCTATGAAATTTTTCTCTTGCACTGGGACTTTTCTCCGATTATCTGATTTTTTTAGAAAAAAGATAATCTGACTGTCAATACTTTTTGTTTTTCAAAAAGTGACAAGAGGCGTGATAGGTTTCAACCGCGATCTCTTTGTGAAATTATTTTTGAGACAAAAATTAATTTTACAAATTCTGGCGGAAAACAGCTTTCTTTTATTTTCTTTTATTTTCTTGCGACCGCCTCACGGCGGAAAACTCCCTTCTTTATTTTTCCTCATAAAATTTTGACTTTACTTGCATCATTATCCTTTCATTGAAGACCAAATTATCCAATGCCTAATTCCAAATCCTCCTATCACCGTCTGACGCACCGCACAAGGTAGGCATTGGTCTTGACGCCGCTGTTGGCCGACGGGCAATCACTGAAACCAACGAGGTAAGCGCTGGTGCTACCGTACCCGGTAGCCGACCAATAGAGGGAGGCTATGAAATTATTTCCAAAACTGGTTTTGTTAGTGCACATGCAAACTAATTCTGTTGAATTTGGCAATTCGCAAGTCGGACAAAGATTTTCGCAATAACTCATGGCCGTTGCCCAATTAGCCGTACCACTCATATCTGTTGGTAAAATCAAAAAGTCTCCGCAAGAAGGAGAAACGCTAGAAGCGTCATAGCAAGCATTTGATCCCGTCATCTGATCTCCACTTGTGTTTGATGTAATACAAGAAGCACTATTTGTATCTGTGTTCCAAGTCCCACCATCAAAATCCGTCGTCTCTGTATCCTCCACCTCCGAACTCCCCGAACTTAAAGTCAATTGATCACTAGACGTGGATATATTATCATCCGCAGAATAATACTTTGTCCAATTTGATTGATTGTCGGTGTGAGTAGCCACAGCAATAGTACTGGCTCCTCCACTCCAAGTTGATTGCACCCAACCGTAGGTAGCACCAAAAGCGGTATAATTTTTATTTATTATCAATCCAGTACTAACAATAATTATTAATAAAAAAACAACAGATATATACTGCCAATACTCTTTAAATGGACCTACTATGTGTTGTTTGAGATTAGATACTTTTCTCAGAACTAATTCCCAACCAAAATAGAGGGGTAGGATCAGTTCTCTTTTGTATCTTTTCTTTGTTTTATTCTTCTCTTGTTTTTCTTGTTTCATAATATTTTATTATTAATTTTATTTGTTTTGAATTGCTTATTTATTATTGTTATATTGTTCAATTGTTATATTGTTTTACCCCCCTCTCCCAGCCGGGAGAGGGTTGGGGTGAGGGGTAATGAAGGTTAAATTATGTTGTGATATTTTTCAACCTCACCCTATCCCTCTCCTGTCTAGGAGAGGGGAAACTATTAAAAATTTATTATTATATATCAAAAACTAGGTTATTAATAACCATAGTAAAATAGATATAATTTTCTTACAAAACTTATACACATTATGAGTTTATTATAACACATTGGGGGGGGGATGGAAAATTATTTTTAAAAATAAAATATCTCGGTGTTTACCGAGATATTATTTATACACCTCACCCTCTAACCCCCTCTCCCTGCCTACCCTGCCTACCGGCAGGCAGGCGGCAAGCAGACTAATTAGGAGAGGGAAAGAGCAATAGCGAAGAGTGAGATATGCCTACTTCCTCGCCTTCGGTGTAACCCAAAAACCTAAATGTTTTCCGAACATTAATCTAGTTTGAGCCTCTAGTCCAGGAATCGCGCCAAATATAATAATACTAAAAGGTAAAATTAACCACTGAAATAACATTATAAAATATTTACCAATTCCATATTTTTTAGGCTTTTTAGGTAAAAGTAAGGTTGAAATAATAGCTGACAAAACTAATCCCATCATAGCGAAACTCATCAAAGACCTAGTTACAACTGGCAAATTGCTAGACAACACCATAGAATTAAATTTGTCTCCTCCCAAAATCATAGGCATCCATCCGATTACTCCTATTATCAAAGCATTAGTTGCCCAAGAATGAAATCCATAAATTTGAATAAATATTTTTCCGAAAGTTTTCTTCTTTGGCATATCCTTCCACCTTTTAATGAAATTAAAAATCAAATACGGTACATTCTCTGCTCCCCAACCCCAACGTCTTTGTTGCTTGTAAAGACTCGTGACAGTTTGCAAGAAACTCTGATCCTGAGTCACATCCATAGAAACAGGAAAATGAAGCGGTTCCACTCGGTAATCTCCATTATAAAAACAATAACAATGCCAAGTTATTCTAGAGTCCTCACTAACCATATTTGTAGACCAAAAACCAATATCAACTAAGGCTTTCCAGGGCATAGAATGAGATGAATAGGTGGCTAGCTTCTCCTCTCTTATTTGTTGCATCATCTGCCAAAAAGTGTTTGACGAAGCAGCGACACGCGCAAAAAAAGGCGCCTCCCAAATATTATTATGATAAAAAGGAACTGGTTGATAACTGGCTCTATATGGATTTGAAACTGTGAAAAATTTATAAGTCAAAGCAAAAAAATAACCGGGTACAACTTCTGTATCCATATCAAAAACACTAACCAAGATTTTGTTATAATCTATACCTCTTGGATCTATTATTTCTTTTTGAACTTGCTTAGCCGCCCAATGTTGATTAGCGCCTTTGCCTTTCAACTCTCCAGCAATATTATCAGGATGAATTGTTACTAAAAAATCATCAAATTTATCACCAAACTCTTCTTTTATTATTCTGGCTTTTTTCGCTGCTTCCTCACCCTCTCTTTCTTCAATCGCAAAAACCAATATCATTTTTTTACTTGGATAGCCATCATTTAGCAATGCTCGAATACTTGGACGAATCACTTCCAAGCTCTCACCATAAGTAGGGAAAATTATTAACTGAGTTATTTCTTCCCATTCGATATTTTTGACAGCCAATGAATCGTCAGGAAGATTAGAAATATTGTCTCTGAGATTTCTACATTTTTCTTCCCAATTTATTTTAACATTATTTTTTAACTTCAGATAAGAAGAAATTAAATGAATTCCTAAATAAAAAACCAAGAGCAACCAATAAATATCAAAAGCGATTATAAAGCATGCTACCCAAATAGGTTTAAAATAAGAAAAAATCAATAAAGAAAATAAAGTTCCCCACGACAAAACACCAACCAACATCTCTAAAATGCGATAAAATTTTCGATTCCTACCAGTTAAATCAGAATATTTTCCTATTTTTAAATAATCCATAATACCTCGCCCCGACCCCCTGCCTGTCCGGCAGGCAGGTCTCCCGAATAGATAGAGAGGGGTTTATTTAAATTTGATACCTTTAAATATTTTTGTACCAATAAAATATAATATATAAAAACCAATTGTAAATATTAACCAATTTCTAAAATAATAAAAATCTGAAAAATATATTAAAGATGATCGGATTATATCAATCGGATAAATAAATAAATCCCAACTATTCCATCTATTCAAAAGACCTAACAATACACCTAGCGACACCAAGGGAATCATTAATCCAATAAAAATATTTGAATATATTTTATTGTATATATTGCCAATAAACTCCTTCATTTCTCTAAGTAAATAAACAAAACTAATCCAACCAATTATCGCGTATATAAAGAAAAACATTATCATCCAGGCATTATTTACGCAAATCTTTAGATACGATCCAAACGGACAATAATATGATATGTGTCTCATATCTGTAATTATATAAGCAGTATTTGGTATAAAAATTAACCAAAGCAAAAAAACCAAGATACCAAAATACTTTTGACCTTTCTTTTTAAATTTGGTTTTCTTTTTATAATCTTTTAAATAAAAAAACAACAAAAAAGGAATTATTACTAAGAATAAATTCCAAAACACCATAAATACTGGATATTCATTTATATATACATTGAAAGTAATTGCATTATCCAAACTTAATATTGAATCAGATATCATATTTTTATCTAAAAATATCCCGATATGATTCAGGATAATTTCAAAAAAGTATTAATTGCTTTGCTTAAAAAATAACCTCTTCTCCTTCTTTAATATCTCCCGAATTGCTAGAATCTTTAATAATTCTTGGTTTGTTTTCTTTTTTTGTAAACTCAACTGGCTTCATTTTTACTGCATCGTTCAAAGATATTGAACTCTCTTCTAATTTACTTACTTTTTCTAGCTCAGTTTGTTTGGCTTTTTTCCTACTTTCAAATTCATTCTTTTTTTCTTGCTTCAAAATACTTAGACATTCCTTACAGTAGACAGGTCTCACTCCATCTGGCTTAAAACTAATTTTTGTTTCTTTACCACATCTATCGCAAACGACATCATAAAGAGTAATGCCGTTACTATTGTTACTTATATTATTATTCGCTTTAACATTATTATTACTAACCGCAACATTATTGACAGGCTTGTTAATAACACTAGTCGCATTATTGTTGCTATTAATTATCACTGGATTATTCGGTTTTGGATTTTTGTTTATATTCTTATTAATATTACTTACGGTGCTGGCTGGATTTAAATTATTTTTAATATTTGGATTATTTGTTTTTTGATTAGGATTTTTCTTTTGAACTGGAGCATCTTGACCATCATTTTCTACCCATCTCATTATTTTCTCTTCTACTTCCTCTTTCTTTTGTGCATATCGCTCTCTAGATACTTTAATTACTTTTTCTGTATTACCAGTCATTTCCTCATCTGTTAGCGGAAACAAACCTCTAGCCGAAAAAGGATCAGAGGAAATACCATCAATCATTAATTTTATATAAAATTCATACTTCGGCAAATTAACGATGTCTTCTTCCATAAATACTGGAGTAAATTCCTTTACTAATTCTTCAGCGTCTATCGCCCCCACTCGAAAAACTACCAAAGTACCAACATTGCCAAAGACAGCTGCTTTCACAGTATCACCCAACTGCTCAACGTATTGATGGGCCATTATTAAATTAAGATGATATTTTCTAGCCTCACTTAATATATTTGCAAAAGCTTCGGTTGTAAAATTTTGAAATTCATCAATATATAGATAAAAATCCTGTCTATCTTTTTCAGGCGTATCTACTCTACTCATAGCAGCTAATTGTATTTTTGTAATCATCATCGCTCCAAGTAAGGCTGAATTATCTTCTCCAATACGTCCCTTACTCAAATTCATAATAAGAATTTTTTTGTTATCCATAATATCTCTCATATCCATAGCCGATTTTACTTGTCCAACAATATTACGTATCAAAGAGCTAGAAAGAAATTGACCAACTTTATTTTGAATAGGAGAAACCGCCTCAGAAGCAAATTTGTCAGCATAACCAGCAAATTCACCCACCCAAAAAGCTTTTACTACAGGATCCTGAATCTTGGCGATAACTTTTTTCCTAAAGGCTTTATCAGAAAGCATTCTAGTTACAGCCAAGAGAGTTGACCCAGGATAATCCAAAATAGCTAATATAGCATTTCTTAATATATACTCAAGTCTTGGCCCCCAAGAATCAGCCCAAAGTTTTTGAAAAACACCAATCAGTCCCGAGGCTACTAAATGACGAAGATGTGGCTCCACTTGCTCAACCACATTAAACGCAATTGGATAATCCATATCCGAAGGATTGAAATATATTACTTCATTAATTCTATCAGTAGGAATATATTCCATAATCTTTTCTGCTAAGTCGCCATGAGGATCTACTACAGCCACGCCCTTACCAGCCCGAATATCTTCGACTATCATATTTTCCAAAATAGTTGATTTACCCATTCCAGTTTTTCCAATCAGATACATATGTCTTCTTCTGTCATCTTTTTTTATACCAAACTTTTGTTGCTTATTTCTAAAAGTAGTTTCTGCAAATGTTGTTATTTCTTTATCCATTTGTTTATATAATTTATTTTAATTATTTATTCTGTTGGTAAATTACTAGGTGCGTGTCCCTTTTTTTCAGTCTTAGCCTGTATTACCTGCTCTAAATCAGACTTAAGGATCAAAGTATCTTTTTTTTGATTTTTTATATTTAATTCAAATTTATCATTACTTTCCAATTTGAATCTTTTTTTATCAACCTCTTCAAATATGGGCTCAAGTATTTGCTCGCTAACAATCTCCTCACCTACAGGCAAACTCATTGGTGCATCAGCCTTTCTTCCTGGAGCTTTTTGTATCATAGACGCTTTGACAAAACTATCAACTGGAAAATGCCAAAGAGTAGCTAATTCTTCAATATTAAATACGTATGGTTTTCTACCAGCCGTATTCTCACGTTTCATATAATTATTTATAATATTATTTTTCCTTTGGCGAAGCCTGCTTTCTTGCATAATAAAACCGACCGAAGTTGCAGTTTTGTCCATGTCAGGTTTAATATTATTTAAATCAAGAGAGGCAAATTGCTTTACATATCCAACAAAACCATTAGCTGCTTTTGGCTTATTCATTAATTCTTTTTTAGTAATATAAACGGTCCTCATTTTTACTTGAAAGCCAAGCTTGGAACACTTCTCATTAATTGCTTCTACTTGCTTTTTTTCTTTTGGTTTCAAATTCATCATTTTCATGGCATCATCTTTTGAATCCTTAGAGTCTGATTCAATATCAGACCAAATACTATAAACACCTTCGCTTAATCCAGTTATTCCATCGAGTATAACATCTACTATCTTGTTAGCAAATGAAGTGTCTTTAACTTTTTCTCCTAATATTTTACTAATCTCCTTATCACCTTCATCAGTCCAATCAAAACCTATAGGAATAACAATTATTTGAAACCAAAGATTCTCACCTTTTCCGATGCTGCTACACAAATCCATCAAAGACGCCATCGGGTCCATAAATGTAGCCTCACCCTTGGCAGCAGATTGAATTTCAAATTCCTGATATTGTTTTATCGGATAAACCCATTTATTTTTAAGTATCCATTCAGTTCCCCATAAATCGTACTCTTCATCTGGAAACTTCTTTGGAAACCCATCAGTATAATCATTTACTTCTGTTATTTCTGCATCAGGGTACTGAGAATACACTGCTGATTCAACCAAGTTTCTATACTGCTCAGGAGAACGAATTAAAAATTGAGTATAGCCTTCTATGCTGACAATTTCAAAACTAAATGAGAGTTGTACTTTTCCCACCCAATATTTATCAGCAATATTTATAGTTGCATGAGCACCTGCAAAATAAGTGAAAATATTTTCAACTGCTTTGGGTGATTGTTCGTTACCGCGCGGAATATCAATAGCAAGCAAAATAAATTTTTGCTCTGAAGCCCATTGTTTTCTAATACGTATCAACCACAATTCTTTTCCCATCCAAATTATTAAAAATACAATTGGAATCCAACCAAATAATATTAAAAGCCGAAGAATTATTTCATCCGTCGGTAAATTCAAAAAATCTATAATTGGTTGTAGATCAATCTCCATGTCCATAATAAAAATTCAAATATTCCGAATAAATTATTCAAATACTCCAAATATTTACTTAAATCATTCGAATGTATTTGTAGACTCGGATTATTATATATTTTACCACAATTCCCACCTAAAAACAAAATGCCTTGACTTCACACCAAGGCATTTTTATAAAAAATTTTATTTAAATATTATTCGCTCTTTTTTGACAAATATTTACTTCCATTTTTTTCAAATTTATCTTTATTCATTAAAGCCAATATGATAGTAGCCTTTTTTACAAATCTCTTTTCTAAAACTTTTTCAATTATTTCTTCTTTGGTTAAAGGCTCATCGTTTTCGTTCAAAACCTCAATAATCACATCTGCAACTGTACCTTTTTTATACCCCCACTCTTTGAGTCCGTACAAACCTCTGCCAACTAAAATATATTTACTATCTAATATTAATTCATTATGAACTGTAGCGGCGTTTGCTTTTTTCTTATCAAAGACAATTTGATTTATTCTGTCTGCTATTTCTTCAAAATGCATTGGTTTGCCATGATTCTTTAATACTAAATAAATTTTGTCATTAATTGTTTTCGGCTTAACTTCACGCCAATCCTTCATACCCCAATGCCCAAATTTATTTTGTTCCAAATTTTTCAAAGCTTTAAGTATAGAATAAAAAATCTTGTTATTATTAATTATTTCGGGTTTTTCATTAAACAAACCGCCTCCTAATACGCTTGAAATATCTATATTATAATTAATATCAAATTTTTCTTTATACTTATCATAAGCATCTAACTTATCAAATAAAGCGATCACTTCTTCAGTCTTGTGTAGTTTTTTTAATTCTTTGATTTTAACCAAAAGCTCCTCGGCCACCTCTTCAAGATGATCCATGTTCTTATATTTTAAAATATAAGAACTTAAAAAACTTTTACTAGTATTTAATTCCTCAAATTGCATTTGGAGTAATTTTGAAATCAAGAAATCGAGATGATTCTTGTGTATTTCTTCTTTTTTAGCATCTCTACTTTCTCCATTAGCTGAAAATTTAACCAATACATCAAGTAAGTATAATTTTTCCATTATACCTCCATGTTCTTCCAAAAGTTGAGTAATAACCTTCTTTAAAGTATCTACATAACCTTCAAAATTTTTTAATTCACGAAGTTTTTTTACACTAGCACTTTCAATCTGTCTTATCCTCTCTCTAGTGAGCTGATGAGCATTACCAACCATTTCCAAAGTTTCACGACCCTCACCATGCAATCCATATCTTCTCATCAAAATATCACGCTCTCTTTTGGAGAGTTCGCTAAGTAAGTTATTTACAATATCAACAGCATCAAGCTTTGTTATCTCTTCTGCTTTTTGATTATTGATTATTTGGTCCAGAATTGAAGTGTTATTCATATTATTTATTCAGACGCATGGGCAATCTTTCGATTACGTATTATTAAAATAATGTTCTATAAATTCTAAAACATTATCTAATTTAAATTATTATTAACTAATATAGCACGAAATATTATTTATGTCAAGAAATATATTAATAAGAATAAAAAAAAATAACCTACTACAGTTAATTTTGCTAATATTAAATAAATATTTTGACTAATACCCAAAATATTGCACCTCTTCATAAAGTTGAATCTTGAACTTGTCTCTAATTTGTTGTTTTATAAAACTAATCAACATAATAACATCTTCCGAGCTAGCGTTACCTGTATTTACTATAAAGTTAGCGTGCTCCAAGCTTATTTTTGCTCCCCCGATGGTCTTTCCCTTGAGACCCGCCAGATCAATCAACCAACCCACACCAACCTGCCCTGATTTAACTACTTTATCCTCCTCTGCTTTACTACTTAACCATTCATTATTTTTTAAAATATCACTAAATTGTAAATTTTTAAATACACATCCAGCATTAGGTAGTTTTGGTTGAATATTGATTCTATTTTTCAAAACTCCTTCCATGTTAGAATTTATTTTTTTTTTGTTTCCATTTTCTAATTTCAAAACAACTTTAAAAATAAGATAATTTCTTGCGTCTTTAAAAATACTACTCCTATAAGAAAAATCACAAAAATTCTTACTAAATATTTCAAATTTTCTTTTTTTATAATTATAAGCTTCTACAGTTTCAACAATATCAGACATAAAATAACCATAAGCCCCAGCATTTCCAAGAACAGCCCCGCCAACCGTAGCACCAGGAATACCAATAGCCCATTCTAGTCCGCTAAGATTACTACCAACCGCTAAACGCGCTGATTTAGCCAAAATAGCACCCGCACCGCATTCCAGTCTTTCGCCTTTAATAGCTATATCATTATTTATTAATTTAACTACAAGCCCGTCTACTCCATCGTCATTTATAATCAAATTACTGCCTCCACCCAACATAAAAACTCTAATGTGCTTTTTGGCTACCCATTTAAAAATCTCTCTAGTTTCGTCCTTATCTTTGGTCTCAATAAAATATCTGGCCGGTCCACCTATTTTGAAGGTAGAATACGGCGCCAAAGGAATATTTTCTTTAATTTTTTCTTCTATATTCATATACTTAAATACTAGCAAATATTATAAATAAATCAATTATTTGCAAACCCAAGCGATTCCTTGTTATAATAGAGATAAGCTTTGATTGTTTGTTTAGAAAATCCTCTAATTCTTAGTTCTCGCAATAAACTAAATATTGGATCTCTCGATTCTCTAGTCGTTCTTAAAGAATTTGATGTATTCATAAACCTCCCTGATTACACATTATTAATTTTATTTTCACTAATTTTAAATAAAAAAACAACAAATTCGTATATAACTTGTTATATGAAATAGAAAAAAACCTCTTTTATTAATTAATTTTTTGGCAATTTATTTGCCAATAATATAAAATTTATGACTCAAGAAGAAATAAAACCACAAGACCAAACAATTGAGCAACCAATAACAAATATGGAGAGAGACCAGCAAATCAGTGAAAAACTTCAATCTAATTTAGAAAATCTTAAAAGTTTTGAGCCTTCTGGTGATATCGCTTCTGATTTTAATAATTTACTCGAACTAACTAATCGTGATAGTTTATATAAAAAAGTTGATCAAAGCGAAAATCCGCATGTTGTTTTAGCTGGACTTACTGGGATAAAAACAGCCTGGGAGCAAACCATGAGGGACCCAAATAAAATTGATACAGAAAACGAAGCGAAACGACTATTTTTTATTGACGTACCACAAGCAGAACTAGAAACTATAAACCAAGTCATAAATTTTTATCTTAATAAGTACTCTGATGAAAAAGAAAAAATCTCAGATGAGGATTTTGAAAAATTCAAAAAAGACGCAGAAAACTTAAAAACAGAAAATATCGAGTCAACTACTAAAAATAACGAAACATCGCTAAAAACAATTGAAAACGACCTTAAATTAACAGAAGAAGATAAAGAACTATATAGACAATGGCAAAAAACCGCTGACGAATTACAAAACATGCCCATCTCTGGTAATATCACAGAAGACTTTAATAAATTTGTTGAATTAACTGACGATGACAATCTTTTTAATAAAGTTAATTCAAACGAAAAACCTGATACTGTCCTTCTAAATTTTGTTAAACTTCAAACTACTTGGGAGAATGCGTTTTCTGTGCATGAAGCTAGACCGGCTGTTCAAAAGTCTGCTATGAGAGATTTTTTCTTGAGTAATTTGAATAAAAATATTGGAGTTGCCAAAAAATTTGTTGACTATTACAAAATCAAACAATCAATGTAGAATAAATTGCCAAAATATTAAAAAAGAGGAGGCTTTTTGTCTACACCACATAACACCTGCATATGCGGTTCCAGAAATTCACCTTTATTACATTTTTTTTCTTCCGCTCCGCTTCAAAGAAAGAATAATA
>Ga0307992_1001237_pt1 | contig 15272 bp, 13 predicted proteins | sample EllFjometagen133_FD_203162 | JGI IMG/M metagenome (GOLD analysis project Ga0307992, IMG submission 203162) | Marine microbial communities from Ellis Fjord, Antarctic Ocean - #133 | ecosystem: Environmental > Aquatic > Marine > Unclassified | place: Southern Ocean | collected 2014-10-08
CCCCCTTGGTAATCATAGCCATATTAATGGGTCTGGGTTTAAGTATTTCAACAGGTAAAGCTTTAAATAAAGTTAACAGCTTTTTTCTTTCCTGTAAAGTAATCTGACTTACAGTTTTATCAGGTTCTATAGCAGATAATTCCAGAAAGACATCTATGAGACGTTGAGGCAACATGCTCCTTAAAAAATACTTAATACCTTTTTTAGGATTTGCCTTAAATTCTCTTAAAAATTTAGCATCTATCTGAGCATTGGATAAAGCCGGCTTTAAATCAATAAAAGCCATGACTTTTTTACCTTCTTTGAGTGAGTCAACCACCTGTCCACTTAAAGTTAAAACTAGAGGACCGGATATTCCAAAATCAGTAAACATAAGTTCTCCAATTTCAGAAATCATCTTTTTCTTTCCATTTGAAAATGTTATTCTTATATTTTTTAAAGGAAGTCCTTGTAAAAGTTTAGGATATTTATCTTTAGTCATCAACCCGATTAACCCAGGACGCAAACTAACTACCTTATGGCCTAATTCCTCAGCTATTTCTAGGCCCTCTCCCGAAGAACCCGTAGCTGCATAAGAGACTCCACCAGTACATATTATAACCGCATCACATAAAATACCTTTCTTGCCTATAACTTTAATACTAGTTACTTTATTATTACTAATAATAATATTATCAACTTTCGAATTATAAATTATTTTAACCTTATTTTTAGTTAATTCTCGCCTTAAGGCATCAAGTATATCTATAGCTTTATCACTTTCAGGAAAAACACGTTGCTGTCTTTCTGTCTTTAACTTTACACCTCTATGCTCAAAAAAATCCATTAAATCCTCTTTAGAAAAAGTCTTAAGGGCATCTCTTAAAAACTGGCCATTACCTGAGAAACGCTCAATAAAACTCTCTAAATCTGAATTATTAGTTAAATTACAGCGTCCCTTACCTGTTAATAAAAGTTTTTTGCCTAATTCCGCATTCTTCTCTATTAAAATAATTCTACATCCAAGCTCTGATGCCCGAATAGCCGCCATCATCCCTGAAGGGCCACCACCCATAACTACAATATTTTTATCTTTCATAACTACTATTATACACTTAAATAAAAATCCCTTGCAATTTATTATTGCAAGGGATTCATCTATGATATTTTAAGATCGAATACCTTTGGTAAATGAAAATCCTAATCTTTGCCGATAATAGCCAGAGCCGTCTTTATGCCGTCCGCGCCACTTGATATTATACCACCAGCCAGCCCACTGCCTTCTCCAGCTATATAAAGATTATTAAAACCAGCTGAGAGCCTGTTTTCTTCTCTAATAACCTGAATAGGAGATGAGCTCTTGCTCTCAAGCCCCATAATAATGCCTGTTTCAAATCCTTTTACTTTTCTGCTAAAATCCTTGAGCCCTCGCTTAAGCGCTCTGCTTACCTCAAACGGCAGTAAATCCCACAACGCCGTCTTCTTTAATCCTAAAGGATAACTCGTTTCAGTAATAGTTGAAACATCCTTTCTACTAATAAAATTCCTGATAGTACAAGCTGGAGCTTTATAACCGTCTGAGTATTTATAAAAACGCTTCTCAAGGTTCTCCAACCATTCAAGAGCTTTTAGAGGAGTTGCCACATCGTATAAACTGTTTAAGTTAATTCCGGCTACACACGCTGCATTTGCAAATTCACCACTTCTACTATGCAAACTCATTCCGTTTACTATATTTGTGTTCTTATAAGCTGTAGCTGGGATAATTCGTCCACCAGGACACATGCAAAATGTATACACCGGCAAACCGCCTTCTCTTGTAGATATCAGACGATATTCAGCCCCTTTAATCCCTGGTAAACTTTTGTGTCCCCATTGAGCTTGATTAATAATTTCTTGAGGATGTTCTATTCTACAGCCTATAGAAAAATCCTTTATACGAAATCCAACTCCTTTTGCAATTAGCATCCGGTATGTTTCATAGGCGGAATGTCCTGGAGCAATAATAAACTCATCAGCTGCTAATGTACCTGAAGTTGTTATAGCCTCAGAAACTGTTCCATCTTTAATCTTTAAGTCTTCTAGTAATGTTTCAAATAATACTTTCCCACCAATACTTAAAAAATTTTCTCTAAGTGTGGAAACAAGTTTTTTAAGGTTATCGCTTCCTAAATGAGGATGCGCCATATACCTAATCTCTTCCGGTGCACCAGCATCAATATAACTTGATATTATAAATTCTCTTTCTTGTAGAATATGTTTAGACCTTGAAGTAAGTTTTCCATCTGAGAATGTGCCCGCTCCACCCTCACCAAAGGCATAATTATTAACAGAATTAAACTCACCGGTTTTCTCAAACTCACTGATTCCCTGAGCTCTTTTTTCAACTTCAGAGCCTCTTTCTATTAACGTTGTATTAAAACCTGCTTTTTGAAGTACGAATGCCGAAAAGAATCCAGCAGGCCCACTTCCAACAACCAAAGCTGTCTTTGTTCTTTTTTTATAAGGTATATTTAACGTCGGGGTTACTGCGGGGGCATCTCCCTTAATCTGCTCTGAAGATGCTGAAATTGAAATTTGCCAGCGAATATTGGATTTCCTTCTGGCATCAAGGCTTTTTCTTTTGATCTGATATGAAAACTCTTTTGTCTTTAGCTCATCCTCAATTTTACTTCTAAGCTGCTCCTCTGTATAATCAGTAGGCAACTCTAATGAAATTTCTCTATATCCCATTTAACATTCCATATCATTAATAAAAAAAAATAAGGCCCAGCTATACTTCGCTAGGCCTTATTTGTTTTTTTGAATTATAGTTTTACTACATTTGTTGCTTGTGGACCTTTAGGACCATCTTCAACTTCAAACTCAACTGCTTGGCCTTCAGCTAGACTCTTAAAGCCTTCACCCTGAATTGCATTGTGGTGAACAAAACAATCTTTGCTGCCATCATCTGGAGTTATAAAACCATAACCTTTTTGGTCGTTAAACCATTTTACTTTTCCTGTTGCCATTATCTACATACCTCCTTCTTATAAAATTTAGTAAATAATGGTAGAAATAAAAACGCAACCTGAACATTTCGTTCTTTTGCAGACTAAAACTTCAATTCCCTCATTTACTATCTATAGCATCTCCTACTTTAGCTCTTTTGTCAACTATATTCTGCATATAGCATTTATGGGGATAATTGTCTGTCATCTCAAAAATCATTATTTAGACACTTATTTATTGCTTTAAAAAATAAGATATATACCTGAATAAAGACTTCTTGCAATTTATTATTGCAAGGGGATCACTGAAAAGTGTTTTTAATTAGATGTTTTAGCGACTCTTTTTGGCGCCTATAGTGCTTCTTAAGATATTTTCGAGCTCTTCGTTAATAAAAATGAATGGTTTGTTTGATATACTAAAGACTGCTATTTTTTCGCTTGGCACGAGAATTATCCAAGTATTAAAACCGCTAACCCATCCGTTTTTGCTGAGTGTAGCAGGTAGCGCATTATGCGCAAAGTCTACTTCCCAGCCAAGTGCCATACCGCTTGGGCCAAACGAATAAGGGTTCACTAGTTCGGTGCGTAGGATATAAACTCCATGAGCGATATCAGTAACGGGATAGTAACTTTCGTCAATCAATCCTAAATTTAACCTTATGAATTTAGTAAGGTCATCGGCTGTAGAATAGATTCCACCACTTGGTTGTTCAAATTTAAAAACCCAATCATCTCGAATAAGATCTCCGTTCATCCAATAACTTGCAGCCTCGCGTATTTTCTGTTCCTTGTTGGGAGATAGTGTAGTGTCTTTAAGGTCATAGCGGTTCGCTATATACTTCTCTACAAGTTCCCCATAGGTAAGATCTTCCCTGCGGGCAAGAATATCGCCAAGCAGGGCAAAGCCGACATTGGAATAGAGATAACGCGTTCCAGGCTTTACATCCAATTTATAGTTATCGAGCCAGGGATAAAATTCTTTCGCCGTATAATAAGGATTTTTCTGGTAATCACCACTCAAGTCACTTTTTAAATCTTCGCTTTCTATGCTACGCGGAAAACCTGACGTATGGGTTGCAAGGTCAAGTAGGGTAATTTCGCGCCCCTCATAGCTTGGGACTCTAATATCTTTTGGAACGTAATCCCGAATCGGGTCAGTCAGCTTAACCTTTCCTTCAACAATCATTGCCGCAAAAATATTGGCGGTGAAAACCTTTGAAGCAGAACCAATCTGCCACACTGTTTGGCTATCCGGTTTTACGCCGCTACCTTTAGTTGTTTCTCCAAAGCCAACAATAAATGTATCATCTCCGGATATAACCCCAATAACCATTCCCGTAACACCAGACATGGGGAAAACAAGTTCTTCCATCATTGCTTTGATTTCTTCTTCGGGAATATCGGATTTCGCAAACGCGTTAAAAGATATAGCGCATATAAAAAAAGTAATCCCAAATACTTTAAACAAATTCTTTATAACATTAGGTTTTGCTTTCATTCTTAACTCCCTCTTTTCTTAAATTATACCCTTAAATGAAACAGTCCTCAAGATAAATCTTGAGGACTGTTTTCAATCTGGCTCCCCGCATTGGACGACTTTCGCAACTTTTTGGATGAGTTTAGAACATATTGTTTATCAAGTGAAGCAAGCAATTTGCTGAGCAAAATTTCTTAGTTAGCCCTCTCTATCTCTTGAATAATAACTCATAACAAGAGAATCATTGAACACTTCCGTTTTCGTATGCTTAAATTTGAGCTTCTGGTCAATATCACCAAACAAAGGAATCCCTTTACCGAGAAGAATAGGGATTTTATTAATAATCAACTCATCTATTAAATCCTCTTTTAAAAAACCTTGAATCAATTTACCGCCATCAATATATAGCCTCTTATATCCTTGCTGATTTAAATTTTTCACCACATCCTGTATATCACCTTTCACAATCTCTACTTTGCCTATAAGATTTTCGGGAATCTTCGTAAGGCTATTGCTCAAAACAAATACTGGCTTAGTGTAAAACCATTCACCGAATGTTAAAACTTTCTCAAAAGTACTTCGCCCCATTACTAAAGCATCAGTATTTTTCATCAACTCAGCATATCCATAATCGTTCTTGTCTGGATTTGGTACTTCAATTAACCAATCTATTTCACCATTTTCATCTGCAATAAATCCATCTAAACTCGTTGCTACAAATACATAATTAGACATTTATCAACCCTCCTTTTGAATCATTCTATATCAAACAAAACCCCCTGCAACTTATTTAGTAACAAGGGGTTCCAAACATTGGCTCCCCGGGTAGGACTCGAACCTACGACCTAGTGATTAACAGTCACCCGCTCTACCAACTGAGCCACCGAGGAATTTTTTTTAATGTATTTGAGGATGGCGCAAGCTATAGAAGTGTGCAGTATCTTTTATGTCATCTTCTGCTTTAGCTCTTTTTTCTTCGGCTAATAAATGCCTACTTATTGAATCTTCTAATCTTCTTATAGCCTCTTCTTCTGTTCTACCCTTAGAAAAGAGCTCTAATTCGGGGCAGGCTGCAACATACATGTTATCGTTGCTCTTATAAACTTCAATTTCCATGGCTTTTCCAATTAGGGTTAAAATTATACCAATTTAGACTATTTCTGTCAATATCTAAGTTACTTCTCGTCGATTCTCAAGCGCCCTACCCAACGTCACTTCATCTACAAACTCTATATCACCACCTACAGGTAAGCCTTGAGCTAATCGGGTGAGCTTTATTTTCTTCTTTGAAAATAATCGTGATATAAATAATGCCGTTGTTTCTCCTTCTATATCTGAACTTAAAGCTAATATCACCTCTTTTACTTTCTCCTTACTAATCCTATCCATTAATTCTTTAATCTTTATCTGATCTGGGCCTATGCCATCCAAGGGAGCTATTTTACCTCCCAAGACATGATAAAGCCCTTTATACTCATGGCTTCTTTCTATAGCAAAGACATCAGCTGATTTCTCTACTACACAGATACTTTCTTTATCTCTTTGATCATTGTTACATATATTACAAATATCCCCTTCAGCCAAGCCAAAACATATTTTGCAGTGACTAGTCTTATTCTTAACATCACTTATAGCTTCAGATAATCCTTGAGCATCAATTTTTTCATTATTAAGAATAGCAAAGGCAATTCTCTCTGCTGAGCGGGGGCCTATTCCCGGTAAACGAGAAAGTTCTTTAATGAGTTTTTCTATGGATTTTGTATAAACTGACATAAAAATCCTTTATGAGGAATATCCTTTATTCTCTTTATTTACAAATAATCCATCGAATAGCTTCTGAGCAGAAGAAACTATAGGATTATCTATATCTGTCTTTTGTGAACTGCCTGTTTTAGAGTCCGTCTTTTGAGCTTTTTTAGGAACTTCTTTTTTCTTAGTGGTAATATCAACCAACTTTATGGTTATTTTTTTACTAAGCAATTCTGAAAATGTATCTGCAATGAGCTTTTTATTAGCCTTAACCTCTAAACTTTCTCTGTGAAAAGCAAACCCTGGATAAAAACCGATAGTTAAAACCTTGCCATTAAAATTTATAGCTTCGCCCTCAGAAATATAAAGCCCCACAGATGTTTTAATTATCTTTATAGCCTGAACAGCCTTATCCCATGTAGATTTAAAATCATTGCGATTAAAGTCGCTATCTAAAACAGCTATCTGAGACTCATCATAAACATCTTCCGAGTCTTTCCCCCCATCTTCTATTTCTTCTTTTATTACAACTTTTTTTACAGGTTTCGCTGGGATATTTTCCTGAGTAAGTGGTTGCTTATCATTTAAGTCTATCTTGCTTTCAATATCATCAATTTTAGATAGTATTTCTTGGACATTAATTTTTTCAAAATCACCGGTCAGCTTGATAAAAAGCATCTCTATTGGAATTCTACTTAAAGGCGCTTTTAGAATATCATATTGCGCTTTAGATAAAAGGCTATAAATGTAAAGCAGTTCTTCTAGGCTAAATGATTCAGATTGTTCCTTAATCTTTTTAATGCTTTCAACTGAGGCATCAATTAAATCCTCACAGTTATCTGCTTCTCTGGCAACAAGCATATCCCGAACATGCGTAATAAACTCATTAAGAAAAACAGCTATTTCTCTACCTCTTACAATAAGTTCATTAATTATTGAGATAGCTTTTTTAGTGTCATGTTTAATAATACAGTCAGTCAGGCTAAAAATTACTTCTTTACCTACAGCACCTAAAATACTATTTACATCATCTACAGAGATTTCTTTATCGGTATAGGATGAAATCTGATCCAATAACGACTCAGCGTCTCTTAGGCTTCCATTAACTGATCTGGCAATAGCAAAAACTGCTTCATCATCAATTTTTAACTTTTCTATTTTAGCTATAGCTTTTAATTTATCAACTATTTCTTTAGTTGTAATCCTCCTGAAATCATAGCGTTGACATCTGGAAATCACCGTCGCTAAAATCTTACTCGGTTGGGTTGTAGCAAAGATAAATTTAACATGCGGGGGTGGCTCTTCTAAAGTTTTTAAAAGGGCATTAAATGATGAAATGGAGAGCATATGTACTTCATCTATAATATATATTTTATGTTTGCTGTTTGAAGGGGCGAGTTTAACGTTTTCAAGCAGGGTCCTCATATCTTCAACTTTTGTTCTTGAAGCACCATCAATTTCAAGAACATCTAAGCTATTTGATTTATCTATCTCCAGACAATTCTGGCATTTATTACATGGTTTAGGTCCTGGAGATTTTAGGCAGTTAAGAGATTTAGCCAGTATCCTGGCCATAGATGTTTTACCTGTACCTCTGGGGCCAGAAAAGAGATAGGCATGCGTTATCCTGTCTGCTTTGAGGGCGTTTTCTAAGGTGGTGGTAATATGATTTTGACCTACAACTTCGCTAAAAGTCTTCGGTCTCCATTTTAGGGCAAAGGCCTGATATGTCATTATTATCCTGATATAAGTTTAACTTCTCGTAAACCCCTTAGGGAATTACAAATTAAAACTTTATCTGCTTTTAATAAATCTTTTTTATAAAGGATCTTCTCCTTAAGAGGAAAATTTTTTTTATTCATTAAATGCTGCCTGTATACCCCATTTAAAAGACCACAACTAAGTGGCGGGGTATAATAACAATTTTTTTTCTTAATAATTATATTAGATATAGCCCCCTCAGTCACCTGATTATGCTCATTTAAAAAGAGAATCTCGGATAAACATTCCTTTATGGCTTTTTTATACTCATTATTATAAATGTTTCTGTTAGTGGTCTTATGATATAAAAAAACATTGCTAGAATCTACTCTTTCACTAGAGATAGCCACCTTCAAGTCTTTATAAGGATTCTCTCTTAGGGAACTATGGCTAATTATTAAAGAACCATCTTTATTATATAATAATCTTAATTTATAACTTTTTGAATTATCGAGTTTCTTAAGATACTCTTGGAGCTCATCTTTGATTACGCCTTCATTATAACAAAAATCAAAATATTTCAAAGAGTTTTTTAACCTTTTTAGGTGATATCCTAAGAGATACATCTTTTTATTTCTCTTGACAAGCAGGGTTTCAATCAACTTAAAGTCTGAAGGCTTTTTTTTAGTAAAATCGGCTTTTAGAAGGCACTCCTGAAATTCACTTTCAACCTTTGAATCATAGATTATACCACTTCCAATACCCATTTCAGCTTTCTTTTTGGCCGTGTCCAGTACAAGAGTTCTGATAGCCACATTAAAGACGGCCTTTTTCTTAGGAGTTAAATAACCGATACTACCAGTATATATGCCTCGAGGTTCTTTCTCGAGATCTTTAATAATCTGCATAGCTCTTATCTTGGGAGCACCAGTAACCGAACCACAAGGAAAGACACTTTTTAATAGTTGATTAAGAGTTATATCTTTTTTGAGCTTAGCTTTCACTATAGAAATCATCTGAAGCAAGGTCTCATACTTCTCCACCTTAAAGAGTTCCTGAGTTTTAACAGAACCAGCTTCTGAAATTCTACCAAAGTCATTTCTTAAGAGATCGACTATCATTATATTCTCACTGCGATCTTTTATAGAGTTTTTTAATTTTAGAATATTTTTCTGATCTTCTTTTATATCTCTACCTCTTTTAAATGTTCCCTTCATGGGATAGGTCTCAATTAAGCTTTTGTTTTTTCTAAAGAATAACTCCGGTGAAAAAGATAGAATAATCTGATTATTAAATTTAATTACAGCTGAGTAAGCTACCCTTTGAGAGTTTCGTAGGTTCAGATAAAGATCTATCCAGTCATGCGGATAATGAAATCTATCCTTAAAAGTATAATTTATCTGATACACATCACCTTTTTCTATATGTTTTTTTATTTTCTTGATATCTTTTTTATATCTGTTGTAATCTATATTTAAATCAGTTTCTTTTAGAAATACTTCCGAAGCTTTAAGTGGCTCAATTATGTTATTTTTAATTTTACGTGGCTGCTTAAATATTCCGAACCACAATAAAGGAAATTTATACTTTTTATTCGCAGAAAACTTTTCTTCAAAAAAATAGCCAGCTTCATAACTTAAGAAACCAGCTGCATAATAACCTTTATTTATTTCACTTTCTACTTCTTCAATTTTTTCTTTTAAATCTTTACCTTTAAAACAAGTTATTACTTTTATTGGTTTTAAGAATAATAAGGTTTCCTTATTGTTCTTATCAAACCGATTAGTTTCTAAATAAACCGCGTTTTTATAAGAATTAATACTCTTTAAAATAAATCTTATATTTTTCATTCTATTTTTTTAAGGAATCGCCTCGCTCAAAGGACATTTGCCTTTCAGCTCTTTCAATAGCTTCCTGGGCGTTTTTTATATCAGTGTTTACCGTGTCATTATATATTTTATAATTAACTTTATAAAGGTCCGGGGTATAACTAACCATGATAACATTACATCCAACTTTAAGGCCCTGAGTATAGCCCTGCTTTTTATCAAGAGTTGCTAAGGCCGTTGTTGCCGGGATGTGTGCATTCTTAGTAACTATTCTAGTCAATGCTAACATCTTTAAGACTAATTCTTCAGCTGGAGATTTATTACCAAATAATGGTGTATCATCCTGAGGAATAAAAGGCCCCATACCTACCATAGCAGGTTGTAAATCTTGTATAAATAAAATATCCTCAGCTAAATCTTCAAGGGTCTGATGAGGCAAACCTATTATGCAACCGCAACCGATTTGATAACCAATCTTCTTTAAATTATAAAGAATAGCTTTACGTTTCTCCAAGCTCTGCTTAGGATGCATCTCTTTATACAAAAGAGGATTGGCTGTTTCATGTCTTATTAAATATCTGTCAGCTCCAGCATCAAAAAAGGCCTTGTATTCTTTTAAAGGCCTTTCACCAATTGATAAAGTTACGGCTGTGCCTTTATTGATCTTTTTAATACTTTTTATTAGTTTTACTAGTTTCTCTTTAGTATAGAAAAAATCATCTCCCGATTGTAAAACTATAGTCTTGATACCTTTATCAGCTACAACTCTCACGGCGGTTAAGATATCTTTTGTGGACATACGATAGCGTTCTACCTTGCTATTCGAGGTTCTTAGTCCGCAATAAAGACAATCCCTTATGCAGTAATTTGAAAACTCAATTAATCCTCTGATTAAGACTTTATCCTGACAATAAAGACACCTTATTCTATCAGCTTCTTTAATTAAGGGTTTCATATCAGAAGTCTTTAAATATTTAATTATTTGAGCTTTGGTCATCTTGCTAGTCCCAACAACTCTCTTTCTATTTTTGCCATTATAAGAGGGTCGCGTATATCACCATAAACAAGGATGCCCATTTTGTCAGTCAGTTTTAATTTAGCAGGTGGCAAATTTACCTCACTCTTATCAATATAACCGGCCACATAAGACCACCTGCTACCAAAAATTTCAACAAGCTGCAGATTAAGAGAATAATCGCTTCGTATCTCTTCTGCTTTTTTATTAAAATCTCTGATGATATTTTTAGAAATAGAGGTCTCTTTCTCCATCTTTAATCCTTTTATAATATTCCATGAATTGATTATACACCTTGGGCATAGTATTTTTAACTTCTTCTATTTCTTTTTCTATTACCTTTTCTCCAGATTCTTTTGTCTTTTCGCTGGCAAAGTCATCCAGCCATTCTCTATAGGTTAAAACGGCATTAAGTTTGCAGTATTTACCTTCCGCACCTGTTTTTAGTAAATCCATAATGCATTTACCAGTCCTGCCACAGCGATAACCGGCAGTACAAAAAGAAGTAATATATCCTAAGTCCGCAAATTCCCCTATTACCTCATCTAAACTTCTGGTATCACCTAAATAGAATTGTTGTTTATTGCCCTGCTGGTCATTGGCATGGTCAGCATACGCTCCGATACCTATTTTGCTTGAAGCATCGGTTTGAGTAATGCCTAATTTCAGAGATTTGGTTCGCATCTCGCGTGATTCTCTGGCAGTTATAATCATTCCTGTGTAAGGCACGGCCAATCTAATAACTGTAATTAATTTTAAGAAGTCGTCATTGTTAACCATATACTTGCTATTTTTAGTAAAGGGTGTATTCTCCGCTGGCTCAAGCCTGGGAAAAGATATGGTGTGCGGCCCTATCCCAAAAACATTTTCTAATTCATGAGCATGAGCAATTAAGGCCATAACTTCAAATTTCCAGTCAGCAAGTCCGAATAAAACTCCTAGACCAACATCATCAACTCCAGCCTCCATAGCTCTATGCATACAATACAAACGCCATTTATAATTTCCCTTGATGGTATTCTTTGGATGCACTGTTTCATAAGTTTTATGGTGGTAAGTTTCTTGAAAAACCTGATAAGTGCCAATACCTACTTTATGTAAATGCTTTAAAGCCTCAATGGGCATGGGAGCTGCATTAACATTGGCTCTTCTTATCTGACCAAAGCCGTGTTTTGTCGGCACTTTAACACTATAGATAGTTTTAAGAGTCTCAGCGATATATTCATAATCAGTAGCCGGATGTTCTCCATAAACTACAATAAGCCGCTTATGGCCTATTTCACCGGCTAAGACTTCTGCCTCCTGCCTGACTTCGCCTTGAGTCAAAATTCTTCTATCAGCTTCCTGATTAGAATATCTAAAACCACAATACTGACAATTATTAACACAGATATTAGATAAATACAAAGGTGCAAAGGTCACAATTCTATTATTATAAACCTTTTTTTTAATTTTTAGGGCTGCTTCCTGCATCAGAGATAGCAATTCAGGGTCATCTACATTTAATAAGTAGGCTGTCTCGTCCAAGCTAAGGGTATTAATTGCCAGGGATTTATTGATAATGCTTTCCACTATCTTTCTATCTGGTTTTGTATTAGCCTTTATCTTCGCTTCAATTAATTCATCGTTAATAAAATCCTCACCATCTTTAAGATATTTATCTATCTCATCCTGTTTAATTCTATTCTTAATCCATGTTGCTGTATTAGTATTATCTATTTCCATTTAGTTTCTCCTTTGTGTAATATAGAAAGCGTCTCTTTAAAAGGGCTTAAAACTCTTTCCAGGGTTCCGTGCAAATATGAAATTACTACTCCGTAATTTGAAATTCCCACATTGGCTTCTTTGGCTTTTTGAATGCGCATCAACATTTCTCTTCTAGTAAGCATACAGCCGCCACAGTGAATAACCAGTTTATAATCTGATAAATTATCAGGATAATCTCTTCCGGCTGTTGTATCAATTTTTATATCTTTTTTAGTATATTCCTTTAGCCATCGGGGAATTTTAACCCTGCCAATATCGTCTTCTATGGGATGATGACTGCAAGCTTCCGCTATTAAAATTCGATCATTGTCCTTGAGCTTATTAATGGTTTCAACAGCTCTCACCGATTCGTTTAGTTCACCCTTATATCTTGAAAACAAAATTGAAAATGTTGTACAGGCAACATCTAAGGGGGTATTTTTCACCATATAATCAACGACCTGTGAATCACAAACTACAATATTTGGTTTTTCAGTGAATTTATTTAGTATTTGAGGATACTCACTTTCTCGCACAACCACAGAAGCCTGACCATTATCTAAGGCATCTCTTATGGTCTGAACCTGCGGGAGAATGATTCTTCCTTTTGGAGCTTCTTTATCTATGGGTATAATTAAAACCGCAACTCCGTCTTTCGGCAACAAATCTCCAATAATTGTCGGGGGATTCATAAAATCATCCGGAGAAGCAGATATTATGTGCTCTTTTAAAGAATTAACATAGCTATCTCTGTTTTTTATATCAATACTAGAACATAGAATTATATATGGTGTATATTTATTTAATTTATTTAAAAAATCATCCTTTGGCTGTTGAACATCTATTTTATTAATTATTATAACTACGGGAGTTTTTCTTTTTTGAGCTTCTTCGATTAGGCCCTGCTCATATTCGCTCCAAATATTAGCCTCAGCAATAAGAATATAAATATCAGCCCTATCCAATATTTTCTTACTGCGTTCAATCCTTTTTTTTGCTAATTCACTTACATCGTCTATTCCGGCAGTATCTAAAAAAACTACCGGACCTACCGGAAGCAACTCCATACTTTTTTCAACAACATCAGTTGTAGTTCCAGGAGTTGCGGACGTAATAGATACATCCTGGCCAACAACCATATTTAAAAAACTTGATTTACCCGTATTAGTTCTTCCAAAAAGACCTAATTGCAGCCTCAATGATTTAGGTGTTTTTTTCATTTTACATTCCCTTACTCAAAGCTGATTTAACAGAAACGCCCTCTATGGCTCCAAGCTTGCCCGTTAAGGCGCCTAACTCATCTGTCGTGGCATCAACAATTAAGACAATAACACTACAGTCTTTTTCTTTATAAGGAAGCCCCATGCGAGCTGCAATAATCTTTGCATAATCGCCTAAAACCCTGTTTACTTCCTTAGCTTGCTTGCTTCTATCTTCAATAATAACTCCTACAAACCCCAATCTTTTCCCCATCTTTATCTCCTTAGATAATAAAAAACCCAGCTTATCTAAAAGTTCCTAAAGATAAGCCGGGTAGTGCGAATCTACTTTTATCCCTTGATTTTAGATATTAATCCTTATCTCAGGAACTTTTTTATTTTTTGCTTCTTATATTTTATACTATTTTTACTATTTTTTATACATAGGCCTTGGCACATATTTAGTGTGCAAAAGCTTGTGCGACTTTTCACTTAGGGGTTTATCTAAAAATTCTTTATATATCTGCTTAATATAAGGATTCTCATGTGAAAATCTTATATTTTTCTTTTCATCCTCAGCATAAAGTCCTTTTGCTCTAGCTTCACGCAAACCATCGGTCGCTCCGTAAGGCTGCCCACCGCCACCGACGCAACCTCCCGGGCAAGCCATAACCTCAATAAAATGATAAGGCAATTCTTCCTTATTAGCAAGAGCTTTCTGTACCTTTTTAATAACATATTCAACATTACCTAATCCATGAGCAACTGCTATTTTTATCTTATTACCGGCTATTTCAATCTCTGTCTCTTTTACTCCTTTAAGACCGCGAACATCTTTAAAATTAACATCTTTTAAATTTTCACCGGTCACAAAATAATAAGCCGTTCTCAAAGCTGCCTCCATAACTCCACCAGTAGCTCCAAAAATAACACCAGCACCGGTGTAATCTCCCATGATATGGTCTGGTTCTTCATCCGGCAAATTATTAAAATCAATTCCAGCCTGCTTAATCATTCTCGCCAGCTCTCTAGTTGTTAGAACCACATCTATATCCTGATATCCTGAGGCAAACATTTCATCAGATCTGGTTTTTTCATATTTTTTGGCTGTACAAGGCATAATTGAAACCATAAAAATAGAGACAGGATCAATATTATTTTTTTCTGGATAATAAGTTTTTGACATAGCTCCCATCATTCCCTGCGGACTCTTAGCTGATGAAAAATGGTCAATCATATCCGTGTAATATTTCTCCATAAAATCTACCCAAGAAGGACAACAAGTTGTAATCAGCGGTAAGGGGCCCTTCTTATTAACAAAACGCTGAACAAATTCTGAGGCTTCCTCCATAATAGTAAGATCCGCTGAAAAACAAGTATCAAAGATAGCTTTGAAACCCATCCTTCTTAAGGCTGTATATATTTTACCGGTTACATTTGTGCCTGGAGCATACCCAAAAGCTTCACCCAAAGCAACACGTACTGCCGGAGCTATTTGAACTACGCAGTGTTTATCCTGATCATATAATGCCTGCCAGACCTTACTTACTTCATCGTATTCGGCTATAGCACCAGTCGGGCAATAAG
>Ga0307992_1001239_pt1 | contig 15269 bp, 14 predicted proteins | sample EllFjometagen133_FD_203162 | JGI IMG/M metagenome (GOLD analysis project Ga0307992, IMG submission 203162) | Marine microbial communities from Ellis Fjord, Antarctic Ocean - #133 | ecosystem: Environmental > Aquatic > Marine > Unclassified | place: Southern Ocean | collected 2014-10-08
TTAAAAGAGCTAAAGCAAGAGGGTATGGACGTCATAGTTGCGCTTGATCTTTCAAACAGTATGTCGGCAAAGGATATTGAACCCTCACGCCTAGAACGTTCTCAATATGAAGTTAAGCGCTTGATCACTCTATTGAAAGGTGATCGCATAGGACTGATCGCATTTGCGGGAATATCTTATTTGCAATGCCCCATTACGTCCGATTATCGCACAGCAAGCATGATGTTAGAGATGATGGACAGTGAGCTTTTACCCGTTCAGGGAACAGCCTTTTCAGATGCTATTAATACTGCCCTAAATGCATTCCCGGAAGAGAATCAACAATACAAAGCCATTATATTAATAAGTGATGGTGAAGATCACGAACAGAATATTGAGAAAGCTGCCCAGCGCGCAGCAGAAGAACATGTTGTTATTTATACTTTGGGTGTCGGTACCTTAAAAGGGTCTACAATTCCCATGTATGACAAACAAGGAAAACTGGTTGATTATATGCGAGATAGCAATGAGCGTGTGATCACAACAGTTTTACAGGAAAATACACTCAAAGAGATAGCAGCTATGACCAATGGTCGCTATTATCGACTAGGCGCAGACAGAAATCCCATAGAAGCTATCTACGAGCATATTTTACATGGCGATAGGCAGGAATACCAAACCCATGAATTCGCTCGTTATAGAGAGCTATATTTGGTATTTGCTTCTGTTGCATTAATACTATTGCTTCTTGCAGTGATATTACCTGAATCTAGGAAGAAAATAAAGAGTTGAAGTGTTGATAGGTTGAATTGTTGAGGGTGAAATAAAAAATTCAACTTGAGAATTAAATTGTGGGGGACGATATGGACGAACAAGCATATTTATTCAATTTCGAAAAGCTTGAGGTTTGGCAAGATGCTAGGAAGTTTATTTCTGAAGTGTATTTGTTTGCAGAAAAATTTCCTAAAAACGAGAAATTTGGATTAACAAGCCAAATTCAAAGAGCTGTGGTATCAGTTGCGGCAAATATTGCAGAAGGTTCATCAAGGTTTTCTAGGAAAGATTTTGCTCGTTATGTGCAAATTTCATTTGGAAGTTTGATGGAAGTTTTAAGTCATGGTTATGTGGCATATGATCAAAAATATATCAAGCGAGAAGAACTCATAGAAATTAGAACACAAATAAAAAAAATATCCAATAAATTAAATTCCTTATATAGATCATTATTAAATAGAAATTAGTTTATCAACAATTCAACGCTTCAACAATTCAACAATTCAACGCTTCAACAAATATTTACTATTATGGTTATAATTTTGTATTTTGTTACAGAAAAATTGGATTAACCATGATAAAAATCTCCACAAAAGCACTACTTTTTCAGGCCATCACTACAAATGATCCGCTCCTTTTCGATGATCTTGAACAGCTGCTGAGTAGATTTTACGGTAAGATCGAAAAGGAATTCGGACCCTTTGAATTTTCTTCTTTCAGTCAATATTATCGAGAAGAGATAGGGGAGAGACTTTTAAAGAAATTCTATGTTTTCTCATTGCCTGTCTCTTTGGAAAACTTTTATAGGTTTAAATTAGAATCTCAAGCAATAGAGAATAAGTATTTAAAAGATGGAAAAAGAAACGTCAATATTGATCCTGGTTCATTAACTTTATATCAACTATCCCTTTTAACTACTAAAGCATTTTCTCATAGGACTTATCTTGCTGAAGGGATTTATGCCGAGTGCACTTTGATAGCAGAGGGTGCTAATTATACCCCTTTACCTTGGACATATCCCGATTATAAAACTGCCGAAGCCTTAGAATTATTCAAACTAGCAAAAAAGTATTTAAAAACTCAGTTATAAATATTGCTTAATAAAACATTATTTGTTTTTGTGTTTTATTCGTTTTATTTTCACGCGTTAATACTAATGATTAGAGGATCAAGATGAAAAAAATACGTTTTTTTACACTGTTTTTATTAATATCAGCAACATTAACACATTTTGTTTATGCTGAATTACCTGAAATTATCACTACGTGTGTCCGTCAGGTAGCTCCCGGAGTTATTCAGAGAACAATGGAAGCACCTTCAAAACCTTGGATGATCTATGTTCTAGAAATGGATATTCATAATCCTTCTCTTATTATACGTGCTATTGACGGTGGTGGACTTCAAAAACCCAGTGTTATGGCATCCGCAAAAGAAGCTACAAATTATCGACTTGTCGGGGCTACTAACGGAGACTTTTTTGAACCCGACTATACATCAACCAATGCAGGTGTCGTTGATGGAGAGCTCACAAAGTTAGAAAAGCTTTCGGTTGATAATCCGGTTTATTGGTCAGCATTAAGTATTGGTGACAATAATATGCCAAATATAAGCTGTAATAAATTTGAGGGAGAGATATTCATTAATGGAAACAACTTGAGTGTTGATGATATCAATTCATCACGTGGTACGAATGAATTATTGTTTTATAATCATTTTAAAGGCAATTCTACAGGCACCAGTAGTGGAGTGGAAGTACAAATTCGCCCGGTAAACGGTTGGAAAGTAAACGAAAATATGCCATGTATAATGGAAGGAAAGAGCAGTAGCGGGAATATGAGTCTTGGCACCGGCTCTGCTGTACTATCGGGGAATGGAACTGCCGCTACATTTTTAAATGATAATTATAATTTAGGTAATACGGTAGATGTTCTGTTAATGATGCGAGCCTTTGAAGACTTAAGCCAATCAGGTGTATCCTTTAATTATTTAGATCTTGTGCAACCGCTTAAACATCTTATTGGAGGTTTTCCCATGTTCATTAGAAATGGAGAAAACTATGCAACAGACGGCTACAGAAATGAAAATGGCGGAGGTAGTTTTAATACGGATCTTCATCCCAGAACTGCAGCAGGATTCAATGAAGATACAACAAAGATGTATTTTGTAGTTGTAGATGGACGTCAATCAGAAAGTATTGGTATCAATTTAATCGATCTTGCCGATATTATGATCGATCTTGGTGCATGGCGCGCCATGAATTTTGATGGAGGCGGATCTTCTGTCATGATTGTTGGAGATGATATTGTAAATTCTCCTTCCGATGGTTATGAACGTTCAGTGCGTAATTGTTACGCTATATATTCAACTGCGCCAGAAGAAGCACTTTCTATTGCACAGATCGAGTTGGATACCATGCGTATATATAGAAATCAATCATTTTCATTTATGGTATCCGGCTGGGATGCAAATTATAACCCCAAGTCTATAGCCAATTGGGGCGAAGTACAGCTAAACTGCTCACCCTCTTTAGGAATTATTCAAGGTGAACGTGGAAATTATACTTTTATGGCTTCCGCTGAAGGTACTAACGGATATGTTTATGTGGATTTGAATGGAAATATTACTGATTCCATGTATGTTAAAACAATAAGTCTGGATCCAATTATTATATCACCTGCAAATGCTTTAACAGATACAATTAAAACAATACAATACAATATTATGGGCATCAATGAAGAAGGAGATACCATTTTCATCAGCAATAGCGTATTTGAATATTCTGTTGCAGATACAACTATTGGGGCCATCAATGCAAATGGTCTTTTTCAAGGTAAGTCTGTAGGTTCAACAAAGATATATGTTCATTATGGGACTCAATGCGATTCAACTAATGTAACTGTTTATCTAGGTGAAGGTGAGTGCTCATTGGATCCCATGGAAAATTTAAATGGATGGACCCTTAAGGGATATAATCTTGATACATTAAATACAGGTATATCAATCGTAGATCGCGCTGATGGTCTTAATGGATCAAAGGCAATTAAAATTGATTATAAAACGATTGAAAGTGGTAAAATATATATAAATAAGGACATAGAAGTACCTGGTATTCCTCAACTTATCATGTTTGATGTATTAAGCGATGGCTTGAATCATCGTATGTATGTGCAACTAGAAGATGCTCTTGGTAAAAGTCTCACGATTTACCAATCCGGCTATGTGAATAATGCAGATAATTATGAGACTTTATATATGAATGCCTCTGCAATTGAAGCGGTTTATCCAATTAAGATCAAAAATATTTATATCAGATTGCAAAGCGGTGTCCAAGAAGGGACCTTATATTTAGATGATTTACGAATGAGCTATCCGGGAAATACGGCGATTCATTATGAAGATCCGCTTAATGCTATCAAAGAAAATTTTATTTTACATTCTGCATATCCAAATCCATTCAATCCATCTGTAAATATTAAATACGAACTTGGCTCCGATATGCATACACTTCTGGAGATATTTAATGTTCGTGGAGAATTGATAGAGATATTAGTTGATGAAGTTCAGCAGTCGGGTTTGTATAGAGTAAACTGGACACCTAGAACTCATTCAAGCGGATGCTATATTTACAAACTCCAAGTTGCCGGACAACAAGAGATAGGGAAAATGCTCTATTTGAAATAGTGACCTAGAGCTAATTAAGAAAACCCGCTTTTTACAGTTTTGGTATAAATTATCTTTCCTTTACATGCTATAAATAATATGTTAACTTTATTAATGATAAATAATATTAAACGCCCAAAAATGGTCTCAGTTTTTGGTGGCCGCGAGGCAGATAGCCTTGCTTTAAAAAATGCTGAATTATTAGGGAAAGCCATAGCTGAAAATAATTGGATTCTACTTTGTGGTGGTAGGATGGGAATTATGGAGGCGGTCAGTAAAGGCTGCAATGAAGCCGGTGGTATCGTGATTGGAATATTGCCCGGTATAGATGATAGCGACGCTAATCCTTATGTAACGATCCCTATAGCAACCGGTATTGGTCTGGCTAGAAATGAAATACTGGCTTCTGCGTGCGATGCGGCTGTTGCTATCAGTGGAAAATATGGCACTTTATCTGAGATCGGGCATGCTCTTCAGTACAATAAATCTGTTATCTCTTTAGGCTCATGGAATATTGACGGAGTGATCAAAGTCGAAACTGTTGAAGAAGCGATTGGAGCTTTAAAAAAGCTTTTTAATTAAAGGGAATTACTATGAAAATAGGTATTATTGCCAATAAAAATTATTATGAAAAGATCAGTCCTTTTTTTGGAGGCTTTCTCAATTGGTTGGAAAAAAATAATATTGATTATTGTGTGGAAGCTGAATTTGCAGAGCTCGCTGGCTATCCTTATGGAATTTCTGCCTTGAAGATGATGAAAGTTATAGACCTTTTGATCGTCCTTGGAGGGGACGGTACGATACTAAGAGCGGCTCGTTTTATGCAAAAAGATCAAATACCAATGTTAGGTATTCGTTTTGGACACTTGGGTTTTCTTGCCGAATTGTCAGGAGAAACTTATGAAAAAAAAATGATCAATATTCTAAAAGGCGAATTTCGCTTAGATGAAAGAATAGTACTTGAGGCTCAGATCGGAAATGATTCCGAGCTAATTTACGCACTTAACGATGTTGTGATATTTCGCTCTCATTCATCAAAATTGGTTACATTAGATGTGCAAATTAATGATGATTATATGAATACTTTTCGCAGTGATGGCTTGATCGTTGCTTCTCCGACCGGTTCGACAGCTTATTCCTTATCTTCAGGAGGCCCCATCGTTGCGCCCGGAATGAATGCTTTTATTATCAATCCAATCTGTCCGCATATGCTCTCCAATCGCCCGACTGTGATCTCAGGAGATTCGAGTATTTTAATTTGTTTTAAAGAGTTAGAGGACGGTTGTACGATCAGCTTTGATGGGCAACAAGATATTATTGCTCACAAGGATACAACAATCAGAATTAAACGTGCACCTTATAAAGTTAAGTTGGTCCGCTCGGTTGACAGCGATTTCTTCTCAGTGGTTAGGAATAAGCTTAAATGGACATAATAGGAACGTAAAACGTGAGACGTAAAACGTGAAGACCTTCCGGCTGGCGTCCGAACTTAGAGAGGATCTGCCGGATGGTCGAGAAAGAATGAAGAAGAAACGTGAGACGTGAGAAGATAAATTTGAAATATTAAATATGAATTTTGGTTCTTGAATCTTGATTCTTCTATCTTGAGGTGATTATGGATTATATACGACTAAAAAATATGATATTTTACGGCTATCATGGGGTAGAGGAGAGTGAAAAGATCCTGGGTGCCCGATTTGAACTTGATCTTGTTATAGGCGCCGATCTAAAAAAGGCCTCTGAATCCGACAATCTTCACGATACAATCAATTATGAAGCTATTTATCATGATATTGAAGCTATTGTTACTCATAAGAAAAAACATCTTATAGAAGCACTTGCAGGCGAAATAGCTCGTACTATCAAAGATAAATATGAAGGTATTGAGCAAATTACGGTCGTTGTTCGCAAGCCTAGCGTTCCGATCAAAGGTATTTTGGATACCGTTGAAGTAGAAATAACTTATTAACCAATAAGTAGGCATTATAATGAAAAAAATACTGACTTTTGTGATTATTTCAGCAATGTTACTTTCTTGTGTAGATAAAGAAAATAAATCATCGGCAGTAATAGGAAAAATGAGTCACACTGAAATTGACTCAATGCTTCGTGTCAATGCAGAAAACGATCTAACGATCACGGATCGCATCAATTTATACTCAGAAATGTTTCTTGAGACACCTTACAGTTGGACAGCAACGGGTGACGGTCCTTATGCTTTACTTGAGACCTATCCTTTGGTTAACTTTCAGGAAACAAACTGCATGGTCTATTGCGAACATGTCTTGGCTCTGTCAATTTCTGATTCCTGGGATAATTTCTTTAATAATCTACAGCAGATACGTTATAAGGACGGTTTGATCGGGATGAAAACTCGCAATCATTACACCATGGCAGACTGGATGCCTGAAAATAATTGGATCCTGGATGATGTATCCATAATAGTCGGTGGAGAATATACCGCATCTATGACCCGTACGATCTCTCATGAGAATTTCTTTAGAGGAAAAGGTATGGATGATCTGCGTTACATCAAACTCGATAGAAGTATCACGGTCGAATATGTACCTATGGAGCATATGACAGACGTGAAATCCAGAGTCAAAAATGGAGATATAGTTGCCATGTTGTATGCGGATAAAGACAATGTATTTTCCGCTCATATGCTGATGATCGTCGAAAAAGAGGGTGAACTGTATTTTAGGGAAGCCTCTACAACAAATTACTCCACTTTTGAAACTGAATATGATGCTTGGCTCGAATGGAAAGGTAGCTGGGAAAAGTATGCAGGTATTGCATTTATGCGTGTTAAAGAAAATATGAATAAAGAAAATGCGGTTGTATTACCCTGGAGAATTTCCGATTTGGAATCAAAATAATGAAAAAATTACTCATTGCCTTTCTTTGTATAAGTTTGCTTTTCCCGATCATGGCGGCTGAAAAAGGGAAAGTCTATTTGGTTATGGGCTCTGATACCGCTATTTGGGAAGGATTAAGTATCACTCAATATGATGGTCGATATTTTAAATCAGGATTATACTCTGACCCTTCACGTTGGGGGTATGGGGTCATGGATAGTACATTTCGAAATTCAATGAAGGATAGTTATGGTACAACGATGAAAATGACGTGGTGGATGATGGCCGGGAATGTTTTTCATCTATCAAATAATTGCAATATTCCAATTAGAAATAGCATTACACTGTACTTGATGAAAAAGTATCATTTGGATGCCTTGAACGGCTATGATGATCAGTTGACATTACATTATCATAATTATTATTGGTCAGATCCGAATGGTGATGGGGATTATAATTATAACCAAGGACTTGATTTTAGAACAAATCAAGCTGATTATGAAGAATGCTTAAGCAAATTCCTTATTGAGGATGATGTATTTCCCATTTCGTTCAGAAGCGGTTGGCATTATATGGATAACTATTGGCAAGCCTATCAGGAAAGATTTATTCCTTTTGATATGTCAAATGCCTATCCACATAAAGGTGGGGATTATGAAGAACCCACGAATAATATCATTGATTGGTCTGAATCTCCTTCAACTTTTGTGCCATATCATCCCAATGCCGAAAATTATCAGATCGAAGGTAATCTTAAACAGTGGCGTTTACGATCGATAATGTTTGGCGTCAATAATTATATACCCGAACAATTAGAGATCATGTTTCAAGAAGCAGCAAATGGTAACGACCAAATGTGCTGTTTTTGGTCGCATTTACCTCAAAATGATTTTTTACCTGCCATGCAGTATTTACATGAGCAAGCCGATACATTGTCAAAGCAATATGGCGTTGAATTTATGTACGCTAAAGATGTAGAGGCCATGCGTAATTGGATCAATCCAGAAGATACTATTGCACCAGTTCTTACAGTTAATGAGATCCTCGATGGAGATGAAATAAGATTTGAAATGAGTACAGATGGACCAATCTTTCAAACTGCCGAACCTTTTATCACAGTTAAAACAAAATATGAGACCTATGAACGCCTTGATTGCTCAATTACAGGTGAAAATCAATGGGAAACGATTAAGGGAATTCCTGCCGATGAGCTTGCAAAAGTCTCAATTGCAGTTTGTGATACTGTAGGTAATCAGGCAAAAGCACATTTGGATTATGTGCCAGATGACCTTTTCATGGATGATCAGGACAACGCTTTTGTCGAGGTATCGGGAAACTGGGCAGATTACGTTGGAGATAGAGAATTATGGAACTTGAATTCAAGGGTTTTATCTGGAGCCGGATCAGTTGTTATAGCTCCAAATATTGAAGAATCTTTAACTTACAGTGTTTTGTTTCACGGTCCCGGATCTACGACTGACTCGGCGCGAGTTATTGTAAATAACAGCAGTATTACCGATACAGTTGTATTTAATTCAAGATTATTGGGTTCAGATAAATGGCAACATGTCGGATTTTTTGATTTGGAGACAGGAACAGGTAATACAATATCTTTTGAGAATCTTGATTCAAATTTGGCAATGGGTATCGATGTCGTCCGCATTACGCCTCTTGTGGCAGATAAGAATTTTGTTATGGAAACTGATGTGATCACGTTTGGTGATATCAGTGTGAGCGATACATCAACTTATTTGTTAAAACTATCCAATATGGGAAAAGAAGAGTTGAATATCACTAATTTTTCACTTTTTGGATCAAAGATCTATTTTGATGAAACTTTTCCTATTACTTTGGGGCCAATGGAAGAAAAAGTGATTCCACTCAAATTCTACACAGATTATTTTTGCGAATACAATGATGTGCTAACTATTGAAACGGATGATCCCAGAAATTCTCTTAAATACATCCCGATTTTTGCAAATGCATCAACTTATTTCCGTTTGGTGGATAATCAGGATGCTGTTGGATATTCTGAACATGGCAGCGGGTGGTTTACATCTGTTGCGACAGCATGGTTGGCTACAAGTCGTTGTACTTACATACACTCAGATGGCTCATATGCTGACTTTACAAAAAATTTAAAGTTTAGTGGTGTATATGATATTCAATTTATAATCCCAAAAACTGTAAATGCTCACAATCATGCTGATTATATAATTCTGATCGACGGTGTGCCGCAGGATACGGTTGTTATCGATCAAAATATTAATAGTGGCCATTTTGTTTCCATTGGTGAATTTGATCTTCCGAAGGATGTAGAAGTAGCTTTGCGAATTCAGGACAATGGTGGAAATACAAATTCCGGCAGCGTTCTTAGAGCAGATGCTGTTAAATTTATATTGATCGAAGAAAAATTCGTATCATCGATCGATAATACGGGCATACCTGAAGAATTCAAATTATACCAAAATTATCCAAACCCCTTCAATCCCAGTACGCAGATTTATTTTGCTTTGCCACAACAAAGCAACGTGACCATTGATTTTTTCGATCTTCAGGGCAGAATTATCGACAAGGAAATTAAAAGAGATTTTGAAGCAGGTTATCATTATATTACTTGGTCACCGCAGGGACTTTCATCGGGAATTTATTTTTACAGAGTTCGTTCTAATGCAGGGGTTGCGGTTAATAAATGTACTTTTGTCAAATAGGAGAAAAATGTCACTAGTTGTAGTTGGTTCAATTGCTTTAGATACGGTTATTACCCCAAAGGGCAGACGAGATAATGCTGTAGGGGGTTCCGCAACTTTTTTTAGTCTGGCGGCCATACATTTTTCACCGGTAAGTATTGTGGGTGTTGTAGGAACTGATTTCCCTCAACGCGCCATAAATGGTTTTAAAGAGCGTAATATTGATATAGAAGGCCTTGAGGTCAAGGAAGGAAAAACCTTTCGCTGGGGTGGAGAATACAAGCAAAATATGAAGAATCGCGATACGATCTTTACTGAATTGAATGTATTTAAAGAATTTTCACCTGTCTTGCCGGCAAAATATAAAAAGACAGATTTTCTCTTCTTGGGAAATATTCATCCTGAACTTCAGATCCAAGTACTTGACCAGATGGAGGAAAAACCTATTGTCGGATTGGACTCCATGAATCTATGGATCAATATCAGTAAAGATAAGCTGATCGAAGCAATGTCCCGCGTTGATATTATTATTATTAATGATGAAGAGATCATTCAATTAACTGATGCTAAATATTTATCTGATGGGGTTAAACTTATTCAAGATATGGGCCCAAAGACGGTTATAGCTAAAAAAGGTAAATATGGCGCAGAGCTTTTCCATCATGATGAGCATGCAGTGTATCCAATATGTCCCGAAGACCAATTAGTCGACCCTACGGGCGCCGGAGATACATTTGCGGGTGGTTTTATGGGCTATTTGGCCGGTAAAAATACTAAAGATCTAAAATTCAGTGATTATCAAGAAGCTATGATCTACGGAACGGTAATGGCATCTTTTCTTGTGGAATCATTCTCAACGGATAAGCTTGAAACTTTGGACAAAGATCAGATCGATAAGAGATTGGGCGAGTTTTGTAAGCTGATAAGCTAAACAGAAGGTATAAAGGGGTAAGGGAGTAAAGGTATAAGGGTGTAGGGTAAGAAGGTAAGGGGTAAGGGGTAAGGGGTAAGGGGTAAGGGGTAAGGGGTGAGAAGGTGAGAGGGTAAGAAGGTAAGGGATGAGAAGGTGAGAGGGTAAGAAGGTAAGGGATGAGAAGGTGAGAGGGTAAAAGAAGTAAATTAGAATAATTGATACAACAGGGGGATGAAATGGGACGATTTCAGGATCTTGAAGTATGGAAACTTGCTAAAGATTTAGCTAAAATTGTATATAAATTGACAGATACGGCACATTTTAAGAATGATTTTGGCTTTATAGATCAAATTCGTAGAGCTACCATTAGTGTGTCCAGTAATATTGCTGAGGGAGAAGAAAGTGGATCTGCAAGATCCAATCTAAAATACTTGAGAATAGCTAAGGCTTCAAACGCGGAAGTTAGATCACAAGCAATTATTGCAAATGAGATAGGGTATTTAGAAAAAGAGGAGAAAGATAAAATATTAGGACTTTCTGATTTGATTTCAAAAAAACTATTTTTTTTGATTCGATATCGTGAATCAATTATTAAGAAATGAAATATCCTGATGACCTTCTTACCACTTACCTTAATACCAGTAAGTCAATTAAATGAAATTAAACGAGCATCAAATGTCTTTTAATGAAAAAAAACGAAATGAATTTTTAGATATACCCTATGCTGAGCATATCGTTCCATTTCCAAATTTTGCTTCGGTTATCATGCAGCATGCACGCGAATTTCCGGATAAAATGGCGCTTGGTTTTAATTCAAAATCATACACTTATTCCGAGTTACTCCAAACTTGCCTTGAACTTGAACTGAAGACAAATCTAACGCTATCCATGAAAGATATTGAGAATGATCTCATTCTTTTATTAGCTTTATTGCTACAGGGAATTCCATTTAATTTAAATTTTGAAGCCAACACTACTTTAAAACTCAATAAAATTAAGAGACAAAAAAAAGACATCCATTATTTTGAGCCACCTTATGTACGCTTGGATGATGAAGCTATGACATTGAACAAAGAGTTCTGTTTTTCTCAGTATAATATTCTTGTTGCAGCTCAAGCTATCGGTAACGCTTTTAAGCTTTTTCGTCCCGGTAACGCATTGTGCCCCTTATCTATTATATCCATTGCAGATATTAGCTTTGGTGTTCTTGCACCTTTATATTTTGCTAAGAGTATTTATTTTGACCATATTGGTGAGAAAAACTATTTTCAGTATTCTTGGAATATTCAAATTGAATCAAATTTGCGAGATGCTTCCACCATTTTATTTATGGCAAAAACTAATCTCAAAGCCTATACCTTGAAAAAAAGTTTCGATGAGATCCTGGGCTTAGGTCCTGTCATCTCTCCAAAAGGGGAGATGGTCAAGTTACTTGGGCTGGATATTGAAGAAGTTAAAGGTGAATGGAAGGTTTCAGGTCATTGTTTAGGCGAAAAATTAACCTAGAATAAATGTTTTCAAACCCTGTCCTGTCTATCCTGCGTGTCCTTTCGAAGCACAGAGTGCGTAGGAGGATAATCCCGTCTATACTATTATGTTATCCTATCACTCATAAAATCATAAAAAACACTTGATTTGTTCCTATTAATGTTAGATATTAGCAGGCTTTTGATAATGTGAAGGAGATAAAATGGCAAAAGTTTGTGACATATGCGGAAAGAAGCCTCAATACGGCAATAATGTAAGTCATGCTAATAATAGAACTCGTCGTCGTTGGGAACCAAATTTACAGCGTGTACGTGCTAAAGTAGATGGCACAGTTAAAAGGATTAAAGTATGTACAAAGTGCATCAAATCCGATCGTATTGAAAAAGCGTAATATTTTATAGCATATCAGATTTAAACCTTCCATCTCGGAAGGTTTTTTTATTTTGACGAGATTATTTCAGACAGGCTTATAGGATGAAGGGGATGGGGAAGAAGATCCAAGAATCAAGAATCAAGAGACAAGTCTTTGAATATCGAACACCCTTCTACGCCAAGGCTTTGAAGGGCAGGCCGAGCAATAGAACATTCCCTTCTACGCTAAAGCTACCAGTCTTCGCTGAAGCTTCGACACGGCACGGCGAAGGGCAGGCGAGCAGTTGAGCAATAGAAGTAAATGGGAAATCAGAATTATAAAATGACCTATACACCTTTATACCCTATACCTTTACACCTAATTAATAGTTTCTCCTTTGTCAATTGTCAATTGTTTTATGCTTTGTCTATTATCAATAAATTGTTATTTTCACATGTTAATAAATTTTATTCGTTGGAGGTATAATGAAACTGGTATCTTGGAATGTAAACGGCTTGCGTGCGATCACAAAAAAGGGGTTTGCTGATATTGTACAAGAAATGAACCCTGATGTTCTGGGTATTCAAGAAACTAAGATCCAATTAGATCAGTTGCTTCCAGAACATACTGACTTTCCGGGTTACGAAAGTCACTTTTATTCAGCTGAAAAAAAAGGTTACAGTGGAGTAGGAGCTTATACAAAAGTAAAAGCTCAAAAGATTAAGACGGGTTTTACTTTCGGACGTAATGATACTGAAGGCCGCGTGATCATGCTGGAGTTTGATAAATTCATTTTTTTCAATATATATTTTCCCAATGGACAAAAAGATGAGATCCGTCTACAGTTTAAATTGGATTTCTATGATTTTTGCCTTGAATACTTTGAAAAAATAAGAAAAGAACGTGGCAAGGGACTTGTTATCTGCGGCGATTATAATACCGCTCATTATCCCATTGATCTTGCCCGACCAAAACAGAATGAAAAAACATCAGGTTTTTTACCCATAGAACGTGCATGGATGGATCGTTTTGAAGAAGCTGGGTATATTGATACATTCAGACTGATCCACCCCGATGAGAAAGACCGCTATTCATGGTGGTCATATCGTGCAAATGCACGGGTAAATAATGTAGGATGGCGCATTGATTACTTCTACGTCAGTCCAGAATTGAAGAATAATGTAAAAGATGCATTTATTCTTGATCAGGTCCTTGGTTCGGATCATTGTCCTGTTGGCATTGAATTGGAGATATAATGGAAAATAAATTTAAAATTCTAGCTTTATTGCTGCTTACAATTTTACTCACAGGATGCATTTGGATGTATTCTACTCGACCTGGAACTATCCCGCCTCATATTAAAAGCGTAGCCATTGATGAAACGAAGAACAATACAGCTGAATTTAATCTTGGACAAGATTTTACAAGCATTCTGATAAATAAAATGAATTTGGATAATCTTTTACCAATAAGTGATGTTTCTGTAGCAAATTCAATCATTTATACGGGATTCACCCGGATTAGCGATGCTGTATATTCTTATGATGAAACAGAAATTGTAAAAGAGTATAAACTTACTCTGAATATGGATTTCCGCTGGTATGATGCCCTGAATGATACGGATATCATGAAGAAAGCATTAAACGAATACGAAATATATTACAGTGACAGTTACAATAATACTCTTTCTTCGGATGAGCAGGTTACAAGAGAAAGCGCATTGGAGCTATTAAAGGATAAATTAGCCGACAAAGTGCTCGTAGAGCTGACTTCGCAATGGTAAAAATACTAAAATACTCATATTGGATACTCACTTTTGTCATTTTATTAATGCTATCATTGGCCAGTATTATTTCTCCGGCTCTGTTTTCATCTTTAGGATATATTATTATCTATTTACTTTACGCAGTTCTTACTTTTGTCTCAGCGATATTTATTCCGTCATTTTTGTCTAAGTTACTTCATATATTATTGGCATTATTGATTTTTGTCGTTGTTTTCGTTAAATCAAATAATGATCGTTATCCTTTAGCTTTGGGTGAAGGCGGTCATTACATGTTGAAAATGGAGAACGATACGCTTGATATCGAATTACTGGATTTTACAATAACTCATGAAGACGGATCAGCTTCAGCAGTTCATTATAATAGTACCTTACTGATCAATGATGCGGATACGGTTGATGTAAGTGTTAATCATCCATTCAAGTATAAAAAAATACGTCTATATCAATCATCCTACGGGAACATTACACCCTTTAAGTTCTATTCTGATGACAGCTTGAGATTATTTGAAGGACAATATGCTGAAATGAACGGGATTAATCTGCATTTTCTTGAATTTGATCCTATGCTTCAAAGAGCAGCCATTTCATACAATGACATACTTTTCTATTTGCCGGTTGGGCGAGAAATTTCATTCTTAGATACCAAGATCAAAATATTTCCCGAAGAGAGTGAAATGGGAACTGTTTTGGAGTATGTAGAGGTAAAAGGACACATTTTACTTCTGATCATTGCACTGATGTTATTACTAACACTGATTTTTGTACGAAT
>Ga0307992_1001240_pt1 | contig 15267 bp, 17 predicted proteins | sample EllFjometagen133_FD_203162 | JGI IMG/M metagenome (GOLD analysis project Ga0307992, IMG submission 203162) | Marine microbial communities from Ellis Fjord, Antarctic Ocean - #133 | ecosystem: Environmental > Aquatic > Marine > Unclassified | place: Southern Ocean | collected 2014-10-08
ATTGTTCATAAAATCCGCATCCAGGAGTTCTTTGGTGAAAAACATAAGTTGTTCCATTTAATCCTTGATAACTTCTTTTAGTTACTTTTCCAAGAGTTTTTGCATCATAAGAATCAGGTAAAACAGGACTCCAATAAGGACAAACAGGGGCAATGGAAAGTCGTTTTACATTTTTTATCTCTCCAAAATTATTAATATTAATTTTAGGATTTTGATTAAGATACTCTTTTATTCTCTGCCAATTCTTTTCTTTAATTTCAATTTTACAAGGAAGATGAAAATTATCTGCAGAAAAATCTTTTTCAGCTAAGTTTTTTGCTTCTTCCCTCTTTCCTTCAAAAATATCATGAAGATTTAAATTAACTTCTTTATTGATTTTAGGAATTGCATCTAAATTATCTTGTAAGAATTTACATTTATGGTTTTTTCTTCCAGTAATAATGCTAATTTTTAATTTCTCACCAGATTTATTTTTCAAATGTTTTTCCGAGGCATAATCTTTTTTATATTGGTTTTGAAGATTCTTTCCAGGAACTACAATAGAGGTTTTACCCATCTCTTTTGCAATATTTAAGGCAATAGCAGAATTGTGAGTAATTATTCCATTACAAATAAAGTTATGAGTTTCTGAAACTTCTAAATCATATGTTTCATCTTCTTTCTCATAATTGATAGATTTTATTTTATCCCATATTATATCTTCAGAAGAAACAAACGAAAGCACTGGATCTTTTATCTTTTCATTTATTTTTCTTATGTGTAACCTTAAAAAATCTATTTTGCTTTGATTAAACACATAAGGAGTATTTATTTCTCTATCTGCTCTTATAGATTTAAAATTTTTTATCTTTCTATTTTCTATAATCTCATCATAATTAAGAAACCTATCTAATTCGAGATAACTATAACCTCTTTCCTTAAGATATTCTCTAATTTTTCTAGGAACCTTATCAATATTTGTAAATTTATGGTCCTTTAATTTCTCAAGCAATTTTAAAGCAAGGTCTTGTTTTCTTCCAACAAATCCAATTTTTTTTATGTATTTCTTTAGATTATTATGGTTAGATATTGATATCCTCCAAGAATATTCTTTAACATCTCTAAATCCCTTAAAAGATATTGTATGATGAATCCCAAATCTATGCAACAAAATAGAAACATCTTGAATTAATCTTTTGGAAATAGATGTATATTCAACAACAATTTGATTTTTTCTTTCATATATACATCCATCTCCAGAAAAAAGCCTACTTAAGAACAAAGCCACTTTACCTTTATTTAACCCAAAAATGGCTTTGGGCACAAATTTGTCTTTAGATTTTTTCCCATCCAAACCATGTTTTCTAATTAAAAGCCTTAATTTATTAGTTGTTCCTTTAGTTGTATCTCTTAAACCAAATTTAATTGTTACCTCAGAATCTTTTTCTTTTACTTCTCCTTCTGGAAAAAATGATTTTAATGCAAAAATATAATCTTGTCTAATTTTTGGATTTTGAGAGGCGCACTGATAATATTTAGGAGAACCTACTTTATCTCCTAATTTGCCTTCTGCAATTAAATGTGCTAAAATCTTTATTTCATCATCCCCCAGATCACAATTTTCTTCAATGTTAACTCTGTTAGATAAACAAATATAAGAACTATTATCCAACTTCTCCAAAGGTATCCATTCTAAACCTTTATTTGTAATTGACAAAAAAGGGTGATTTAAAGAAGCATTTATGTCTCTCCCAGTTCGAGTAATCATCCGATATATCTTTTTTCTTCCGGTTTTTCTAACATTCTTAAAAAGGGCCTGTATAATCTTTCCTTTTTTATCTAAAGATAAAATACTACCTTCTTTGCCTTCTAATTCAGAAATTTTATAGTAAGAATAGAAATTTTCTTCTTTGGGTTTACAAAAAATTAAAGAATCTTTATCCAGACACTTTCCTGTACCACATATACCATGAATAAACACAATATTCTCTTCTTTATCAAAAGCATCTAAAACCTCTCTTACAATATCTTCTTGAGTTTTACCATTAGAAAAGCAAAGTGGTTTCAAAAATTTCTCTCCTTTATATAAACTCCATTTCATGAGTTAGAAAAACTAATACATTCTTATAAAGTTTATTGACTATTCTCTAATAAATTCTTCTCTAAAAAACAATCCTAGCATCAACTACTTTCCCTTGAGCCTTAGCAATTGTAAAAGGATTCATATCTAATTCTCTAATTTTAGGAAAAAGCCGAGTAAGTTTACAAACAGCCATTAAATGATCCTCTAATATTTCTTTGGATTTCTTAGGTAATCTTCTCCCAATTTTAGTTTCCTTAATCATTGATTTAATTTCTTTTTTATCTACAGGACAAATTCTAAAAGCAACATCTTTTTTTATTTCTACTTTGGTTCCACCAGAACCAAAAACCAAAACATGCTCAAACTCAGGTGTTTTTTTAATTCCTATTAAAAATTCTTTTCCAGAAAAGGGCTTTTGAATTAAAACTTCAGAAACACTTTTAATACTCTTCAAATTTTTAAATTCATAAATTGCTTCTGAAAGTGTTTGAATATTCATTTTAACTCCATCTATATCATGTTTATGAATAATTTTTGATCCAGAAGCTTTCAGCACACAAGGTAACCCTATTTTTTTCAAAGCCTTTTTAACACCCAATACAGAATTAACAAATATCCCTTCAACAATTTCAAATTTTTGTTTTTCTAAAAATCTCTCTGCCTCTTTTTCAGTCATTAACTTCATAAACATTGAACAAAATCTATTTATATATAGTTTTCGAAAGAATAACATGAATAAACAAAAAGACATAAAAGAATTTCTTAATCCAAAAACAATCGCAGTTATAGGTGCCTCAAGCACCCCTAATAAAGTAGGGAATATTTTAATGGAAAAATTAAAAAAATTCAAAGGAAAAGTCATTCCAATAAATAATCAAATTCCAATAATTAGTAAAAGATTAGCATACAAAACAGTTTTACATTATTCTAAATCAATAGATCTTGCAATAATTGCAATTCCTGCGAAATTCGTACCTAAAGTTCTAAAACAATGTGCTAAAAAACAAATAAAAAATATAATTATTATCTCTGCAGGATTTTCAGAAGTTAAAAATTTTAAATTAGAAAAGAAAATAATAAAATTAAAAGAAAAATATAAATTAAATATTTTGGGACCAAATTGTTTTGGAATATTTAATCCTAAATTAAATTTAGATGCAACTTTCTCAAACATTACTCCAAGAAAAGGAAATATTGCTTTTATAAGTCAAAGTGGGGCTCTTTGGAGTTATATTGCAGATATGGATATTGGATTTTCAGGATTTGTAAGTTTAGGAAATATGAGTGATTTAAATTTTGCAGATTTTATTGAATATTTTAATAAAGACAGATCAACAAAAAAAATAATCTTATATATTGAAAAAGTAAAACAAGGCAAAAGATTCATAGAAGCATGTAAAAATTCAAAAAAAGAAATTCTTGTTATTAAAGCGGGAAAAACCCAACAAGGAATAAAAGCAACAATAAGCCATACAGCAAGTTTGGCAACAAATTTTGAAATCTATAAAGGAGCATTTACACAAGCAAAAATAAAATTAAAAGAATCTCTTGCACAAGCATTAAAGTTACCAAAACAAAATTTCCATTCAAAATTAAAAGGTAGAAGAACACTGATAATAACAAATGCAGGTGGAGCAGGAGCATTATTAATAGATAAATTAAACCAAACAAAATCTAAACCAAATAAATTAATAGATATTTTAGGAACTGCAAAAGCAAATGACTACAGAAAAGCATTAGAAAGAATACAAAAAGATTATGAAAATATTCTTGTTGTTTTAACTCCTCAAACAATGTCAGAACCCGAAGAAACAGCACATATAATTTCAAACTCAATACACAAAAACAAAATAATTGCCTTATTTCTTGGAGAAAAATCAATAAAAAAAGCAGTTGAAATATTAAAACAAAATAAAGTTCCTGTTTTTACTAGGGTTATTTGAAATGAAATCTCAAAAAAACATTTCTCAAATAATAAAAATTCTCTCAAAAAAATACAATTCTACAGAAAAAACAACTCTTAATCGAATGAGAAAGAAACCAAATGCATTTAAAATTCTTATTTCATGTCTCCTTTCTTTAAGAGCAAAAGATGAAACAACAAATAGAATTTCAAAAGAACTTTTTAAAATAGCAGACACCCCTCAAAAAATCACAAAACTTCCAATTAAAAAATTAGAAAAGATCATCTTCTCAACAGGACACTATAAAAAGAAAGCAAGAACACTTCAACATGTTTCAAACGAATTAATTAAGAAATTTAATTCAAAAGTCCCAAAAACCAGAGAAGAACTTATGTCAATAAAAGGTATTGGACCTAAAACAGCAAACATTGTATTAGCATTTGCATATAATAAACCTGTAATTCCAGTAGACACTCATGTGCACAGAATTTCAAACAGATTAGGATTTGTAAAAACAAAAACAGCAGAAAAAACAGAACCTGAATTATATAAAGTAATTCCAAAAAAACATTGGTTAGATTATAATGCAATTCTCGTTCAATTTGGAAGAGATCTTTGCCAACCAATATCTCCCTGGTGTTCTAAATGTCCCATAAACAAACATTGTCCTAGAATCGGGGTAATTAAATCGCGATAAAAGATTTAATTAATATTTTTTAATCTTTCAACAGCCTTAATCTTTACTAAATATCTATAAACCTCTAGAGGGATTCCTTTTCTTTTGCCTCTAAGAAGATCTTTTCTTATTTCTTTTCCTTCTAGTCCATTATGCCTCATTTCATTTTCATTATAACTAAAAACTCCTACAACACCCTCTTCAAAAATTCTCCTTACCCAAACATTTCCAGTAATTAAAAAATTAAAATTGCCCACTACTTTTTTAACATTTTTCCTCCAAGAATTATCTGCTCCTTTAAAATCAGGAAGTGCAAAAATAGAATAATTTTTTATTCCTTCTTTTTTCAAAGCTAATTGAATCATCTTTTTTCTTTCTTCAAAAGTAAAAGGATTTTCTTTTTTGTGGGATTCTTCTGAAGAACCCACTCCTATCTTAATAAAAAATTCTTTTTTAGAATATTTTTTTATAATTTTCAAATGCCCCAAATGAAAAGGTTGAAACCTCCCTATAAATAACAAATTAATGTCTTTCATTTTTTAAATCTTAAATAAAATTCTTTTGCAGTTCTAAAATAAGGCAAATCGTACTTCTTTGCTATCTCTTTTGCAATCTTACGATAACCAAATATTGCAACAGGTTTAATTTTAATTGATTTATTAAAAATAACTTCATTATACTCCACTAATTTATATTTTGATTTTGGCAAAACAGAATACCCCACTTTCTTTCTAAAAGAATTTGCCTTTTTCCAAGCCGTTTTCGGAGAGGCTATTTTTTTGAGCATCTCTTTAGGGGATTTAAACATAAATTTATCAAAGCCTGAAATTAATTTATGCCCATAATATTTATGTAAATCCTCCTTTATTCTAAAATATTGAACAATTATTTTTTTAGCGTCAGTTAAAATTAACAAATCAAAAGGATAAACTTGTTTAGGCAAATCATTTGTTTGGAAAATTAACCCTTGTGAACGATAAGTTTTTAAATAATTCTTATTCAAATATGTGCAAGCCAATCTTCTTTTACGACCAAAGCTGACAGTATTGGGATTAATCCTCTTTTGGGATAGAATATTTCTTATAGATTGAAATTTTACTTTCTTTTTATTCTTAATTGTCTTCAAAATAAAATCTTCTTCAAAAGACTTTACAAAATATTCCTCTCTCTTCATTATACTTATAAAAAAACCTTCTTTTTATTAATTTCCTTTCGTTACTAAATTTCCCAAAGGCCATTAAAAAATCCTAAAAAGGATTTTGCGATACTCTCAGAAATAGAATGGATACAAACAATATCCTCTTCATAAGTAAAAATAAATGTTTGATTATCAATAATCATTATTGCAGAAGGGGTAAAATGTTTAAACTCTTTAATTTCGGTGTATTTTAATTTATTAAAAAAGTCTCTATAATCTGTATTTTTATCTGAAAATAAAATTTGAGCTTTTTTCTTTAATTTTACTCTTTCTCTATGCCAATTTCTCCAAAAATTATTATATCTAGTTTCTTTAGAAGATCTAACCCCCATAATTTTTATTATCTTTGCTTTTTTTAATGACTCATAAACTAATGAAGAAACTCCTCGAAGACCTTTTACAAGAAAAACTATCTCTAAATTCTCATCTTTTTTCTTTAATAACTTTAATTCAGGTAAAATTTTAGATAATTCCTTTTCTTTTTTACACAATACTCTTTCTTTTTCTCTTAAGTAATCTAAAAGCGTGCTAGGTTCATTAGCCATAAAATATTTGATGTTATTTTCAGAAACAAATTTAACTAATCCTTTATCAACTAATTTATATAAAGTCTCATAAATTTTTCCTCCAGAAATATTAGCTTCCTTAACTATCTCCCCACTTTTAGACTTTCCAATCTTTAATAAAGCCAAATAGACCAAACTTTCGTTTTGAGTTAATCCACAATCCCTTAACAAATCTTCATACATTTTACTTACCACTAGGGGGAAGGCACTATTTAAAAGTTTTTCTATCCATAAAAAAATATGAAAAATAAAAATTTACACTCATCACTTAAAGAAAAATCAGTCATAATTGGAAATTCTCTTGAGTTGAAAACATATGCTGAAAAAAACAACATTCCAATTTATAACACATATAAAGAATTTGAAAAAGAAACCAAACCTCAAGAAAAACTATATGGATTCGCAAGAAAATCCATCCTTGGAGCTCTTTATAGGGTAGGAGCATCTTTTACTTTAGATGCTATAGCTTTAACAGCTCAAACAGGAGATATGCAAGAGTTTTTTGGAAATCTTGATACAGAAAAACTACTTAGAGTTGCAGGATTTGTAGTGCTAATAAATTTTGCAGATTACAAATGGGATATAACAAATAAATTAAACAAAACAGGGAAAACAATCGAAAGTTATTTCAAAAAAAGACAATCTTAAAATACCTCAATTAGATCGCGACAATATTTATATATAATTTCTTAACTAAAAATAATATAAATCTCTTTAAAACTATTGCAAAACAAAGTTACAATTCAAAGAATCAATAATCTTAATTGCAGGAGAAATAGATAAAGGAAACTGTTGTCGCATCTTAAAAAGTTTTGTCAAAGAAAAAGTTCAAGTCTTGATTGGTCTAGGTCCAAATTATGAAAAGATGTAAGAATATTTCTCCTCATTAGAAATACCTCTTCATTGTCCTAGAATCGGGGTAAAAACAAAGAGATAGCTCCAAAACCTTTTTAAACTAAACTCATCTTCATCAAATTATGAAAAGATCAAGCAGAAGATGGAAAAAGAAAGGTCAAATGCGTTGGAAATGGCAACGTAAAAGACTAAAAAAAGAAAAGCATAAACGTAAGCTAAGAAGAGCTAGATCTAGATAATTTTGAGTATATTCTAGAACATATATATTCTGAAATATATATTGGAACATATAATTACTCTAACTCCCCTAAAATAACACAACAATCTTTAAAAGGAATTTTTCATAAAAGAATATATGGAAAATCAATTTTTCAAGAGGCAATTAAAAATTGACCTTCAGTGTTTTAAGGAAAATCAAAAAAAACCAGGGGATTGTTTTTAATGACAAGTGAAATTTGGACAGAAAAATATAGACCAAAAACATTCTCTGAACTTGTTGGACAAGAAGACATCTTAAAAAGAGTTCAAGGACTTACAAATTCATTAAACATCCCTCATCTACTTTTTGCAGGACCTGCAGGTACAGGAAAATCAACATTAGCATTAATTGTAGTAAAAGAATTATTTAAACAAAATTGGAGAGAAAATTATTTAGAATTAAATGCTTCAGATGAAAGAGGAATAAATATTGTTAGAGAAAAAGTAAAAACATTTGCAAGAACAAAATCTTTAGGAGATATTCCATTTAAAATAATCTTCTTAGATGAGGCAGACGCCTTAACACCAGAAGCTCAACAAGCTTTAAGAAGAACCATGGAAAATTACTCTTCAACTTGTAGATTTATCTTATCATGTAATTATTCAAGCAAAATAATAGACCCTATTCAATCAAGATGTGTCGTATTTAGATTTAAACTTTTAGAAAAAAAAGATGTTCAAATATATGTTAAAAGAATTGCTCAAGGAGAAAATTTAATAATAAATCCTGAAGCAGAAGAATTAATCTATGAAGCAAGTGAAGGAGATTGTAGAAGAGCTACAAACCTTTTGCAATCAACAGCAGCAGTTTCACCATCTATAACTTCAGAACTAATATCAACAATTTTGTCAGAAACAAAACCAAAAGACATTAAGGTAGTTTTAGATTATTGTTTATCTGGAGATTTTAAAGGAGCAAGAGAAAAATTATTAGATATTATGTTAAAACAAAGCATTTCTGGGCAAGACGTGATAAAAGCAATTCAAAAAGAAATATGGAATTTACCCATAGAACCAGATATAAAAGTAAAATTAACTGAAAAAACAGGTGAAGCAGAATTTAGAATTGTGGAAGGTTCTGATCCCTTTATACAATTGCAAGCTTTACTTGCAAGTTTTGTTCTAGCTGGAATGGGAAAATAAAATGTTAAAAGACAATCAAAGAAAATACTTTGAAAATATAGCAGGTTACATAATCCCAAAACTAAATACTCTTTTTGAAGATTCAAAACAAGATATTAATTATCTTTCAATTAAAGTAAGAAGCATTGCAAAAAATGCACTTAATGAAACCCTTTCTCCAAATCAAGCTAAAAAAGAAATATCAAATCTAATAACAACAATAAATAAATTAAATTCAGAACAAAGCACTAATTAAAATGATGCAATGGACAGAAAAATATAGGCCAAAAACTCTTGAAGAAATAAAAGGACAAGAACAGCCAATAGAACAAATAAAATCTTTTATTCAAAATTTTCCAAATAAAAAAAAAGCTATTCTTTTAGGAGGAGCTCCAGGAATTGGAAAGACAACAATAGCACATGTTTTTGCAAAACATTTAGACAAAGAAATATTTGAATTAAATGCTTCAGACCTAAGAAACAAATTAAAACTACAACAAGTACTAAAGCCAGCAATACAACAAAAATCTTTACTAAAAGACGATAAAATAATTCTTATTGATGAAGTTGATGGAATTTCAGGATCAGATAGGGGAGGAATTCCAGAACTTGTAAGATTAATCTCAGAAACACCCTATCCGGTAATTGCAACTGCAAATGATATTTGGCACAGAAAATTATCTCCTTTAAGAAAATTATCTGAATTAATAGAATTAAATGAACCAGATGAGTTTGTGATTAAAGATGTTTTAATTGATATCTTAAGGAAGGAAAACAAATTTCTTGAAATGGAAATATTAAATAAAATAATAATAAATTCAAAAAAAGATTTTAGGGCAGCAATAAATGATTTACAAACAACAGCACATTTAGAAAAACCAGAAGAAGTTTTAGTTGACGAAAGAAACAAGGAAGAATCAATATTCAATGTTTTAAAAATAATCTTTCAAGAAAAAGCCACAAATGAGATGCTTAGATTATTTGATAAACTTAAAATGCCTCTCGATGAAATAATTCTCTGGGTTGAAGAAAACATTCCAAATGTTTATTCTGGTGAAGAACTTGTAAAAGCATATCAAAGATTAGCAAAGGTGGATTTATTTAAAGGAAGAATTTACAAACAACAATATTGGAGATTTATGGTCTATGAAAATATCTTTTTAAGTTATGGAATCTCTGCTTCAAAAAAAGAGGAAAAACCGGGATTTTTTAAATACAAAAGACCAGAAAGAATTTTAAAAATATGGTTAAATAATCAAAAAACAGCAAAAAAGAAATCAATTGCAGGAAAATATGCCACTAAAACCCATGTTGGACAAAAAAGAATTATGTCTGAATGGCATGAAGTAAAAAATATTCTACAAAACCCAATAATTCAAAAAGAACTTAAACTCGACGAAGACGAAATTAGTTATTTAAAGAGATATTAATTAACGCTCCAAAAGAATCTTTAAAAAATCTATTTGCCTTTCTTGCTTTGCTCATATAAAAACCCAAATAAATTAGTATAAAGAAATTATTATAATAGAAAAAAGTGTCTATCCACAACTAGCACTTGTTGAAGCACTTGAAATCACTTCAAATTTATTTCCTAATTTTCTCACAGATTCTAAATCAACCAATCCAGGACAGCTTTTTCTCTTCTTTCTTCTCCACCCATAAATATGTCCATAAACAGTACCATACTCCAAATTTAAAAAATTAGCTAATTCTTTTATGGTCTTTGGAGATTCCTTCAGCAAGTCAATTATCTTAAATTTAGTCATTAAAAATGGCCTTTTAATACTATTATACATTTCTTCTAATTGTTGACTTTTTCTATATCCTTCTGAAAAATTAACAATTTCCTTAAATTTTTTAATGTTTTTATATCCAAAAATTCTCAAACACCAGATTTTCCCTTCATTATGCAAATGTGATTCTATCCCTATTTCTTTTAAAGTATCCCTAATAAAAACAATCAAATTTTCAAGTTTTTGTTTTATTGCTATGACCTTATAGTTTGGGGAGGAATTCACTACGCTTCCATCATCATTAAACCAAGATCTTAACATCTTAATTTTCCAATTAAGAGGCATATTAAAAATCTCTTTAGTTATCTTTTTTGTATCTTTTCCTGAACTAAATTCCCCAAAAAGACCTTTTAATTTATTTCCCACAGAAACAGGATACCTTACCCTAAAAATGCCTTCTTCTTCCCTCAAGTAAGGCTTTATATTAAAAATACCCATAGAAATAATAAATTCATTAATTAAAAATTTTTCAGAATTACAATAGTGAACCCTTCCATCTTTACTAATCCCTCCATCTCCAAATAAATATCCTATAGCAAGAGCTAACTTCTCTTTCATTAATAAAAAAAACAAAAAAACTAATTAAAATTTTATAATAATTCTTTAGTTATAACTAAAATTAGCAATTTCCAGAAGTTGAAGCTGACTCAGTACTCAAAGATTGTCCACATTCCTCTGGAACATCGTTAAATGATTGACAAGTTGCATCTTTATATGCCTCTGCATTCCTAGCCACATTTCTCAAGAAAACATCATTAAGTACAAAAGAAGGAGATCCTGTAATACCTAATTCTCTTGCTCTATTAGAAGCGCTTTGAATTAATTGTGACCCTTCGCTACTTAAACAACTTAAAATTTTATCTGAATCCATATTTAAAGAATCCATTAATTCTATAGACTTACTCAAATCACATTCAATATCTCTTGTAGTTCCACATTCAGGGTAAATATCTTCTGAAAAACCAATTGCATAATCCCAGTATTTATCTCCCTCATATTTTTGAATACATTCTTGAATCATATTTTGTTGAGCTTCATAATCTCCATGACCATCGTGATATAAAACCACTTTAAAATCTATTTTATCTCCAAATAATTTAGCAACTTCTGCAAAAGGAGATAATGCAGTAACACCATATGGACAATAAGACCAAACAAATAATTCAGCTGCAGGAACATTTGCTTTTGTAATTTCTGGCTCTGTTTGAGTATTAGTGTTTGTATTAGTATTAGTATTATTTACTTCAACAATAGGAGAAAGTATTTGAACAAAATATTTTCCATCTTGAGTAATATAAACTGGCATTTCTTTACCATCAGATAAAACAGTTATTTCATATAAACTTCCACCATATGTTTCTGAAGACAAATATTCAAGATCAATTCCTCCTCTCGAATTTATAAAATCTACAAAATTATTTCCAGCAACATCTTTTGAAATCTGCCCAGTCATATTAAAAGAACTTGCTAAAAGGATAATTGCAATAATTCCAAAAACTAAAGTTGATAAAATCCAAGGATTTTGTTTTAACTTTTTAGATAAATCCACCTTCTCTTTGTCCTTAATTTTTTTAATACTCATTACTTCCTAAACTTAATTTTATTTATAAAGATTTCTGTAAAGTTAAATTAGTCAAAAAAAATTATCAAAAGCATTAAAAATTCAAAAACACTCTAACTAACATGAGTTACAAAATTATAATTGGTAGAAATGAAGATGACAAAAAAAAGTTAGGAGATACAGGACTAGTATATATTGGAAAAGGATATGTAAAAATGGGTCAATACACTTCTTTATCAAATAAAATATTTATGGATGTTGCAAGAAGCCATGTAATTTTAGTTGCAGGGAAAAGAGGTTCAGGTAAATCATATACTTTAGGAGTTTTAACAGAAGAACTAGCAAATCTTCCAAAAGAGGTAAGTCAAAATATTGCTTCAATAATTTTTGATACCATGGGAATTTATTGGACAATGAAATATAGAAACGAGAAAGACAAAATACTCTTAGGAGAATGGGATTTAAAACCAAAAACATCTCCGATAAAAGTATTTGTTCCTTTTGGACACTATGATTCATATGTAAAAAAAGGAATCCCCGCTGATGAAAAATTTGCATTGGATGTTACTGAATTAAATCCAGAGGATTGGATATTGACTTTTGGTTTAGGTATGATAGATCCTGTATCTGTTTTAATAGAAAGAAGTTTAACTAAATTAAGAAAATCAAAAAAGAAATTTGCTATTGAAGAAATCATAGAAGAATTAAACAAAGATACAAATAGTGAAAAACAAACAAAAAATGCTGCAATAGGCTTATTTGAAGCAGCAAATACTTGGGGAATTTTTTCCAAAAAAGGAGAAAAAGCAACTCAAGTAAAAGATATTATAAATGCAGGAAAAACATCGGTTTTAGATTTAAGTATTTATAACTCTGTAGGAGCATTTAATGTAAGAGCATTAGTAATTAGTTTATTATCAAGAAAAATATTTAATGAAAGAATGCTTGCAAGAAAACTTGAAGAAATTAAAGCAGTCTCAAAAGGGTTAGATTATTCATTTTCAACTGAAAAAAAAGAAACTCCTTTAGTTTGGATGTTTATTGATGAGGCTCATGAATTCTTACCTTTAACAGGAAAAACAATTGCAACAGATGCCTTAGTTCAAATTCTAAGAGAAGGTAGGCAACCAGGACTTTCCTTAGTTTTAGCAACTCAACAACCAGGGCAAATACACAGAGATGTTATGACTCAGTCAGATATTGTTATTTCGCATAGAGTTACTTCAAAACCAGATGTAGATGCATTAAACCACATTATGCAAACCTATCTAGCAAGTAGCATTCAAAAATATATGAACGAGTTGCCAAGTCAAAAAGGTTCTGCCATAATCCTCGACGATAATTCAGAGAGAATTTATCCTGTTAGAATTAGACCGAGATTTACATGGCACGGTGGACAAGCTCCAACAGCAGTTAGTGAAAAAAAGGAATTATAACTAAAAGAAAACAATCATAATAATACTTTTAAAGTAAATATTTTTTAAATTAATATGGAAAAAAGACTTAATAGAACTGGTTTAATGGGGGGACAAGAATGTCCTAATTATCAAAAATATGCAACATTCAATGAAAAAGCAAGAAAAGTATATTGTGAAGCAGTGTGTCCTTTTGAAAAAGGCTCTGTGATGAAATTAAAAGGTCCAGATTTAAAATATCAAGAATGCACTACCAAAGGATTTATTACACAAGACGAATTAAATTCATTTAAAAAACACCTTCCTAAGAAAAATTTAGCAGAATTAGCAGAATCTTAGAAATTTAAACCCTATATTGATTATAAAATAGGTCCAAAATCATAAAATCTTAAAATCAATTCTACATCTAATCTTATAAGGTGCTAAATCTCCTGCAGATTTTATTTTTAAAATTTTAATCTTCTTTTTAGCCTTTTTAGCTTCTAATTTTACTTTATCAACAATTTTATTTAAATCTTGAACTTTACAAAAATCATAATAATAAACTCGAGTGCCTTTTTTAGATAAATCAAATGCCTGTTCTAAAAAACTATCTTTTAATTGAGGCCGAGGCATTGCAATGACATCAAATTGTAAGGGAACCAGGTTTCCCTTAACATTCAACCCTCCTTTAATTCTTTCTACAACTTTCTTAATATCTCCAGGTAATAATTCAACTTTATCTTTAAGATTATTTAACTCAATATTTAACTTAGCATATTTATTGGCTAAACGATTAATTTCATTTGAATAAACTTTTTTAGCTTTAGAATTCTTTGCAATAACAATAGGCATCGGTCCAACACCTGCAAACATAACTAAAACCTCATCATTTTTTTTAATTTGCAAAGCAACTTCATTTCTTTCATTACTTAATCTAGAAGAAAAATATGTTTCATCAATATTAAACCTAAACACACAACCATTTTCTTTATACAAAACTTCTTTTACTTTTTCTCCTGCAAGATGCTTTGTTTTCATCTTTCTCAAACGTCCTTTAAAAATACCTGATTTTTCAACAATAGTTTTAAGAGATTTATTTTTATTTAAAAGTTCTTTTGCAAATCTCTTTTTATCTGCTTGTTTAGTATTAAAAGGAAAATTTACAATAGCTAAATTTCCAAGCACACTAAAAGACCGGTATTTTTTCATATTCAATACTTAAATCTCCTTTCATAATTTTTATGATTAAACCATTCCATTAAAACTGCAAGAATCTCTACCTTATTTGGTGTAACAATTGAATAAATTAATCTCCATCCATCTGGAAGATCATATTTCCAAAGATTATTAATTTTATATTTTTGAATATATTCCTTTGGAATTAACTTTCTTGGAATTCTTGTTCCGCAAAAAGCATTTCTTTGAATATCCTTAATAGCTCTTTTAAGAAATTTTTTCAAACTATCTTTCTCACCCAAGCTATTAAATTCATTTTCAATAGAATCATTAGCAAAAACAACCTCTGATGATTTTATCATAATTTTATCCTCTTTCTATTTCTAAATTTTTTAGCTGCTTCAGGACTCCAAATGTAAACAATGTTCCCTTCTTTATCTAAAGCAATTTTATTATTGCTCCAAAGATATTCTAAAATAACATTGAATGTTCCCCACATTATTTTTTTAGGGAGACCGTTAAATAAAGAAGTTTTTTTATAATCCCCACTATTATCTTTTATAAATTTCTCCACCATTATCACAGTATTCAATCTGGGACTTCTCGTTAAAATCTCTTTGAGGTTAAAATTCATTTCTTTTTGTACCATTTTATATATTTATCAATTGATAATATAATATATTGATACTATTTAAATCT